>ENA-UOWG01002712-UOWG01002712.1-activated-sludge-metagenome-genome-assembly--contig:-NODE-2712-length-14622-cov-6.474497_pt1 | contig 14622 bp, 25 predicted proteins | sample MGYA00238147_ERZ761563 | MGnify/ENA primary metagenome ERZ761563 (study PRJEB28884, sample SAMN05720216) | anaerobic digester metagenome | isolation source: active sludge of municipal... | reverse complement strand
TCCCTACACGACGCTCTTCCGATCTGGAGCTCGGGGACTAATCTCCAAGCTGAGGAGTAGTTGACTATTACAACTGCTAGTGCTCCATCAACCGGGAGAGCTGAGAGGATAGCTTCTTTCTTGTGGGACATCTTGCGCTGGTTTAAAGGGTAGGTCTTTACGGGGAAGGCTGCGTGCTTATTGAACTCAGATTCCCAGACCGGGACAACTGACTTCGGGCATATTACGAGTACTTTCTTAACCTGCCCGTCGAGATATCTCTTCCCTGCTGCTGCGATTGCTACGAAAGTCTTGCCGGTTCCTTGCTCCATGAGGAGGGCTGAGTTGTCTAGGGTGGTTGCTAATGCGAAGGCTTTCTTCTGGTGGTCAAAGGGTTTTCCTTTGAGTGGGACTGGGATATCTGGGACTGCTCCGTCCTTGATTGCCTTTGCTTTGATCTTCTGCTCCCGCTGGGCGAGCTGCTCTGCGGCCTTTGCTCGGAAGAATTCAAGGGCTGCGGTTGTGAGCTTGACTTCATGCTCGTCCATTACTTTGTTCCAGGCATCGATGACTTCTGCTGTGGGGAGGTAGCGCCACTGCTTGGTTTCTGCAACCCAGCGGCGGTTGGGTATTGATTTTGCGATGTCTTTGAAGGTGAAGGGGGAGGAGAGTAAGAGGTGCTCTCCATTGTAGTCGAGTTCTGCTACTGAGTGGGCCTGCTGGGGCTCTGGGAGCTTGGTTTCTACAGCTACTGAGTTGAGTACTTCCAGTGCTTCAGGCTCTACGATGATGACTTCTGCTGAGAGAAGTCCTTTAAGGGCGGAGATTGCTGGCATGGCCGGCTGTACTTCCCACTGCTTGATGTTGCCATTGAACTTTGATGTGGGGATAGCCCTCATATTTTCCCTGTGGTCGTAGTGTGACTGGATTCTGAACAGCTTAAGGTCCTTGTTCCAGCCTACGATAGGTTTGCCCGAGGAGGCTACTGGTTCCTTCGGTACAGGGATAGCATCGTAGTCAATGCCGAATCCTTCCAGCTGGCGTTTGTATTTGCGCAGCATTGTGTGGGCGGAGCATAACTGCTTTTGGGTCCAGGCTGGTTGGATGTGAAGTGTACGTGCCCAGCCGGAGTCGTTGTGATTAAAGCCTTGTCCGTCGTGTTCTACAGCTCCATCGCAAACACTTAAGAGTGCTGCGATTGCGCCTCTTACTTGTTCCTCAGTATTTGACATCGTAAAGTTCTCCCCTGCATTTTTGCATTAGGTTAAATGAGTATTTGCTGCGTAAGTATATATAAGTAGCACGTTAGTTAGGTTTAATAGGCTTCGGTATTTATATAGTAATGATGACCGAAGAAAAAGCGCCCGAGGTAACACTCCCTACTCAAATACTGGTAGCACTGGCACTCCTAGTCCCAGCGCTGGTAATCCTGATTATCGTTTCTTGGGCGGTTTATTCTCCTTTTAGCTATAACGACGCCTTCAATAAATTAGCATACGTGGATATTCAGGACAAAATACCGGATGCCCACATCTCCTTTGATCTATATAACGACCCCACCGGCTGGCCGCGTCAGGTATTACAAGTACGGGATAACTCGACTCGGGCACAGTATACTATTAGGATCGTGGAGCAGCCGGATTATGGAGCAGCTCTGCCTATCCCGCCAAAAGAGGTTGTGAACAGCTCCGGTACCAATGACTCCATCCGCCTAGTGCACATCCTGAACCCCTGTACCATTTCTAGACTGATTATTACCACGGATAAGAGCTATTTTATTAAGGACTTCCCGCAGACAGCTATCTGCGGATAAATTTTAAAAAAGTTATCGGATGAGTTCTACGAGGTCTTCTGCGTAGGTCCTGACTTCATGTAAGCCATAAGCATGGCCCCATTCCCATGCTATCCGATAGAGGATGTCCTTCTTCGGGTGGTCTTCTATGCCCAGGTCCTTGAATAACTGGGCTTTGAAGGCGGCTTCTTTCTCTGCTTCAACTTTGGCGGCAGCAATACGTGCCTGCCTGTCTTCCTCTGTGAGTTTCTTCATAGCTACACCTGTTTACACACAGGTATTTGCTGTGAAACTACTTAAAGGTTGTGCAAAATAGAAAAAAATTTAGATGTCGTTCTCCGGGTCCGAGGAGTCGGCCGGAGTCTTGCCAGGTGTGTCATCCTCGGGCTCTGAGTCAGACTCAGAGTAGTGGATAGGGGTCTGGTCAATGACCTTTGCTTTGAGTGTACCCTGATACTCTTCATGGTCAACCTCTACATTCATCTGTGCTCCGATGAGTTTCTTGAGGTCGATATCCATAGAGCTTGTGGGTACTTTGCAGCCGAGTGCTTCAAGGGTCTTACGGAAGCCGAAGAGAGCATGGGGCAGCAGGGAGTTGTTCAGGTAGAGCCGGCGTCCCTGGAATTCTCCGTCAAGAATTTCAAGTGTGAAGACAACCATCGGGTTGTTGTTTGCACTGTTCTTGGCTACAACTCCAGCGACCTTGACCTGGTAGATGCCTTTTTCAATCAGGCCAGAGTTGCTGGTCTGACCGAAGTCCACCTTTACAACACTGCCCTGGATGACCGTGGGCTTTGGCTCAGCGCCTTTCTTCTCTGCCATTACTGGGGCCCCTTCTTTTCCTGTGCTGCTGCGAGTGCTGCTTCATCTACTTCAACATCTGTCCAGAGGGTGAAGTGGGTAGCGATTCCTACGATGAAGACGATCCACATGATTGCAACCTGGGTGAGATACATCATCCGAGTTGCCCTGTCTCCAATATCGGGGAGAGTGTTCAGGTACATGATGGTCATGCCCGTGGCGATAAGTCCTGCTCCAAGGAGGAGGATGGACGGGGTGAAGATGTTGAAGAGCTTGCGCCAGAGGCCCTTCACTGACTTCTTTGTCGAGTTGATCATTGTCGAGTCTCCTTGTGGTTTGGATTGTTAGCTAGAAGCTTGTGTGTTGTTTTGCACACCAATCTTCAAAAGAATATGGTCCCCCAGACTAAATAAAGGTTCTTTATTTAGGGGCCTGGGTATTCTGCGGCTGGTCAGTTTCAGGGGGATTCTCCGGCTGCGTTTGGGGCTGGGGAGAAATGGCCTTCATCAACTTTTCGAATGACGGGTCGTGTATTGAGTTCGGGAGTGCTATGCCTTTGGCCTTGCGGACCTTAGTCAAATAGACACTGTGTGGCCCAATTCTGAGCCGGAAGCTGTATGTCTTTACCTGCCCATCTTTGGTGGCCTTGACGAACTCCTTAATGTAGGTCTGGCCGATGATTTTTACTGCGGCATTGACTGATGCTGCAACGCTGGGGGAGAGTCTGGGCCCGATTTCAGGGATGATCTGGTCTTCGCCAGCACGACTATCCTCAGTAGAGTTTCTGTCTTGGGCCAAGAAGACCGTGTGCATTTCAAGGTCTCTATAGTTGGTTAGCCAGGCACTCATAAGCTTGGCTACCTGCCCCCAGAGATTCTGGTTCATGGGGCCTGAGCTATCTCTACCGTTTTGTTCCAGGATATAGTTTATGGCCAATTTTTGCAGCTGGGTTACGGTATCTACGATTACGGTCTTGTATGGGTGTTTTCCCGACCGGAGGTACCAGTAGATTGCTTCGAAATCTTCCCAGCATTCTACCTTGAGTACTTCAATACCCTCTATGTCGGCGATGGAATCAGTTCCTTTTTCCGATACATCTAGGAGTAGTGAGGGTTTTGGGAAGGTACCAGCAAGGGTAGTTTTTCCAGTACCACTCCGACCATAGAACAAGCAGGAAGTGGGCCCAGCCATCTCCGCAATGGGCTTAATGCGCTTTTTGATGCTGTCTATGTTGAGGTCTGGTGTTCCCCCCTTTGTGGTTGGGGGAGATATTGGGTCCTGTTGACCCTCAGGATTCGTCTTCGCCATCTGCTCCCTCCTCAATCTCCTCTCTCTCCTCTTTCTCGCCCTTCTTCTTGTAGTCTCTGCGAGTTACAAATTCTGGGTCGAGGTCAAGCAGTTCTGCCCTACAGAGTGTGGCATAGGAACACCCCTTACAGGTGAATGGAGAGAGTGCACGGGTCTTCTTTTTGGCCCCCAACTCCACAATTTCCTTAGCTGACTCAATGAAATCCTCTACAACTTCGTTGATGGTGTGTTCAGAGGGTGCAGGGAAATACACCCTACGATAGAAGTTGTCCTGTTTTACCCTGAGCAGATTTAAGATATCCTGGTAGTCAGCCGGGTTTAGCCCAAGCCGTTCAACTTCACCCAGGTAGGTGTGGTAGTTAGAATCGATGTTCTTTCTTTTGGATAATCCACCGCCCTTAAGCTGCTCTGGGATTACCGGGGCTTTTGTTCGCAGGTAGTCCCATAAGATACCGACAGGCTTGGGGAATCCGGCCTTTGGCAGGGCCCAAACATAGATGATTGCCTGGAGAGCTGACATCCTGACTTCGTCATCGGGAAGCTTCTTGTGTGTCTTATGCTCCACAATCCAGACATTTCCTTGGGTATCTTTTGCGAGTGCATCAAGAACCATCTTGAATCTCGCACCCGGGAATAGTTCGAACTCAACAGGGATTTCGGAATGTCTAAGAACAGTAACCTTGGTCCCATCTTTCTGTTTCTTTTCAACTGGGAACTCAAGATATTCGATTCTGTCGTTTTCATACTTACGTATATACCCGTTGAAGATCTTACGAATGTCACCGGGAACGTCCCCGAACTCATCCTTTTCCTCCTGGAAGAGTTGTGCATATTCCTTCTCATGAGTAGCCAGTACTGGTTCCCACGGCTCTTTTTCAATGCGTGCCTCGAGGAGCTCATGCAAGATTTTGCCCCTTACCAGCTGGATTGCTGGCTTCTTCTTTTCCAAGGCAAGACCCCAGCGGTAGAAGTGTTCCCGGGGACAACGCCGCCAGGATTTAATCCTACTGTAAGAGATCTTCTGTATCTGGACTTCTCCAGAAGGTTGACTAGGCTGTACCAATTCCATAAGGATTTCTCCTATAAAAATACCTATAAAAGTGGGGAGTATAAGTTATTAAATCTTCTCGGGCCGGAACGTCTTAGAAAACGACTGCATGTAAACTTCCCCGGGCCCAGTGAGGTGAGTGGTGAATAACCCCCTACCACTGAATAGGATGTTGTTGGCCGTCTTCACGAACTTTACGTCCATGTTGATAGTGGTACTTATCGCGAGCAACCGGCTACTTGTGACTTCTAGCTCTTCTGCTTCTGCGAGAGTTCGCTTGTGTACTTCTCCCCATCCATGTAGGATAATGAGCCCTTCACCAGATAGCCTTTCCAGCACTAGGCCCTCTCCACCAAAAACCCCAACACGGAGTTTCTTCATGAAAGCAACATCAAGATCCACAGAGGGTTGGCCGCAAAGGTACCCATCCCTATCACACAAATAGGAGTGTGTGGCATCAACCTGTAGGGGTACCATATTTCCGCAGATTTTGTCTGCAAACGAGACGATTTGTCCATCTTCTTTTGCTTCAAATCTGGATAGGAATAGGGAATCTCCCCCGGCAAGTCTGCGGACGGCTTTTGTTATGCCACCATATACCTCAGTAGTCATCTCTACTTGCTTAGTTACAGATAATAGGGCTTCTGTTTGAGCCAATATCTGTTCCCCCTTGTTAAGCTCAATTGATACAATGGGGTATAGATTTCCTTCAATAGTGTACTTCATTTATATCACGTAGGATAAGATTCCTGGGCTGTATGTTTCGTTATAAACAGTGAGGGACATATTTGTCATTGGGGTATGAGTGACCGTAGACATCATCAGGTTGGGAAGGGCTAAGAATGCCACACTAAGCAGCAGTACGATTAAGATTATGACATACATAACTAGCTTGTTCTTGGCCTCATCACCTGTAATGAGCATGACTGCATTTTCTCGCTGCCCAGTGAGTCTGTAGTATACCCACAGGACTACGATGAGGACGTCACCGAACATCTTCTTAAATTGGGTGAATGCTACCCTGAAAAGTTGGTATACCTTAGTAAATGCTATCATAGCCAGGATAAACAGTATAATAGAGACAGGCTCGATACTATACCCCCAGAAGCTTACTAGAGGAGTCAGCATCCAGGTGAATACCCAGCTATCCTGGGCCACTACTTTGTTGGCAAAGGTCTGAGCCAGCTCTGTTAGATTGTAATCATATAGGTAGAGGATTACCCAGATGAGTGCCATGGACCAAAAGGTAGAGGCATTTTCAAGGACCCACAGCCAGAAAGGTATGACATAGGTACGTAGGGGGTAAACTATGAAGATAAACCCCAGTAAGGAGATAGCATATTTAAGTTCTTCCTTGTAATCAGTCATGGTTTCACTTTGGCAGGGGGACTACAATTCCAAGTATGTTCGGTGCATAGACAGTAATCAAGAAGAAGATGCAGATAATGATTACTGCTACGATGATTATGATTTTTTCGTCATCTGGGTGCATGTGTTTCTACTCCCTTCAATCATTTCCAGTACAATTTCTTCTCTCCTACGCTCTATGAGCAGCGCTAGATAGTCCCCATGACACTGCTTCGGTTTACACCAGCAGCCCAGGCGTTTGGCGTGGACCAGTGTGTCAATCGAGAGCTCCTTTCTGGCCAGCTTGGCATCTATGTGGACCTGGTAATGTTCACATACTTGTTTGCGGAACTCGGGGGTATCTTGACTCATCTGGTATGGGTTAGACCACGGGCTTTCAGGGTAGGTACCGTATTTAGCACTTGAGTGTGCTCTCCCAATGTAGACATCACCCTCCCGGAGCCCAAAATTAGGACATTTCTTAATGTTAACTACATCCACCATGTTATTCCCCCTTCTTTAGGTTATCTAGGGTAATCCGATATCTTACCAGCAGTGTTCTGAACTCAGTATCTGTGATATCACCGGAGTTGGCCAATACTGTTAAGAAGCTGTTTATGAGCAGCAGTTTCACCCCAGTAGTTAGTTCATAATTTTTTGGGAATAAATCCTTGGGGATCCTGGATTCGTCCAGGGTAGTATTGGCGATCTGGTCACACTTGGAGATGATCTCTTCTAGGTTAAGTGGCATGGCTCCTCCAGTCAGAATAACGATCTGAGGAAGTCTACCCAAGAACCTCCTCTTTTTTCCTCTGCTTGCTTTACGTGCTTTGCGACTATGGCAGCACGCTCTTCAGCGTTGGGGTTTCTCCAGTATCTCTCATCATTAGGGGAAATCCAGTCATCCCAACGTTCCAGATAAATAATATGGCTGCTCTCAAAATACGCTATCATGAAGTCTAGGTGTTCATGGAATGCCTGGTTTTCTTCTGTTTGTGGGAGCCTTTTCTTGTACTCCACCAGGAAATACCTGAGGCCACTTCCTGCTTCACTCACTTCTAATCACTCCCCAAGCCATGAATATCAGTCCCATTAATGCCAATTCCACTGCACAAGTATTAAAATAATTGTGAGGGTAGAGGGTTTCAAAGACAAATAGGACGAACCCCAAAGTAAAAAGGGCCAGCCCAAACTTAGTACATTTGTTGAAGATTTTCTTGAAGAGTTTGGGGAAGCTCCACCTCATGTCTTCTTCATAATCTTTGTAAATCTTACAATCCTTGCAGTCTGCCTTGCAGTCGGGGGTGACATTTTTACCAGTGAGGAGACAAATCCCATCACTGGTCTGGAGACTAACAGGTTTTGGGGGCATCAATCGCTCCCCCAGTCTCCCCACTTTGCATCAGTAACAATAGGCAGGGGGATTTCTACCCCGAACTTGTCCAGTAAGGGTGGGTGTTCAATCACGGGGCGTATGATATCCAGTATTTTGTCTGCCAGGTCTTCACGAACCTCCATGAGAATTGCATCATGAACTGTCCCGACAATACGTAGCTCTTCTGGCTTGAACATGGAGTGGAGGGCAATAACTGCCATCATCGTCATGTCGCTACCAAATCCCTGCACTGGGCTGTTGATTGCATTCCTTTCAGCCTGGGCTCGTACTGATTCATCCGGGGACATAATGTCTGGTAAATGACGGATGCGCCCATTGGGGCCCTTTACACAGCCATACTGGCGTACATATACCCTCTGCCTCTGGTGCCACATCGGAAGACCCGAGTATTTTGCGAAGAACCTGTCACGGAAGTCCTTGGCTTCCTCAGGGGTAAGAGTGGTTTGGTATTTGTCTCTGGCGTATTCCATGAATTTCTTGGCAGACATCCCATATAGGAACCCGAAATTGACGGCTTTGGCTTTTTTGCGCTCGTCTTTCGTTACGTCTTTTGGGTCTTTGCCAGTTACAACCGCTGCTGTGGATCTGTGGATATCCCCGTTGGGGTCGTTGAAAATCTCCAGCATGGTTTTATCTCCCGAGATCATGGCTGCAATACGTAGCTCCACCTGCGAATAATCACATTCTAGGAATTTATATCCAGGCGGAGCACCAATAAGTGTGCGAATTGCTTTGTCTCGTGGGACCTGCTGGAGGTTTGGATCCGAGCAAGAAATACGGCCTGTGACCGTTCCATGAAGTTTGAAATTAGGGTGCATCCTGCTGTCAGGGCCCAGAAACTTCTTCCAACCCTCAATGAAGCTGGAGACTTGCTTAGATACCTCACGGTGTTTCAGTAACAGGTCTATCCCCTCATGCTGCCCACTGAGCCTCTGGAGGATGCCTTCTGCGGTGCTTGGGGCTCCGCTCTTGGTAAGTTCCAGGGGGGTGAGGCCCCAGTCCTCAAACAGGATTTTAGCTACTTGTTTTGGGCTGTTCCAGTTGACCCCTGGAGCAAGTGCTTCAAGCTTGTCTCCACATTCTTTCAGGCGGTCTTTCAGAAGGACCTCCAGGCTGGCCAGCCTCTCGGTGTGTACGAAGACACCCTGGTATTCTATGTCTTCAAAAGCTGCGAATGCTGGCATCATGAGGTGCTTGAAGATTCTGAGGGTTTCTTGGTCGTTGAGTAACTGAGGCTTCTGGTATTTATACAACCTTAAGGTGTAGAGAACATCATAGCCACAATACTCATACATGGTTTCATTGTTCGCCTCGCCCTTCTTGGTCTCCGAGTCGATATCGTAGTGTGGAGCGTTAAGGTAGATTTTTGCCTGATACTTAAGGCCGCATGGGCTGTTTTCATCCAGGAGATGGGCTGCCATCATCGTATCATACGTGATTGGCATCCTTAAGCCATATTTTACCCTTAGCCACAGGTTATCGAACTTCCCGTTCTGTGTGATTACTTTCTTTCCGACTGCCGTTTTGGTGATCGCCTCTATAGCAGCCCGCATTTCTTCATGTGTCTTGAACGGGCCATCACCTGTGCCTAATGGGAGGACGAATTGTCGCTCACCCTCAAGGGTTTTTTCATCTGCAAAGCGTGAAAGTCCAATGCAGTTTACTTTCCCATCAGGCTCCCATTGGTCTAGCCCAGAGGTTTCTAAGTCGAAGCCGATTACTGGGCTTTGAGTTAAGTCATGGATCATGTCCCCGAACTGTTCTTTGGTTCTTACCACTGTAAGGTTGAGTCCAGTACTGGGTTTCCACGTCCCATTGATGATTTGGAAGAATTTCTTCAGGTCTGCTTTGAGCGGAGCTTCTTTCTTGGGATCACGAAGTGCTGCAGCCGGGTGGAAAGCCGGGAGATAAGTGATACCATCTTTCTCAATGGGGTTACCATGCAGGTCCATGATACCAGAGGCACCCTTACCAAGGACACCTTTCAGTGCTACTGCACCCAGCAGGATGATGTATTTGGGTTTTACCTCATCAATCTCCTTCTGGAGATGAACTTTACAAGCCTTAATTTCTGCTTGTGAGGGGCTCTCATTCTCCGGGGCTGCACAGTGGATTACATTGGTCATGTAGATATTTTCTCTACTGATTCCGTTCTCCATCAGGATCCTGTCCAGGAGTCTCCCCGCATTTCCCGAGAAGGGTTTTGTCAGGTCTGACCGATAAATGGTCGGGGCCTCTCCCACAATCATAATATCACAGGGTACGGGGCCTTGCCCCATTACACATACCAGTGGAGCACTGGCATACCTGTTGCATAACTTACAACTCTGATCACCAAAAACGGGCATAATTGATCCCACTAATGTTTATCTTATAAGGATATAAAGGTAATTGAAATTCTGGTGCGGAGAAGAGTAATGGTGTCCCGCACCGAAAAATCTATGGGGGGTTACTTGACTTACGAACGGATATAGATCGGGACGTTGGGTTCTCCCACCTGGGGGACCTCCAGGTCTATATAAAAGCAGCCTTCTTGGGTTTTTGCGTTTTTAAGGGCTTCTGGGTATTTGTCTGCGACTTCCTTGACTTTAAGGAGGGCTGGCGGGGGCATCTCCCGGAGCGTTCGTACCAAGAGCTCCTTTACATCCACTGCATGGATGAGTGCCTCAGCCAGTTGGTCCACAACTTCTTCTACGCAAACAATTTCCATCATATCAGAGCCAGGAATGGCCCTATAGAGTCGTTTGATTACGTGCATTCCATGCTCTTCTGCTTTATCTCCGTCAAATACTACTATGAGGTCCCCTTTAGGGTCTACCACCAAGTATTCGTCAGATTTTACTGAGCTCAGTATTTTGGCTTTTGAGATTTTCTTCATGAATTTACTCCGGAGTATCTTTTACCTTCACTACCAGACAGAGTAATCTGCCTTGCACGAGTTCTGTCTCCACCACAAGCCTGTGGCCACGGAAGCAGACATTTCCTGATTCAATATGCATAGTGTGTGCACCATAGGTTACCAGAATTACCTCAATGGGCTTTTCTTGTCCGAAGTTTACTACTGGGTGGTGTACATCTCCATCAGTGGGGATGATGCTTACTTCATTACCCAGACGGCTTATGAGGACTTCTCTGCAGGGTCTTGGCCAGATTTTAGGCATCTAATCTCACTCCTTATTTTGTATATCTCGGTTCTTAAGTGGTGGATCTGGAAATCCTTTCTGACATTCTCTGCTATAACCCAGAGCAAGAGCCGCATAGTTGGCTCATGCCTAGCTAACAGCTCAAGTCGTTCCACCGCCGCGATATTTTCTTTGAACTCCCTGTCGTCTTCTACTGAGCGGAGATTGTAAGTGGGTTTTTTGAGCTGTCTCTGGATGGCTACTGGGTAGTCATCAATGCATGGTGAGAACCAGGGAAAAATTCTGAAGAGTCTCTTCATCAGCGTCCCTCACTCGCCTTTAAGTTGTATTTTGGCATGACCCGGTCGACTACCTTTGCTGTGGGGGTGATAGCTTCTGCTATTTCCTGCCAGGGTTTGTAAGCACCGGGGGCTTCATCCAGGGTTTCGAAGTTGATGCATGTGGAGTAGACCCCGCACATCTGCTGTTGGAACGCCGTGAGGTCCAGGGCTTTCTTGGCTTGATTCCGTCCCATAATTCTTCCCGCCCCGTGGGGAGCAGAGCAGTTCCACTCCTTGTTGGAGGTACCTTCACAGATGAGCATCCCATCCTTCATGTTGAATGGGATGAGCATAAGTTCATCCTTGTAACTGGAGATGGCTCCCTTCCTGACTATCCCATCTGCGGGGTTAATATAGTTGTGAACTGACTCAATACTGCACCCTGTCTCAAACCCACAGGTAGTGCAGATGAGTTCCACAATTGCATCCCGGTTGATCATAGCAAACTTCTGCATTACCGTCATAGCAATGAGATACTGTATGGCTTCATCACCAATGAGATAAGCAAAGTCCCGGTGGAACTGGGCACTGTGTGGCTGCTCCATTGCTATCTTCTGGAAATAATCTGCTACTTTTTTGCCCGGTCCTCTAGAGCCAGAATGTACTGTGAGGTACATCTTCTCCTCATCCTCCACACTCTGGCCAATCTCAATGAAGTGATTACCCCCGCCAAGAGTACCTATTGCACATTCGGCCCTGGTGAAGTCAACCCCAGCCCGCTTAAAGAGTTCTTCTATGTAGGCAAGATTGAGTTCTACGTGGTCAAAGTGCCAGTCAAAGTGATAGCAGTAGTAATCGATGAGTTGGTTGGCCTGTTCCGAAGCAGCTGAGAAATTGAAGCACTCACTGAGCGAGTCAATCTGCCGGTTGTGTACTGACATGCCTAAGGGCACGTGGCGCCGGATGACCCTATCGATTTCCGGGTAGTCCAGGTTTCCAGTCTGGTCTGGCCAGATTTCAGTAGCGATTACTCCACAGCCAATATCAACTCCTACGATGTTAGGGATAATCTCCTTAGTGACCGGAGAAGTGAACCCTATAACTGCTGCCATGCCCCCGTGAGCATCTGGCATTACTACTATGTGGTTGCCAAAAGTTGGATTGTCAACCATCTCCTGGATCTGATCTCGACAAGAGTCTTCCAGGTTGTGAGTCATTACCGTTGCTTCTGCGTATTTTCCAATGATCTTAATCATAGCGCATACCTTCTTTGAGGTTTTTTATTTTGTGTTTGATCAACAGAGAGTTGAATCCCCACCTAGACTGGGGATCTTGCACATCTATGATTTCATCACAGAGTGCTTCTACGTGGTCCAGCAAATCATCTAGGGATTCTTTCCTATCCCTGCACTTGGCAAATCCAAGCATAGTAACTACTAGGTTTGGAAACCATGTGTAGCTTTCTGTTTTTTCAGCTACAGTGTACTGCCTACCACAGAAAGTTACGATTAGTTTCATTTCTGAACTGGCTAATAGTGCAGAGTCTGTCATGATTTCACCAACTGAAATTTTTCACGTATCCCCTTCATAGTACGGAGTGCCATACATTTACCACAGGGGGGTTTTTCCTCATGGAAGAAGATGCCCTGTAGTATTTGATTTGCTGCATTCTTTGCCCTGTACTCAGCGAGACAATTTTTACAGTTACCATCTTCCATGATTCTTCACCACCTATTATCTCAGCTGGGCTAAGATAGCCTCTTTGAAATATTCCATAAGGCATTCGACTGAGCAGAAGTGACGTTCATTGTCCATAGGTTTTGTGCTTACCTGCTTGGCTGGCTTAATCAAATACAGACTGAGATAAGAATTTTCTGCCAGCATAAGCCATCCTCGGGACCCCTTATAAGTAGTTTGCTTACCACATTTGGGGTTATCGCAGGTGTAAAGGTTTTCTTTCATGGTGAATACTCCATAACTGCCCAGATAAAGGCCGCGAAACACACTCCTCCGAAGAAGCATTCTAGTACGAATGGGCCCTCTGCAAAGGCATTAGCGAAGAGTCCCGCGAAAGAGGTGAAGCAAAGGGCTGTTGCAAACCCCGTTTTCCAGGGCCGGTCTTTCCAGCTCATCTTGTACCCTCCAGCAGGCTTTCCGCCACTTGTTCTCCCAGTAGCTGTAATGAGACCCGCTTATGTTCGATTTTTATGAGCCCCAGTTCCGCCATATCAGTGAGGGTGTTGGGGAGTTCTCCGGGGAAGATATTATAGGAGAGGTTTTCCCAGAGCTCATCTATGGTACTACTTTCACCTGCATAGAAAAGGGTGAGAAGGATCTCCAGGGCACCATCTCTGTTGATGAGGAAATTGGCTAGCTCTTTATTGTCCATCATTATCACCCGGTGATAGTTTTAGATACTGAGGCTGTATCGAGCTTCCCATCTGGGAACATCTGCCCAGACTCCAAGAAGGTGAAGCTTCCATCCGGCTCTTCAACTTGTAGTACAGGTGCCTCATAAGCAAAGCAGCCTTCAAGACGGAGTTCGGTAATCGCTGCAGCATCTTCCATGTCAGCCTCCTTGAAGGGGATTTGGCACCCCTTGAGGTACTCCTTCAGGATTTCGCACCTGGGGCAGCATGTCATTGAGTAGACTGTAGTGTTTTTCATGGTTTTCCTCATAGATTGATATTTCCGGCTGGGAAATAAGGGCTGATCCCCCAGGGGGTTACATGGTGGGTCTTGATAATTGCCCACTTGTCAGGTTGATACCCGGTTGCTCTCCCTACTACATTCCCTGGGAAATAGGCTGTTGCACCTATGTAATCTGCTGCTGCAGCATTGTACTCATCGAGAAGGAATGGGTCATCTGGGTCAGCTCGGAGGGAGGCATTCGCCTGTGCCGCAATTCGGTCTGTCTCCTGGATAAGGGTATAGGTAGAGAAACAGCTCATTCCTATTACCAGGAGTAAAGCAGTGATAACACCAAGTGCGATGTATGGCCTGGTGTTATCATTGATGGGTACTGGGCAGAAGTTGACCATTATCCATACATCCCCGGGAAATCACAGCCTTCAATGTCTGACGCAGCGTCACGGAGATCATTGGCCAGCTGCTCGAGCTCGTCGATGAATGACTGGATTTCATCTCCGTCCAGCGTGGGGAAAGAGAGTCCGTCGAGAGTACTTGCAGCATTCTCCATGGTATCTGCTGTATCACTCACCGTTTGCATCTTTTCTGTGTTCTCCAGGTTGGTACCCTGGACGTTATCGCTCCAGCTGCGCATTTCGTCAGCCAGGTTCTGGATTTCATCCGTGGAGAAGGAGTTGTCATATACACCGGAGATACGGTCCACTTCCTCCTCAATCTCTTCACGGATTTTGTCCATGTCAATTGGCTCTCCTTCCTCACCCTCAGGGGCATCTTGCTCCAATGTAGCTGCATCTTCGGGGTCTGCTTCATTTTCTTTGGCAGTAGCCAGTTCATCTGCAAGACCCTTCAGGGTTTCTGCTGAGTTGTCCAGCTCATCGGCCAAAGAAGTCAATGCATCT
>ENA-UOWG01002706-UOWG01002706.1-activated-sludge-metagenome-genome-assembly--contig:-NODE-2706-length-14637-cov-6.065560_pt1 | contig 14637 bp, 13 predicted proteins | sample MGYA00238147_ERZ761563 | MGnify/ENA primary metagenome ERZ761563 (study PRJEB28884, sample SAMN05720216) | anaerobic digester metagenome | isolation source: active sludge of municipal... | reverse complement strand
CGACGCAGCCGGTTCGGCGGGCGGCGGGGGCTGGCAGGCTTTGAAAGATCTCAGCTGGCTGGAACTCTGCAAACTGGGTCTGGGACTCAGCTGGCCCCTGGCCACGGTCACTTTGGTGGCCTTGATCGTTTTCGTGGTGTTGTTGCTGCGGCGCTAGAAGATTTGACCTGTGTCTTTCCTTAAGAAAAAACCGGATCCGATCTCCGACAAGGCGAAGAGCCTGAACAGCCGGATCGCCGAGCTCGAGGGAGAGATCAAGCAACTGTCCCAAACGCTCAACAAGGCGCCTGCCGCTCCGCGGGTGCGGTCCAGCATCTACCCGCACACTGCGTCCCCCGACGATACCCGACAACGTCCCGGCCAGAGCGAGCCCTCCGCCATTTTCTTCGAAAAAGTGGACCACGAGCGGATCCACAAAAATGCGACAGATCAATCTACGGCCGGGCGTTTTAATCAACTGGGCGTGCGCAAATTCGATTTGCCAGCATTATGGCGACGGTTTCGCGAGCACTTCCAGGGCCCGTCACCTGCGAATCCAAAACTGGTGCATCTGATGGCCGCTGGAACTGTCCAAGGACTGCGTCCTCTGCGAGTGGAAAAGCGGATTGCGCGCCGACGTTTTCTCCTGCTGGTCGCGGTGCTCCTGGTTTTATTGTGGGGGCTGGCTGGTTTATTCTTTCGGTGATTCGAGGCAAAGACGAAGCGGCATCGTGGTTGTTGGATTCAGGCATCAGCTGATGGACTTCCAAACATGAGCACGATCGATATTCATACCGACGAAGGCGTCTTCCGCGCCCAGTTTACAGAACACGGTCTCAGCCGCCTGGTCTTTCCGCGAGGCCATCTCGTCCCTCCGATTTCAGCGAATCGCGGGTCATGCCATGCACCCGATCTTTGGCTGCGCCAGACTCGGGAAGCGGTCCGCCACGCCCTGCGGGGACGGCAGCCGGACCGATTGCCCCCCTTGGACCTGTCGGCCGGCAGTCCTTTTCAGCAGGAAGTCTGGCAGTTCCTCCTCACCATCCCGGCCGGCGAAACGCGCACCTACGGGGAAGTGGCCGAGGCCCTGGATCGCCCCGGCACGGCCCGGGCCGTAGGCCAAGCGTGCGGCGCGAACCCCATTCCTGTGCTGATCCCCTGTCATCGAGTGTTAGGGGCTCGAGGAAGTCTCGGGGGCTTTTCAGCCGGCCTTCGCTGGAAACGCTTGCTGCTCGAACGAGAGGGCGTATCGGTGAACGTCCTCACGCCTGACAGCCATTTGCAGGAGAGGAGAATTCCTTGGACACAATGAATCCGCGGCAGTCGGGAGCTCCGCAATGACACGGATAATTGCGGTAGTCCTCGAGATCGTATCCGTAGTCGAACGTCAGTTCATCCCCGGCCCGGATGTCCCGCATCGCGACAATCCAGATATGGCCCTCGATCAACCGGGCCTCACAGTTGGGGTCGCAACTGTGATTCAGAAACCGCGCCTCATTCTCCTCAACGTCGCCGTCCAGGTCGCGCTCGGCATCGAAATAAAAAATGCACACGTTGCCCCGGCGGCAGCGCTCGATCGACTCGGATTTGTCGATGAGCTCGCCCGTGTATGCCACAATGCGGGTGCCAGCCGGAATATCCCGCTCCGCAAAACCGCCACGCCCGTGTATCCGCGATGCCCGAATCGCCATCATCTGTCTCAAAAATCCAAAAGCCGCGTCCCGCGTCAAGCTTGTTCCCAAAGCGTTACGGTTTCGACGAGACACGTCGCCCTGCGACGGGCTTTGAGCTGGGCCGGCAATCCTGCGAACATCTCCAAGACCCCACCATGAGACCACGACTTGCGGCTACCAACAGCGGTCCCGGCGAGTGCGTGGATGGCTTGATCGAACGCGTCACGTTCCATAACGAGGAGAACGGATTTTCGGTTCTTCGGGTCAAGGCCAAAGGCCATCGCGATCTGGTGACCGTCGTGGGATGCCTTCCGGCCGTTACGGCAGGCGAATGGCTCTCCGCGGAAGGCAACTGGGTGCGCGACCGCGAACACGGCCTGCAATTCAAGGCTGTCCAACTCCGGTGCGTGCCGCCTTCCACCCGGGAAGGCATCGAAAAATACCTCGCCAGCGGCATGATCAAAGGCATTGGCCCTGTGTATGCCAAGAAACTCGTCGCCTACTTCGGAGACACGGTCTTCGATGTGATCGATCAATACTCCGCCCGTCTCGAGGAGGTCGACGGCATTGGTCCCATGCGGCGACGCCGTATCAAAGCCGCCTGGACCGAGCAGAAAGTCGTTCGGGAGATCATGGTTTTTCTCCATACTTACGGCGCCGGCACCAGCCGCGCCCTGCGCATCTACAAAAAATACGGCGAACAAGCCATCGAAAAACTGCGGGCCAATCCCTACTGCCTGGCGGCTGACATCACGGGGATCGGCTTCAAGACAGCCGATCGAATGGCGGATCGCCTCGGGATCGCGGCTGATTCCTTCCTCCGTATTTGCGCGGCCCTCAACCATCTTCTCCTCGAAGCCACCAACGAGGGGCATTGCGCCCTTCCTATTGAAGACCTGATCTCGAGGAGTCTGCGGCTTTTAAACGAACCCCGTTCTTCAAACCCCCAACCGGTCCTTGCCCAATCCCAAGTCCAAGCGGCTCTTGAACAGCTGCTGGCCCGGCGTGAACTCACTCTTGAAACGATCGGCGACATCCCCTTGGTTTTCCATCCCGTGCTGCAGAGGGCCGAAACGATCATCGCGGAAATTATCCATATTCTGGCACGCCAGCCGTCGCGGCTGCCCGATATCGATTTGGCCAAAGCCATTTCCTGGTGCGAAACCAAGACGGGCAAGTCCCTCGCTCCCAGCCAGCGCGAAGCTTTAATCCGCGTATTTGGCCACCCCATTGTGATCATGACGGGCGGGCCCGGCGTCGGCAAAACCACTCTCGTGGACGCCCTCCTTCGTATTCTCCAAGCCAAGAAAGTCCGATGCCTGCTCTGCGCTCCCACCGGACGCGCCGCCAAACGCCTCACCGAAACCACCGGCCTCCCCGCCAGCACGATCCATCGCCTGCTTAAACAGCGCCCCGGTCAATCCGATTCCTCGTCCTCAGACCGGCCCGCGCTGCAAGGCGACCTGATCGTCGTCGATGAAACCTCAATGGTGGATGTCCCTCTGATGAGCCGATTGCTCCAGGCCGTTCCGAATGGGGCCCATCTGCTGCTGGTGGGTGACGTCGACCAACTGCCCTCGGTCGGACCTGGCACTGTGCTGCGCGATTTGATCGAATCGAGGGTAGCGCCCGTCATGCGATTGACCGAGGTCTTTCGTCAAGCCGCCGGAAGCCGGATCATCACTACCGCTCATGCCATCCGCAACGGATGCCTGCCTGAACAACCCACCGGGGACGAGTTATCCGATTTCTACTTCATCGAACGCGAGGATCCCGCCGCCATCCATCGGTCGCTCCTCGAACTCGTCACCACTCGCATTCCTCGGAAGTTCAATCTGGATCCGATCCGCGACATCCAGGTCCTCAGCCCCATGAACCGCGGCGCCCTGGGCGTGGTTGAACTCAACCGAATCCTCCAGGAACAATTGAATCCGGCATCGGACACCAAAACCACCATCCAACGGTTTGGCTGGCAGTTTCGAGTCGGGGATAAGGTGATTCAGACCGAAAACAACTACGACAAAGAGGTCTTTAACGGGGACATTGGGATTCTGACGGCCATCGATCCCATCGAGCAGGAAGCCACCGTCGACTTCGACGGCCGGCCTGTGACCTACGATTTCGGCGAGCTCGACGAGGTCAGCCTCGCCTACGCCATGACAATCCATAAGTCCCAGGGATCCGAATTCCCGGCCGTGGTGATTCCCTTGGCGACCCAGCATTATCTCCTGCTCCAGCGCAACCTGATCTACACCGGCATTACCCGCGGCAAACGGCTGGTGGTCCTGATCGGTCAGCGGCGGGCGTTTGCCATGGCCGTGCGCAACGACCATAGCGAACACCGCTACGGTGGCCTCCTCTCGAGACTCCAGACTCTGGCTTCCCCTTAAGCCCATGGGCCCGATCCGACAGATCGGACGGATCGGACCGAGCCGAACGCCGGCTCATCGCTCGGGGACTTCGATCACGTCGCCGTCGCGCAACCAGATGGTATCCTTTGGATCAGCCTGGGTCAGATCCATGATGAACTCGCGATCCTGACCGGTCTCGGGATCGCACCGTTTGACCTTGATTCGGCTTTGATCGGAAGAAGCCCGCAGGATTTTTGCCTGTTGCACCCCCGTGCCAATCCAGAAGTCCGCCACTTCGACCTGATTGGTCGGCTTCGAGGGGCCAACCGAGATGTCGAGCAGATCGACAGGGCCTCTTTCCCTTGCGGTTCTGCTGGGAAACTGCTTGAGTTGCATCGTGGGCACGAGGATGAGCTCATGGACTTGGTCTTTGATGCTGACCTTGACCTGGCGTTTCAGATGGTTCTGAAACGCCTTGAGCGCTTCTTCTGTTAGTCCTTCCCATTGTTCTTGGACAAGGTGATCGGCCTCGGGAAGTCGAACTTTATCGCCCCACTCCAAAAGGAGATCTCCGGCGAGCAAGCCTTTCCGGAGTCGGGCTTCGGCATCGAAGACCAAGTTGGTCGTCGCTTTGTCACCCGGTAAAATGCGATTGATGGTGATCCGCTTGAAATCAGGAAAGGCGTAGAATGATCGACTCGGGTTGCCTGGGCCAGTGGAAGTCATTGTGTTTGTCCCGGAATAAATAACGGCCAGGAGTTCAAGCAAAGTGAAGCGATTCCAGTCATTTGTGCTTTGCCTGAGAATTAGCTGGGCGCTGTCCCAATCGGGACGGTCCAAGTGGATGCCTTGACGCCGGGCCAGGAACTCGCTGGCGCCGTGCTTGAGCAATAAGGCCTCCATCTCCTGATACTCGGAAAGGGAGGGCCTGTTGCCAGAAAAGGCAGAAGGCGATTTATTGAGATTCTGCATTTTGAGTTGAACCAAGGACAAGGGCGAATGGGTGGCCCAGTTGTCCACGAATCCCATGATGTTTGGATTTGCGCCATGGGTTAATAACATCTGCGCCGCCTTGAAATTGTCCCTGTAAACCGCCTGCGACAAGGAAGGCACCCCACGAAAACTGGCGTTGGGATCAGCACCGGTCTCAAGCAACAGGCGGAGGGTTTTGTTTAATCCGCAGTCCACGGAATACCACAATACTGGATAACCTTGAAGATTGGTTTGAACCAGTGAGGGTTTATGGGCCAGGACCGCTTTGAGGACTTCCGCGTTTTCCAGATTGGCTGCCCAGAACAGGATGGAAGTAGATTCTGTAGCCATGCCTTTGGGATCAACTCCGTGAGACAAGAGCAGGTCCACCAAGGCCGCGTTCTCTTGGGCGATCGCCATGCCTATGGGAGTGTAGGAACCCGGGGCGAGGCGCCGACCGGGAGAACCGGGAGTGTTGGGAACCGGGAGGATGTTCCAACCGCCTGTGTCCTCTGTCGATGCTCCTTTCTGAATCAGCACCGGAATGACATTGGTTTGGTTATTCCATACGGCATAGTGAAGAGGCTTCGCCTGGCTGATCGAGTCAGGCGCATTGACGTTGGCCTGGTGATCCAACAGCAGTTGGAGCAAGTCCATCCGTCCATCCGCAGCCGCATAATGCAAAGCGTGTGCCGTTTTGGGCGACTGACCACCTATTCGTACTTTTTCACGCAGGAAACTGGGCCCTGGATTATTGACATTGGCGCCTTTTCGAATGAGAGCCATGGCCGCATCGACGCTGCCTTTTTCCAAGGCCAGGACGACGATGGAATCATTGGGGATGTCGGCTTGAGAAACCGAGGCGCCGTGATCCAGCAACCAAAGCACTGACTCCATTTGATTGGCCATGATGGCCTGCCGCAAGGGATTGAGGGCAGGAGCAGCCGGATTCACCTCGGCGCCGGCTTCAACCAGCCGAGACACCAGATGGGTCAGGCCATTCATGGCGGCGTAGGAGAGCGCCGAATGCCCGTTCTTAACGAGGAGGCGCGGATTGGCCTTGGCCTCCAGGAGCGTAACAGCTGCCGCCTGTTCTTTCTTCGAGATGGCATCGATGAGCGGTGTTCGGCCGGTGTCATCCTGAGCATCGATGCCAGCCTGATGATCCAGAAGTGTTTTGATCAGGAGAGTAAAGCCGCTGGATGCAGCAATGTGGAGGGCCGTTATGTGATTGGCGCTCCGCGCATGGATATCCGCGCCGCGTTCCAACAATCGTTCGACCAGGGCTTTGTGGCCGGCTCCCACGGCGTCCATCAACGGGGTTTTACCTGATCGACCCTTGCGGTTGATTTCAGCGCCCTTGCTCAAGAGAAACTCGGCCACTCGGACCTGTCCCTGAGCGGCTGCTTTGCTCAGCAAGCTGAGGCCATCGTCGTCTGGGGCGTTAATCAGATCCGGGCTGGTCTCGAGGAGTTTCTGCAGGCGCAGCAGTTCGGCGTCTTCGCCCGATGGTTGATGCGTGGATGGCTCCCGGCTCGCCAAAGATGCGGGTCCGACATGCTGTTGGCTGAGGGCCACGAGATTCGGCTGGTCCGAAAAATCGCGAAGCACCCGTTCGTAATAAGCCCGGGCCTCATGGGTCTGACCGAGCTTGCGATAGCATTCTGCCAAACGAAAAATGGCGGTAGCCACGACTCGACGTTGAGCATCAGACTGGCGAACCACCTCCTGGTAGTTGGTGATGGCCGCCGGATAATTCAGATTGGCCTCCTCCTCGAGCAACCCGCGCTGGAGCCGGTCCGTGAGCTCTTCAGCGGCGAGAAACGTGCCGGTGATGACGATGAAAACCATCGTGAACATTAATCGATTCTTCATGGGACTGAAGATTGAGCGCCGATGTTGCGGATTTGATATTAGCAGTTTCATGCGGATGACTCTGCCCATGGTTGTCATTGCATTTGTCACACTTCTGCAAAAGCGGGGTGTTATTTGCGGGACGGTTGATCGGGAACGACGAGGCGGTAGCCCACGCCATGAACCGTCTGAATAAAACGCGGTGTCTCGGGATCGGGCTCGAGTTTGGCCCGCAGATAGCCGATGTGGTTATCCACCGTGCGTGTGGTGGGAAACGCGGTGTAACCCCAGACGATATCGAGGAAACGCTCGCGGGTGACCGGTTCGCCCCGGGCTTCCGCCAAGAGACGAAGCATGCTGAATTCGCGCGCGGAAAGATGGATCTCGCGCTTGCCCCGCCAGGCCTGTTGCCGGGGAAAATCCAGCGTGACCTCGCCCAACTGCAAAACGGTGATTGCCGACTGGCCGGATTGCTGGCGACGGAGCAGGGCGCGGATGCGGGCCAGGAGTTCGCGCGCGTTAAAGGGCTTGACCAGGTAGTCGTCGGCCCCGCAATCCAACCCGTGCACGCGATCATCGACTTGACCCTTGGCCGTGAGCATCAGGATGGGAGTCGAGAACGCGAGCCGGCGCAGCTCGGCGCATACCGCAAAGCCATCCAGACGCGGCAGCATGATGTCCAACAAAATCAGATCCGGTTTCTCGTCGAGGGCCCGTTCCAGGCCTTCTTCACCGTTCACCGCCATCAACACACGATAACCCTCGGCCTCGAGACGATCCTGGAGGCCGATCCGCATCGCCAGTTCATCCTCGATGACCAATAGGCGCGCGGCGGGTTGGGATCGGATGACCGATTGGTTCTGATCAGACGGAGGATCCGACGGGTGGGAGTGATGATCGGGTAACATGAGATATCTTCAGTTTCGGTTGGGTTCGCGGGGCGGTTGGACGGGCAGTTCAATGACGAAGCGGGCGCCCGGGCCGGGCCGGCTTTGCACTTGGATTCTGCCGTGGTGCGCTTCTACGATATGTTTGACGATGCTGAGACCAATCCCGATGCCTTGGGTCTCCCGCCGCAACTCGGATCCGCGCCGGAAGAACGGCTCGAAGATTCGATCGTGATCTTCGGCGGGAATTCCCGGCCCTTCGTCATCCACCCAGAGTCGAAGCCAATGATCCGCCTTGTTCGTCGGGTAGGGCGAGCTGGCCTCAGCGAGCCGAGCCGGACCGCTTGATGCCTCCTGGTTCGCCTCGGTGCGCATACATCCCCCTGCCTCGGCCATCGGCCCAATGGCAACATCTCCAATCCCCATTCCAACCGTGACGGTTCCTTGGGCCGGCGAGTGTTTGAGGGCGTTGTCGATCAGGTTAACCAACGCTTGCTGGATGGCCTTGCCATCGCAGATCGCTTCCACGCGCCGATCGGATATCGCGGATTCGCCGGTTTTGAGGTTCAATTGGATTTGAAGTTCCTCAGCGTGGGGAGTGAGCACCGCCACGGTGTCTTTGACCAGCAGCAACACGTCCGTCGGCTCGAATTCAAAGTTCAGGCGATGACGTTCGATCCGGGAAAAATCCAACACGTTCCCGATCAAAGTCGCCAAACGCCGGCACTCGCGTCCGATCAGGCCATGGTATTGCTTGCGACGGGATTCGTCCTGAATGACACCGCGTTCGAGGCTATCGACGAGCAGTTGAATGGCGGCCAGCGGGGCACGGAGCTCGTGCGATACGCTCGAGACGAAGTCGCTTTTCATGGCCGCAAGACGGACTTGGCGTTGGAAGGCCTGCCAGGTCGACCACAGCCCCACGATGGCGCCAATGGCCGAGATTCCAATCAGCCAGGCAAACCAAAGTCGGCGCTGGCGGTATTGCGCAAAATAGGCCTCGGGATGCGCGAGCCTCACCCCCAAACTCACCAAGGGCGATGAGGACGTTGCATCGTCCAGATCAACACTCCAGCTTTGACGGATTGGGCTCGCAGTGACCGATGAAGGGGCCGCTTGGGTTGGAATGAGAAACGATCGTCCCGCAAAAGCAAGATCGGCTTCCCACACATTGGCGCGGGACCCCAGTTGCTGGCTCAGAGTATGAGCTGTCTTTTGAAGGGTGTCCGTCGGCACGCCAACCACGAGTTCTCCGGCCCCGCGCCGCAGGCGATAGGCCAACCACTCCTGCTCCCGCTTCAGCCAGGCCATGGAGCGCGTTCCCAGGGCGTCGTTCAGCCAGCGGGCTTGCTCGTGGCCTCTCCACACTCGGTGCCAGTCCTCCAAGAGCTTAAGTTCCGATGGCCCTTGACTGTTATTGGAAATGGCGCGCGAAATTTCCTCGATGATGACTGGAGTCAAGGCGGATGGCTCCGCAATGACCTGCGCCAAAAAATCCAGCGGGACCCGGTCCTGAACAGGCGAGCCCGGGGAGTTTAGTCCCAGATGCAAGAGCCTGAACCTCGCCAGAGTCTCGAGGGGCAGACCGCTTTCGGTTCGCACTTTGTTCGTTGAAGCTGCCAAGGTATCGAGTAATGAACAGGCCTCGATCCGGCTGTCCGGGCTACTGAGCAGGAGCTGAGCAAGCCGCTCTTGAGCAAGCGCGGCAAAAGGCTGGGGCGGATCCTGGGCCAGGAATCGGCGGCACGCATCGATCCGGGCATCGGTATCCGCGGTCTCCTGATCGACAGCTTCCATCGAAAGCCATTGTTGTCGTTGGTCTCCGGAAAGGACTTGCCATGGCAGAGCTCTGGGGTGCGGAACCGGATCGTAGAAAGGGGGATATCGCAGGGCGCCGTGACGAAGATGCACCCGCAAGGACAGACCATGTTGTTGTTCGAACTTGAACATCCAGTCATCCGATGGCCCGGATTTTGCCTCCGAATCGAGTTCGAATGGGACAGAATTGGTCGCGATCAACAGAAGAAAACTCGGGACCGGATTGGTTTGGACATGGAGTTCCAAGGGAATGCGCACCAGCGACTTGAGTTCGTTCAGGAGTTCCTCCGACTGACGGCGAGCCTCGGCCAACCCGAACGCCGCATCCCGTTGAAGAAAGAGGACGCCTGTCATAGCGAGAACGACGACCGGAAGCAGAATCAGGGCTGCGCGCCACGCGAAAGCGGGCGGTTTGCCAAAAAAGTCGTTCGAGGATTTTGGCCGCGTCATGGAACTTCAGCATCCTGCAAGCTTAATCCGGTTTTGTCACGGTTTTGCAATACCTTGCGCCGGTCGCCGCCCCAGGAACGCAATCGGAGTCGGTTGCGCTACGGCTTGAACGTGAGTATTCAGGATGATCTCAGGCGGGTCAAAACGCGGTGTCCTAAAACCGGCCGAAAACCAAAACAAAAAGATTGCGCGCCGTCTTCGCAACCTTTAGATTGACTCTCTTTTCGTGGGGAGCTTTGGCTCCGGGGCGAAAAGATTACGGCCTCAAACATCCCGGGCTCTAGTGAGCCAGGGGGCCAGAACAACACTGAAACCAATCCCGTGATTCCGCGGGATGGCCTGTCCGAAAATGGCAGGCTGATAACCAAAGGAACTTGTGATTAGCATCGGCATCAAAGAATTGCTGGAGGCGGGTGTCCATTTCGGGCATCAAACCAAACGCTGGAATCCGAAGATGAAACGCTTTATCTTCGATTCCCGCAACGGAATCCATATCCTCGACCTCAGCAAAACCCAATCCCAGTTGGAAGCGGCCAGCGATTTCATGGCTGCAACCGTTCGAAAAGGCGGCCGCATCCTTTTTGTGGGCACCAAGAAACAAGCCCAGGAAGGTGTCAAAGAAGCCGCGCAAACCTGCGGACAGTTCTTTGTCACTGAACGCTGGCTGGGCGGTACCCTGACCAATCTTAAAACCATCCGACGATCCATCGGACGATTGAAGGAAATCGAACGGATGGATACGGATGGCAGCATCAACAACTACGGCAAACAAGAGCAGTCCGCTCTTCGGCGCGAAGCCGCGCGTCTTCATAAAAATCTTGATGGCATCCGGGCCATGGATCAACAACCGGACGCCATGTTTATCATCGACATCAAACGCGAACATAACGCGGTCGCCGAAGGCCGACGCCTGCGGATTCCCATCGTGGCCATCGTCGATACCAATTGCGATCCCGATCTGGTCGATTACCCGATTGCCGGCAACGATGACGCGATTCGTTCCATTCGGCTGGTGCTAACCACGGTGGTGCAAGCCATCACCCAGGCCCGCGCCGAATACGAGGCCAAATATGGACGGCAAAAGGCCGAACAAGAAGCCTCAGCCCCCGCGCCCGCTCCTGCCCCGGCTCCGGCTCCCGCACCCGTGGAAGCTCCCCAACCCGCCTCTCCAGAGGCTTTGGCTAGCCTGGCAACGCCGAATCCTGAGGCTCCGGCGCAATCTTAACCAATGCTTGAACGGCTGGAAGACCGATCTCTTCCAGCCTTCCAAAACCTGAACCTGTAAGAAATATGGCTGAAATTACTGCGGCCCTGGTCAGCAAACTGCGCGAAATGACCAACGCGGGCCTGATGAACTGCAAACAAGCCCTGGTGGAAACCCAAGGCAACCTCGATGCAGCGGTGGACTTGCTTCGAAAAAAAGGGGTCGCCACAGCCGCTAAAAAGGCTATGCGCGACACCAAAGAAGGTGTCATTGTCCAACATATCCTGCCCGGCGCCCGCGTGGGCGTCCTGGCCGAGATCAACTGCGAAACCGATTTTGTCGCCAAAAACGAGGGCTTCCGCGCCTTCTGTGACGAAGTCGTGCGCGCCCTGGCCACGAATCCCGAGACCGACGTCGAGGCCCTGCGAGTCGCCCAGGTGGCCAAGACCGGTGAAAACTGCAAAATCTCCCGCGTCCAACGCATCGAGGTCAGCGGCAACGGCTCCGTCGCCGCTTACATCCATACCGGCGGCAAAGTGGGGGTGCTGGTCGAGGTCGGCGCAGGCCAGGAAGCCACCGTCGCCCACGATGACTTCAAACAATTGGTCCGCGACATCACTCTGCAAATCGCCGCCGCCAATCCCACGGCCGTTTCCCGCGAACGCCTGGATCCTTCCATCATCGAAAAGGAAAAGGAAATTGCCCGCGAACAGGTCAAGAACAAGCCGCCACAGGCCATTCAGAAAATCATCGAGGGCAAACTCGAAAAATATTTCCAAACCGTCTGCCTGCTCGATCAGGGCTATGTGAAACAGAACTCCGAAATCACGGTTCGCGAGCATGTTCAGGCCATCGGCAAGACACTCGGAGACGAAATCTCCGTACGCCGGTTTGTCCGTTTCCAGGTGGGTGAAGCCTTCCCCGAGTGATCCCCTCCTCTTTCCCGATCACCGGATTCGTGTTTCACGGATCCGGTTTTTTTTGGCTCGAGGTTTTCTCGCCCCTCGCGCCGACTTTGCCAAGCCGGCCCCATTCAGCAACCGCGAGATCTGCTTTCCTCAGGTGATTGCCCCGGAGAGTCCACTCTCCGATCCAGTTAAATCCTTTTCCCGATCGGATTTGACGGCTGGCGGCCGGATTGGTACAAACAGGTTCCAATGAAGTGGGTCCGCCATCCTGATCGCTGCTTGGACCTGGCGTCCTTCGCCTGCCCGCCAGGTTTGCCGCTTCGGTGGCCCGGGACGCCTTGGGCCCGCTTTCTCGCCAGCTCTGTTTTCTGAATGTTTGTTATGTCAATGAAAAAAAACGGTAATCCGAAATATCGGCGAATCCTGCTGAAACTGAGCGGAGAAGCCCTGGGAGGGGACGAAGGCGTGGGCATCAGTCCTGAATCCGTGCAACGCGTGGCGGCGGAGATTCAGGAAGTCAAGCGGCTCGGCGTCGAAACCGTGATTGTGGTGGGGGGAGGCAACATATTCCGCGGCTTGCCTGGAAGCAAACGGGGCATCGAACGCGCCACAGGTGATTATATGGGCATGCTGGCCACGGTCATCAATGCCCTCGCCCTCCAGGACGCCCTGGAAAAGCGCGGGGTCGCCACTCGGGTTCAAAGCGCCATCGCCATGTCTCAGGTCGCCGAGCCTTTCATCCGGCGCCGCGCCGTCCGCCACCTCGAGAAAGGACGCGTGGTCATCTTCGGAGGAGGCACAGGCAATCCTTACTTCTCAACCGATACCGCCGCCGCTTTGCGAGCCAACGAAATCGGCGCCGATGTCATCCTCAAGGCCACCAAAGTCGATGGCATTTATGACAGCGATCCCATGAAAAATCCAAAAGCCAAGCGCTACCAGCATATTCGTTACCTGGAGGCCCTCCAGCGCCAGCTCAAAATCATGGATTCCACCGCCTTTTCGTTGTGCATGGACAATCACATGCCCATTATTGTCTTCGACGCCTTCCGTCCGCACAATTTGCAGCGTGTGGTCATGGGAGAGAAAGTGGGCACGCTCGTTACGGCATGAGGACGGCCCCCCTGATAATCCTTGTGCGGCTGCAACCGCGCAAATCGGAATCCGTTACACGGCATGTTCCGAAAAACCATCCAAATCAACCCAATGAATCCTGGTTATGACACTCGATGACATCATTCTTACCGCGGAAGAGAAGATGCTGAAGACCGAGGAATTTGTGCGGCACGAATTCGGCGGCGTTCGCACCGGCAAGGCATCCCCGGCCCTGGTCGAAAACATCATGGTTGAAGCCTATGGATCGCAGATGCGCATTCGCGAGTTGGCCGGCATCACCACTCCTGAGCCTCGCGTTATCCTTATCCAACCCTGGGATTTCAACACCCTGCATCCCATCGAAAAGGCCATCCAAAAAAGCAATCTCGGCATAAATCCTTCCATCGACAAAAAGCTCATCCGCCTGGTCCTCCCGGAACTCAGCCAGGAGCGCCGGGTGGAATTTACCAAGGTCGTCCGCAAAATGGCCGAAGACGGTCGCGTGGCCATCCGGCATGTCCGGCGTGAAGCCATCGAACACCTCAAACAGGAAACCAAAGCCGGCAAAATCACCGAAGACCAGGAGAAAAGCGCCGAAAAAGAGATTCAGAAACTGACCGATGATTACATCGCCAAGCTCGACAATCATCTCGCTGTGAAAGAGAAGGAAATCATGACCGTTTAAGCCCAAGGTCGTGATCCAGGATCTCCTGATAAGCCGTCTTTACACTTTTCTTTGTCTGAGCAAAGGATGGTCCTCTATGCAGCTCAGGGTTTGTCCAATGATGACATTGCACGCTGCCTGGATACGAGACGAGAAGTCGTCAGCCTTTGGCGCAAGCGGTTCTTCCAGGAGCGCCTAGCGGAGTTGGAAGAACATCCCCGACCGGGTCGCCCCCGGTCTTTTTCCCACAGAACTGATCGTGCAGATTAGAGCTTTGGCGTGTGCACTGCCCGCCACGTATGACGTACCGCTTTCCTGCTGGAGTCTGGACGAACTGAAGCAACACGTTTGCCGCACGGGTTTGGTCGCCCAATTGAGTGGCACGACCCTCTGGCATTGGTTACATGAAGATGCCATTCGTCCTTGGCAGCACCGCTGCTGGATCTTTCCGCGCGATTCAGAATTCGCGCTCAAAGCCCGCCGGATCCTGGATCGATACCAGCGCCCATGGCGCGGCAAGGCCCTGCGCCAGGATGAATTCGTGATCTCTACCGATGAAAAGACCAGCATTCAGGCACGCCTCCTCCTCCATGCCATGGTGCCGGCCGCGGCCGGCTTGCCCATAAAGATGGAACACGAATATGAGCGCAAGGGGGCATGGGCTTATTTGGCGGCTTTGGATGTTCATCGCGCCAAAGTATTCGGTCGCTGTGAAGCCCGTAGGGGTAAATAAAGTGACAGGTTCATTATTATTGACCTTCTCTCGGTATTCCGGGTAGGCT
>ENA-UOWG01002705-UOWG01002705.1-activated-sludge-metagenome-genome-assembly--contig:-NODE-2705-length-14639-cov-6.801700_pt1 | contig 14639 bp, 8 predicted proteins | sample MGYA00238147_ERZ761563 | MGnify/ENA primary metagenome ERZ761563 (study PRJEB28884, sample SAMN05720216) | anaerobic digester metagenome | isolation source: active sludge of municipal... | reverse complement strand
TGCACGTTTCTCAACAGAGACAAGACCTCCTAGGCCAGCTTCTTGGCGCATAGTGGCTGCTTCCCCTGATCGTGATGTTCGCTGGTGGTTACTTCGCTATCAAGAACGCCATACGAGAGAGAAGCGGAGATGTGTTCTGAAATGCCACAAAATGATGTTGACATGATGAGGGCCACCTTCATTTTGATGGTGACTATTCTGGGTTCTATTATGATTGTAGTGGTTATTGGTCCAGTAGTGGATACTCTGGATTATAAAATCACGATGACGGACCTTCACAGCCTGCCGTCGGCAGGAAATACCATGCACAGTCTGCATTCGTACTTCTTTGCCTGTATTGCAGCGGTGAATGTCATAGTAGGTATCTGGTACGTTAAGCTAGTCTTCTCAGTACATACCTATACCCGACAGTTTGGGGGTTAAACATGGAGTTTTCAAGAGTTTACAAGCAGCTCCTAGGCACCGCTCTCCTGGTGTGTCTGTTGGTATCTGGGGTATCAGCTCAGTCCCTTACCTTCCAGGATATTACTGACATCAACTCCGTTCTTACCAGTATCTACACCTATTCCGGTCATTATTCAGCCGGGGGGTCTGTTGACTGGGTTAATAACAGCGGGTCTGGGGGAAACAGCTATATCCAGTCTCAGGGTAGCAGCTGGTGCGGGGGTGTACCCATGGCATTTATTCTCAACAAAGAGAAGCAGCCTATGACATATTCAGCAGCTACCTGGATTTATTCTGCCGCTTCCTGGGGGCACATGACCGGGGTCAAGATAAAGTTCTATGATGTGGGGGGTTTTGAGCAGGGTACTCCATTGGATATTGAGTACAATGTGAGTGCACCTTATGGGGCTCTTCCACAACGGGTGGAGATCAAAGTTCTGGGTGGTACTGCCTATGCATATGTGAATGGGATTGAAGTTACTCACCAGGCTACCAACGCTTACACAGATGCCAGGAAAGTCCCCATGAACTTGAATCCATACTACATCGGGTGGAGTGGGCTGGCTAAGGGGCAGCACTGTACCTACTCCTTTACTACCCATTTTGATGATATGGTATGGGGAGATGCTGAGAATAAATATGTCTTCGGTTTCCAGCCCAGTTACTTCTTCCTACAGAAGGATGTTATTAATCCAGCAGCTTCTGCGTTGATGAATGAGGCTGGGCGCCCGGTGAATTCACTGACTATGACCTCCTCTTGGGCCAAGCCCAATGATGATAACATCACCATAAATTTGATTAATAAAGATTCCGGGGCAGTTTTAAGTTCCTTTGCCACCACAAAGCGTGCTGGAACCTATACCTGGAACTTGTCCGGTGTCTTCTTCAACAACCCCAATGCAAAGTACGGTCAGTATGTGATTACTTCTACCGGTACAGCATATGAATCTACCCCATTACCTTATGTTGGGGGCGGCGGGATTATCCACTGGGATGCAGATATGTATGCTACTGGGGACACTGCTACCATCGCTTGGGAATTTGCAGAGGGTGGCTACTGGAATCCCGCGAATTATCAATACTGGATTGATATAATGGGCCCCAATGGTATTGTCCAGACTACCGGAATTAACCAGCAGAAGGGGGGTATGACTTATAAGTTTGGTGATACAGCCACTGTTGGTATTTATTATGCCATCCTCAAGATGAAGCCTCTGTCCGGGGGAGACGATATCTGGGTCTATTGGGATCCCGCAGAGGTCCAGAACTATGTATACTTGAGGGGGTATGTAATGGATGCAGAGACTGGTAGAATTTTGCCTAATGCTACCCTCAATGTAACTCAAGGTACCAGGTATAAGGTATCTACTTCATCTCTGACCGGATACAACAGCTCCAATAACTGGTTGATTGGTTCCGAGATGAGGGTCACCACTAATCTTGCCGGGTATACCTCCGACGTCCGTTCGTTTACTCCATTGGTTGGTAAGACGATTGCTCTCAACATTTCCCTGCTTTCAACAACTCCTACCTATAAGGGAATTGCAGTCGGCGGCGTAGTTCGTGATTCAGTATACGGTAACCCAGTAAGTGCTGCTACTTATTACGTCAGGAATCAGTCCGCAGAATACTTCAATACTACAAACATCGCTGGTTATGCATTCGTTGACCACCTGTCGAGTAATACTCTGTATGACGTGTGGAGTACCAAGGTTGGGTACAATAACAGTGCTGTGGAGCATAAATACGCTGTCGCAGGGGGTAGCTAATCATGAAGAAATATATCTTTTTACTCCTGACCCTCTCCCTCTGCTTGGTTAGTGGTGCAGCTGCTGGTTACTTAGACAACTATTCAGCAAACTTAGTTCTGCTGAACCACTTTAATTCCACTGGGGATCTTACGCAGTTGACCACTGGGCAGGTTCTTACTAACTCCGGGTCGGTGGGTATTGCCCCTTATGGACAATTTGGCGGGGCTTCAGCAGTATTTTCAGGTAGTAATTATCTTACTAATACGTCTACTACCGCATTAACTGGATTGGCACTGTCTACCACCCAGAATTTCACCTTGCTGATGTATTTAAATGCTTCTAGCTATTCAACTGCGCCAACCCCATTTGCAACCGGTTCAGTTGGCAATTCAGGCAGTACTCTCCAGCTAGAAATGGACAGTAGTGGCAAGGTAAAAGTATGCAAAGCCGGGGTATCTTGTGGGTTAACCAGTACTAATGGTGTACCTACCGGGGGCTCCCATCAGCTGGTCATTACACGTATTTCTGGTACAGAATATATCTATATTGACGGGGTGGCAAATGGCAGTGCTTCGGATGGGAACAGCTACTCCCAGGGGGGAGTAACCATTGGGGCTAGGTCTGATGCTACCCTGAAGTTTACTGGTAGTATAGATGAGGTTGCTTTCTGGAATACCGTAGTCCCCATTGCAGAACTGTATCCACAGACTTACGAAGTTGGTGGGGCTGCGCCTGTGGGAGAGCACCTCACTGCAGACTTTGTTGGTACTCCCTCCTCGGGAGACTCTCCCCTGAATGTTACCTTCGTAGGTACCCAGACCGGGGGAGACTACATTGCCGATTCCTGGTCTTGGGACTTTGGTGATGGGATTTCAGCAGATCCAGGCACGCAAAATATCTCACATACTTACACAGAGGCTGGGGTAACATCCTATTCACCTAAGATGAAAGTAACAAATACCTCTAATGGGTACACCATCTGGGTGAACAAGACCAATTACATTACCTTCAACACCGGGTTTAATCGCCAAGACTTGGTGATGGACCCATACTTCACACTGAAAGTAACTTTCGTTGACTCAGCGACTAACCTACCCATCCCCAAGGTGTTAGTTACCGACAGTATGGAGCATAATACTACTACCGGTGCTGGAGTATTCACACAGTCCTATCCGTATAGCACGATTACGATATACGCCACAGCTGATGGATATGTCGGTACGTCCCGGCAATACGTCATGGAAAGTGACCGGGAAGAGATAGTCCAGCTGTCCAAGGTGCAACCGACCTCGACTGTGCCCTCCTCATTCAGGTATACCCCACATCTCGTGAGATTTATAGCTAAGGACTATTCAGGTCAACCCTTGTCAGATATCAGGGTTTATGCTCAGGGGTATGAATCAACCGCTCCCGATAACTGGATTTACAACATCCTAGGCCTGGATATGGGAACAGTCCCTATGACCAATGCTACCCTAACAGGTTCAACTAGCTCAGACGGATCTATCGTCTTTATGATGCTGGAGAATGTTCAGTATAAAGTTAATTTCACTAGCCAGGCCAAGGGAGTATCTCAGGAAATGACTGTTTACCCGAAGGAGGATTCATACCTAGTGATTTTAGGGACCTCAGCCGCCGGTGACAGTAACTCCAACTGGGGTGGCGGATCTGCCCTCATTACCCGCAATTTGGTGGCAAATCAGTCAGGAAACAAGCTGACCTTTAACCTAACATATCTGGACCCTGCTTCCCAGACGACCAGTATTTTATTCTGGGTGACCGACGCGAACAAGCAGCCACTTTACAATGAGACATATTCTGGGGCTGCACATAATTTCAGTTATGTACTTGACCCAATTACCCATGGAAGTACCTACTACTATGGTTACCGGGCCTCTCACCCCACTTATGGATACATTGCTGGGAATTCTCTGATAACTACCCACAGCAGGTTATTAGCCCCCCTTGAATACCTGGGCTGGGACACATCCTGGTACATGTGGATTACAGTAGTCTGCTTGATATTCTTCGTAGCTCTGTTCAGCGGTACGACTAGTATCTATGGAACCTTACTGTTCCCATTCTGGTCCCTGTTCTTCGGCTTCATAGGCTGGCTTGACTGGTGCCCATGGGAGTTCTTAGTGGGGGTAGCTGTACTTGGTACACTGGCTTTCATCTCTAAGATGTACTCGAGGGTAGGTGATGGATAATGCGAGCATTTGATATTTTACTTATTTGCCTCTGCTTCAATGCAGCAATAACCATAATTGATTTATCGGGCCTTTCCGACGCTTTTGGGCAGGAAGGTGGCTGGTTTATTGCAGAGACTGGAGGAGTATGGGCGAAAGACTTGACCGGCATGCAGGCCTTTTCCAACCCCGCCAGTGCAATAGGGGGAGACATGTTCCTTGTGGCAGCGTCTTGGGTGATTGAAACTACCTTCATCGTAGTGGACTTTTTCCTAGCTGCTGTATTCGTGGTTCCAGCCATGATGAGGATATTCCACTTCCCCTGGTACATTGCTGCAGGGCTTCAGGGACTACTTTACTATGTGTACCTCTGGGCATATATCCAGTGGAAGGGTGGGAAGAGCTTACACAGCTATTGGTGAGGACATGACATCCAATACTCTTTATTCTGGTGCAGAAATGAAAGGAACGAAGTTACTTATTACCAGCATCTTACTGGGGTTATTATTCCTCAGCGGGGTGGCATCAGCAACGATTACGGAATATACCTATGGGACGGCTTCAGCCAGCGTCACTCACGCGGGCTCAGCTGCCGGGGCATTCAACAACAACCTAGGGGATTTTTGGCAGTCTGAAGTAGGAAACTACCTGCAAATGGACTACGGCTCAGGTGTGTCTCGCCAGATTAATCGTATTAGTATCTCTGGAGGAAACTCTTGGGGGACCTATGCACCTAGAGAATTTACCTTTCTGGGGTCTACTGATGGGTCTACCTGGGTAACGCTATACATAGCCAATGAGACCGATGCGGTACCTAGATATAGTAATGCTGAGGTTAAGTATTTTACGTTTAACAATCCCAATTCTTACCGGTATTACAGGATTTATGGCTACTATTCTGATTATAGTGGCGGCCGATACGTTACAGATGGTGCTCTTCTCATCGCAGAACTAGAGATGTTTTATGATGATGATGCCAACCGCAATGTACCTGATTTTATTATCGGTGGTGGGGAGTATCAGAAGAATTGGACGGTTGCCTATGATGACTGGAGCCCGTATTCTTATCGGTCTGTCTCAGTATTTCCGGGTAACCCTGTAGAATTTACTGATCACACCTCCAACTCAACTGGGCCAATTACTGATTGGTACTGGGAGTTTGGGAACGGGGCAACTTCTACCGACCGGAATCCCCAATATACCTATACTAATACCGGTAATTACCGCGTAAACCTCACAACTAAGGTAAATGGTGTGAATGCCTCTACTTATAGATATGTAAGGGTAGTAAATGTGTTTGATGACCCTGTATATATCTTCGGCTTTGGTAATACCCCTACGGCTATCCAGACCCAGGCTGGTAGCACCTGGAATGCCTTTAACCACAATACTGGCGATATGTGGCAGGTAGCTGTTGGTTCATATAATGATCCATGGATTCAGCAAGACTATGGCCATGGGGTTATTAAGAATGGGTTTTACCTCTCTTATGGGGGTAGCTGGGCAGACTACGGCCCACGCAATTTCAAAATTCTGGCCTCCAATGACAATACTAACTGGGTGACGCTGTATGACACCTACGCTAACTGGACTAAGAAGTTGGCCCCCAGGATAGCAGCTAGTAATTCATATTACTACTATTTCAATAATTCAGACTACTACCGATATTATAGACTTCAATGTGGCCCGCTTACACAGCAGTACACTTACTATGCAGACGGCAGTGGACTGTTGATCCCAGAGATGGACTTCATCTATTCAAACCCCGTAATTACCCGGGTGGATATCACGGTGGATGAGACTATCGCCAATATGGCGGACTACCGGTCTTATTCTCAGCTATATACCCTGCTGCCAGGGACCGCATATACCTTTAACTCCTCGCTGGTAGTGAACTCCTCCCCAATTGTATCCTATAAATGGGATATTAACAACGACGGGGTAACTGACGGTACTGAGGCTACCTACTCCTTTACTCCCACGTGGGCTATGGTAGGCTCTGGTGGTGCAACTTCTTATACTGCTAAGCTGAATGTTACCGATGCCAATGGGGTAGAAACTTCCAAAACCGTAACTTATGCCGTCTATCATGCACTGGAGCCTATTTATAGTTGGTATTATGGCAGCTTTACCGCAAGTAACACCAATTCGGGTGCTCCCAGATATGCATTTGATGGTACCGGCCATGATGGTGCTGGTGATATCTGGTATACCACCAGCACAGGTGCACAATGGATTGCTGTAGACTACCGCCGGCCAGTAGTTATCAACGAGTATATTATACGTCCATCTGCCCCATACTATCAGTATATGGAGCCTAGGCTTTTCTTCCTGGAAGCTTCTACAGATAATACCAACTGGGTACCACTGGAGAACAGACTTAATCAGTATAATAAAGTAGCTCCCATGGTATATGGTGACCCATCTTTCTTTGGGGGCTATTATTTCCACATGGGGTTTGAGAATACCAATGCCTATAGGTATTATCGGTTCAGGGTAAATGCCACTAACCCCACTATCTATGGGTCTGGCACCCAATTATCAGAAATCTACCTGAGGTATCATGCCCCGGGTACTGATCTAATCCCAGATGTCTCAGTAACTGGCCCGGGATATTTCGGTATTGATACGTATCAGCTTCGGCAGGGGTCAACTGGCTACCAAGCATTTACTGTCATGGTAAATAAATCCTTCACATTGACAGATACATCATCGGGAGCCCCAACTTCCTGGCAGTGGGACGTAAATAATGATGGTAATGGTGAATACCTCACCAAGGATGTAACCCTGAACTACAATACTGTAGGAACCCGGACCATGAGGCTGACTGTGTCAGATGGGGTACGTACTTATACCCGGTACTTCTACCTGAACGTGGTCTCAGCCATTGAATACCCATACTGGTACGGGGACAGCGGTGGAGCGGCTTCTGCAAGTGTTACTAGTGCTGGTAACGCCAATCATGCTTTTGACGGGAATGCTGCAGATGGTTCAGGTGATATTTGGTATGTTGCTACTAATGCCTATCCAGACCAGTATATCCAGGTTTTGTATGGGATGGGACATGCACGGGTAATTAACGAAGTTACTCTTAGGATTTCTAATTCGTATCTGCATTACAATGTAAGGCAGTTCTCCGTCTATGGTTCTAATGATGGAAGTGCCTGGACTGCCTTAGACACCCGGTATAAAGACGGAAATATGCTGATGAAGAGAGTCCAGTCTGGGGATAATTATCTTACACTGAACTTCATAAATACTAATGCGTATCGCTACTATAGAATAGTGGTGAACCGCTGTACCGTTAAAGACGTTACCTATGGGTGGACCATTTCTGAAGTCTACCTTAAGTATCATGACCCCACTGACTTTATCGACCCGTTATTCTCCATTGATAATGATGGTATTGTTGGGTATAGCCCCAGTCAGTGGGATTATCTGAGCAGCTATGCCTATTCCTATGACCCGTTGAGTGCTATGACCAACCGGCCGGTTCAGTTCCGCGACAGATCCCTTGGAGAGCCCAGCACCTATCTCTGGAACTTTGGTGACGGGACTACATCCACGCTACAGACTCCCCCACCACATACTTATACTACAGCTGGAGAGTATCTGGTTACACTTACTATCACCCGTGGACAATGGGTAAAGACAAAGACATCCAGACTGATTGTTCGTGGCTACTACGAGTATCCCACCATCAACGACATCACCAAGTCGTCATCTAGCTACGGTGTATCTGCCAGCCATACCAACGCAGGTAACATTGTACATATCTTTGATGGAGACAGAGATGGGGGCTCTAGAGATATCTGGTACGCCCACCAGTCCAATGCAGGAGTCAGCCCTTACTTTACCATTGACTTTGGTAACTATAACTCCTCGCAGAAACGCCTCGTAAATCGTGTTCAGTTATACTCTTCAGGCTCATATACCTGGGGTATGCCTACTGTATTTACTATCTCCGGGTCTAATGACGGGTCTAACTGGGTAAAGCTTGAGAATCGGACAGAAGATTCCCGCAGATACGGGATTTGGGCGACAGGATATACTTGGTATACATATAACTTCAAGAATACAGAGCCATACCGTTATTATAGGCTCAATGCCTTCACTAATGGATACATCATTGCTATCTCTGAAGCCTCTTTCCTCTATGTCAACCCAGAAGAGGTACTTGACAATGATTTCTACATAAACAGATCATGGAGGTATGAGAATGCCGGAAAGACCCAGTCTGACTATTGGGGGGTCTTTAAGAATGAGACAGTAGAATTTATCGATGCTTCAATTACTACCAATGCGACATATTCTTGGGATTTCAACGGGGATGGTATTGTAGACTCCACTAAGAGGAATGACACTTATGTCTTCCCCTCAACAGGGACGTATACCGTTACCCATAAAGTGATGAAGAATGGCCAGACTAGTAGTCTTTCTCGCTATGTCTACGCTAATGGCGCAATTGAGCCTAGGTATGGTCTTTCTTACCCGGGTACGTCATATTCAGCTAACTATGCGGCATCTGCTTCAAATACCTACAGCAGTTACTACCCCTTTGGCGCGTTTGACCATTCCCTGAGTTACGGGGGCAACACCATCTGGATGACCAATGCTGCACCCCCGCAATACCTCACCATAGATTACGGCGGGGGCAATACTCTGCTGTACACTACAATAGGTTGGCAGCCCCCTACCATCACCCACTACTCCCTGACCAACTCGAACAGTGCATCATCCACACCGATGATGCCAAGGTCCTGGGAAATTAGGGGGTCAAACAACGGCTCCGTCTGGGACGTCCTCGACACCCAAACCAGTGTGCCAGCTTGGTCAACTAGTGAGAACCGGGTTTATTACTTCAATGAGCCCAAGACCTACCGGTATTTCAGGTTCTATGTAACAGCTATCACCTCGGGGTCCAATGTCTGTATCCCAGAGTGGAACTTGTTCTACAATGCCAACCAGACTGCTGCCACTGAGCCACCACAGGCCAGCTTTACCCAGGATAAGACTTACAGCGACCACTACGGTACCTTAGTATCCTTTACAGATACATCCTCGGGGACGTCCAGCAGCCGGTTATGGGACTTTGGAGATGGGTATACAAGCACAGAACTTCACCCTAAGCACTGGTACTCAACCGCGGGGAATTACACCATCACTCTGACAGAGACTAACGTAGCAGGTTCTACCAATGCTACTAGTACCTTTGAGCTGGGCTCTGACTGGGATAACCAAGTGGAGACTTGGCTCATGTTCAATGGGGCATCGGGCTCTACGAGTATCTTGGACAGGAACTCTGAGAATACCTGGCAGGCTAACGGGAATGCACAGATAAGTAATGCTCAGGTGATGACTGACTTCGGTAATGGTTCACTCTACCTTGACGGGTCATCAGATATCTCACTAGTGAATTCCTCACACGGATTCATCCCAACTGAGAAGGCAGCAACCATTGAGCTGTGGTTTAAGCGGAGTAATACTGTAGGGGAAGTTCAGACCCTGGTTAGTAAAGGTAATCTTTCTGACTCGGGCTGGGCACTTTACCTGGCAAGTAATAAGATTACCTTCAGAGCTAATCAGCAGTCTCCGGCAAGTCAGTTTATTCTCAATGAGACGGGAACTACCGCAGACACCAACTGGCATATGCTTGTGATGCAGAAATACACGAACGGCACTTGGATGATGCTTAAAGATGGTTCTCTTAGTGCTGCCAGTAACTGGGCTGGGACGATTACTAGTAACAGCCAGCCATTACGTATCGGGGGCTCTGATTTCACCAGTCACTATTATTTCCCCGGGTATATTGAGTGCTTCCGGTATTCCTCTGAGCTGCCACGCTGGGACACTAATTTGTTCTCCGTACCCAAGCGGGAGTACCAGTCGTCTACCCAGTCATTTGTAGTTCTTTATGCACCACTGGCTGGATTTACTACCACAAATAAGACAGCAGCCGATGTAAGTATCAACATTACTGATACCTCAACCCAAGTACCCCAGTCCTGGGAGTATTCATTTGGTGATGGGACTCCCAATTCTACCGATCAGAACCCAACCCACGCGTACGCTGGCAGCGGGCAATCGACCCTGAAGAAGGACTACACTCTCACACAAGTGGTTTCGAATACTATTGGTAGCAGTACTGCTACTCAGACGATTACCGTTTACAAATTTGATGAGAACTACAACAAATCTGTTGACTTCTCGGCCAACTTGACTACGGCATACAAGGGAGCACCAATTGCCTTTACCGACTTATCTAAGTCAGACCCCACCGCTTGGTGGTGGGACTTTGGTGACAATACCAACAGTACACAGCAGAACCCCGTCCATACGTATACCCAGGCAGGCAATAAGACTGTCAACTTGACCATTACTACAGAAGTTAACGGGGCGACTACCTTCATCAGCAAGTCCAACTACCTAGTCATCAATGAGAAGGTAGAATTCCCGGTCGCCAACTTTACCGCAGCACCTAGGATTGGTGTACCTGGAATGACCGTCCAGTTCCACGACTATTCAGAGAACGAACCCAATGCCTGGCAGTGGGACTTTGAGAATGATGGCTCAATTGACAGTACTGACCAGCATCCAAGCCATGTGTACTCCAGCCCGGGTACTTACACTGTTAAGCTGAAAGCATTCAACCCATTTGGTGACAACACTACTATTAGGACCGGCTATATCGAAGTGGGTAATGCACCAGTAGTTGACTTTGAAGCTAACCCCTCACTTGGGCCAATTCCACTTAATGTTCAGTTCACAGATAAGTCCAACAACAACCCAGTTACCTGGAAGTGGGACTTTACTTCAGACGGTACAGTAGATTCTACTGCACAGAATCCCTCTACCACCTACCCCAATGCTGGGTCATACTCAGTAACACTCAACGTTACTAACTACTACGGCTTCAATGTTACTACAAAGACAGGCTTTATCTCGGCAGGCAATGTTCCAGTAGCAGACTTCAATGCGGACAAGACCATAGTACTCCTCAACGAAGATGTACATTTCACTGACTTGACCACATATAGTCCCAATGCATGGAACTGGAACTTCGGGGACGGGACCTTCTCATCTCAGCAGAACCCAACCCATTCATATTCTGTGGCGGGCATATATACTATTACATTGACAGCCAGCAGCCCCTACGGGAATAGCACGAAAACGAAGACCTCATACATCAATGTGGGGTCTAAGCCAGTAGCAGCCTTCCATGGGAACCCAGTAACTGGAGTTACACCCCTGCAAGTCATCTTCACAGATGATTCCGTAGGAGCCTCTACCTGGGAATGGGATTTCAACAACGATGGAGTAGTAGATTCCACTTCAAGGAACCCGTCATATACATACAGCTCACCAGGTACTTACTCAGTTAGGCTGGCAGTAACTAACATCTTCGGCAGTGACCAAATCCTGAAAGCAGGATATATCACTACTGACTACGTTCCAGTAGCTAATTTCTCCGGGAATCCGACAGAAGGGGGGGTTCCACTTACCGTAGTATTCACCGATACTACAGAAAACCACCCTACCTCTTGGTCCTGGGACTTTGGTGATGGCACTACCTCTACCGAACAGAACCCAACACATCAGTATACCAATGGGGGTACTTACACAGTAAGCTTAACGGCAGCCAGCTCTTACGGTAGTGATATAGAAACCAAGACTGGTTATGTGATTTTACACCCAGTACCCCAGTCGGCGATTTCGGCCAACCCCGACAAAGGCTACAGCCCATTAACTGTTACCTTTGCTGATGCCTCTACTGGTAGTCCCACAGCCTGGGCATGGAACTTTGGCGATGGTACCACCTCAGCTGACCAGAACCCGGGGCAGCACACATTCACAAGCTCATGTACAGTCTCACTCACGGTTTCAAATATCTGGGGGTCCACGACATCTACCCATAAAATCACCATTGAGAAGCAGCCAGGGGGAGGCCCAGAGCCAGACATCAATCTCGACCTCCACACGGACTCAGCTGTGCCAGATGGAGCTAAGTCAATTGCACTGTCAGGCCACACCACAGGTACTAACCCGCCAAGCGAGGTTTGGTTTACCTACGGGGCGATGTCCAATACGTATTCCTCTACCACTGAGAGACAGAGCATCGGTAGCTCTCCAGCTTCATTCAATTTCTCTGCCACAGAGGGGTTCTATCCAGGCTCTGCTCTCTACGTTAGGGCCGCCAGCGATTCAGGCATGGGTAACGAATTGGTGGTTTTAATCCCCACAGTAGCGCCGATTACACAAACTACTTATGGGGTGCATTCAGACACCATTATCGAATCATGGTTTGACCCTATGGCCATGATGCAGGAAGCACCCAAGGCGTATGGTGAACAAATGGGGGCACCTACTGATGAGACGGGAACGCTCATCTTCTGGGGTTTCGTCATCTCATGTATCTTCATCGTCCTCTACCTCCGGTCGGAGAATGTCTTCACTCCAGCACTCCTTGGTATGGTATTGGGCTGGGTATTACTGAACTTCGTACCCGGAGATTTCAAGATCATGGGCCAGGCACTCTTGGTAGTAGCACTGGGGGCGATGCTCTTTACCATAATTAAGGGCAGGATTAGGTGATAAAATGAAGCCAATTTTTCTTTTTGGGCCCATTTTAGCATTATTTTTGCTAATTAGCCCAGTTTTGGCGCTTACTCTAGTCGATGATATACACATGGACAGCGTTGTTCTGAGACCAGACGGGAAATTGACCCTGACCGGCTCTACGGATGGGGAAGAGAATGTCTGGTTTGTGTATGGAGGCCAACCTGATATCTATTCTGCTCGGACGAAGAATGTTACAATTCATTCAGCAGGGGTAGTAAATTATACTCTGAAATACGGGTATTTTCCTGGAGAAACCATCTATGTGAGGCTAGCAAATTCAGAGGGGTATAGTAGTGAAGAGCAAAACTTGACGTTGGATGAACTTACACCAGCTCCTACCACCACTTATGGGTCCCACATTAAGAATATGACTGCGGCAAAGTTTGACCCGCTCAAACTGATGCGGGAACTTCCCGATGCATTTGCGGATAATATGGGAGCGCCTTCTCATGAGATGGGGCTATTAATCTTCTGGGGATTTACTATCTCGTGTTTATTCATCGTACTGTATTTGAGGTCAGAGAACGTGATGACTCCGGCATTATTAGGCATGGTCCTTGGTTGGGTATTGCTGAGCTATGTCCCGGGAGACTTCAAGATCATGGGGCAAGCTCTGTTAGTAGTTGCTCTCGGAGCAATGCTGTTTACTATCATCAAGGGGAGAATTAGGTGATTTAAATGAAGTGGGCACTGTACGCAGTAGGAATGATCCTACTTTTTGTCATGTTGGCTTTCGGGATGACCCTCGTCAGTCAGGGTCAGGAAGCTACCTCGGAAGAGACGTTGAATGATCCAGGTTATCAGCATGCAGCTACCGCAACTGACGTTTTGTTCGGTAGTGTTCAGGGGGTACCTTGGGTACTGGGTATTATAGCAGCTATCCTCGTGCTTGCTTACTTGGCTAGGAGGTATTACTGATGGAGCTGCGATATTTCTTGGTTATTCTAGTGCTTTTAGTCGGGGTTGGAGGGGTAGATGCAGCATTCAGTTCATTCAACCAGACCCACGGAGAGACTTGGATCAAATGGACCTGGGCATTAGATGCCGGTGATTACTTACAGCCCAATACCCTTGTAATTTATCTGGATGGGACTCTTGAGGGCAAGTATGACCTGCTGAATACTCCAGCAGCCCTTGTGCCTACAGAATACTCCCTATCAGACTTGAACGCAAATGAACAGCACAATCTGCGTTTAGTTCTGCTAGATAATTCCTCAGCCCCGGCTACTTTGATTGAGGAGAAGAGTAAAAGCGCAACCACCAGTGCCAGCTCTTCCTATTACTTTATTATTCTGGGTCTTGGCGTGGTTCTGTTCATAGTCTCCCTCTTCGTCCTCTCAGCTAGGATGGTTCTTATTGGGCTGATTCTGGATGTAGGGGCAGTGATTCTATTCGGGTATTTGGCTACGGCAGCATATCAATTCATGCCGGCGTTGTCCACTATTGCTATAATTCTGGGAGTTATGTCCCTGGTTCCCATTATCTATGCCTTGTATATGGCATATCAGGGGACGCAAAACTGGAGTGATTGAGGTGTCTGGACAGCCTTTTTCATCTCAGTCTATGAACCGCTTTTTTGGTCTACCTTTAAATGCGGGAAAGAGGAATACTTATTATAGATTTGCACAATTACACC
>ENA-UOWG01002702-UOWG01002702.1-activated-sludge-metagenome-genome-assembly--contig:-NODE-2702-length-14644-cov-4.731784_pt1 | contig 14644 bp, 12 predicted proteins | sample MGYA00238147_ERZ761563 | MGnify/ENA primary metagenome ERZ761563 (study PRJEB28884, sample SAMN05720216) | anaerobic digester metagenome | isolation source: active sludge of municipal... | reverse complement strand
ATGACAGACGGCGATGAACTGGTGCTCGATTCAGATAGCGACTGGTTTTTTGACGGAGGTAACACCGGAGAATATTCTTTTGGCTATTATATGAACCAGGCCGACATCGCGGCGCCCTATCTTTTCACCGGGGATTTTACCGTGGACTTTCAATTCTATCTGAAGGTGCTGACATCAGAGGAAGATGACTATATTTTCCGCTATGCATTCCGCCTGGTTGATCCGAACTGGGAGGACAATTCCACCCGCAGGTTTTTTGATTTTACGGCATATTATACCGCATTTCCCGAGCACGATGACGTATATTATCAGATCGCACAGGGCAATGGTTCGTATTCATGTACGGATTACTCGGACAGTGTTCCCGGGATCGCAAACGGATTAAACACCTGCACCATAGAGAAAGAAGGGAGTACGATAACGGTGTACATGAACGGCTCTTTCGTGAGATCGGCGACCATTTCTGCAAGCAATGAACCGTCGATCGGCTATGCGCCCTTTATTCACGGCCATAACAGCTCGGACCAGGCTGACAGCAATTTTTACCTCAGGAAGGTGACCGTGACATATATGTCGAATGAACGGGTGTACCACAACTGGAATGAATGAAATTATCGATGATTGCGGCTCCCGTGCTCAGACACAGGAGCCTGCATCGAATCATTGGGTAAACAATCCCCACTCTGAACGGTTATTCGCCGCCTGTCTTTATCCTGGACGCGCATCGCTTCACATTCACCCTATTCTTACATGACTTTTTTCAGGTTTTTCCTTGACAAATGGGATTGTAAATCAATTGTATCTTTGTTGATACAATGGGATATTATATTACCAGTTTCTGTCCATGAAAAAGATCAACCTCGAAAAAAGCCCGGTCCCGCTGCATTACCAGATTGCGGATTATCTCATGATGATGCTCGACCAGGGCGAGCTCTCCGCTGCCGAAAAGCTCCCCACCGAGGAGCAGCTCAGGGAAGTATTCACCGTGAGCAGGACCACCATCCGCAAGGCCCTTGACCATCTCCTGTACCGGGGGCTTCTGTACCGCAAGCAGGGCAAGGGGACATTCTGGACCGAAAAGGCCGCGGACCTGAAAAAGGAAAAGCTTTCCGGAATCAACCGTGAAATATTCAGGATCACCCAGAAGACCGTGGCAGTCGTTCTTTCGAAAGAGGAAATCACGGCGCCGAAACATATCTCCGAAGAGCTTGGCATTCCGGCCGGATCGCGGATCGTGATGTTTAAAAGGCTGCGGCTTGCCGACGGCGAGCCCATGAGCTTCACGGTAAACTACCTGCCGCCCGCATACGGCGCTCCGATCGAGAAGCATCATCTTGAAAGCATGACCATGCTCGAGACGCTCGAAAGCGTGGTGGGAGCCGACCTCGGCATCATCAAGCACGAGGTCGAGATAACAAGGGCCAACCAGGAGATAGCCGGAGCACTGAAAATCAACAATCTCGATCCGGTTCTCACGGTGAAGACCTCGGTCAGCGATTCCAGCGGCGGGCCGATCGAGGTCGTGTGGACGCATTTCGTTGAAAATAAGTACAAGTTCAGGGTTGTACTGGATAAATAAGGATGGGTTAACCCACCCTCCCCCGTCCCCTCCCTTGATAGGGAGGGGTGAAAGATTTTATGATTAAATATTGGAGGAACAGATGGGAAAGTATCAAACCGCTTACGAAGAATCGATCAGGAACCCCGAAAAATTCTGGGGCGAGGCTGGAAACGAAATCGTATGGGAAAAAAAGTTCACGAAGGTGCTGGATGATTCAAATAAACCGTTTTACCGATGGTTCCCTGACGGGGTGCTCAATACCTGCTACAATGCAGTCGACTATCATGTTGAAAACGGCAGGGGAGACCAGGCCGCGATCATCTACGACAGCCCGATGACCGGGACAAAGCAGAAAATAACGTACAGGGAATTTTTGTCCGAAGTCTCGAAATTCGCAGGCGCGCTCAAATCCCTCGGAGCGGAGAAGGGCGACCGCGTGATCATCTATATGCCCATGATACCGCAGGCCGCGGTCGCGATGCTCGCGTGCGCCCGCATCGGCGTGATCCATTCTGTCGTGTTCGGCGGGTTCGCGTCGAACGAGCTCGCTATACGCATCGACGACGCCAAGCCGAAAATAATCGTGTCGGCCTCGTGCGGCGTCGAGGGAAAGAAAGTCATCGACTACAAGCCGCTGCTTGACAAGGCCATCGAACTTTCGAAAAACAAACCGGCTCACTGCATCATTTATCAGAGGGAACAGGCAAAGGCCGCTCTCGTTCCCGGGCGCGATCATGACTGGGTCGAGCTCGTGAAAAAGGCGTCGCCGGCGCCGTGCGTGCCGGTAAAGGCCACTGATCCCCTGTACATTCTGTACACGTCCGGGACCACGGGCATGCCGAAAGGCGTGGTGCGAGACAACGGCGGCCACGCGGTGGCCCTGAAGTGGACCATGAAAAACGTGTACGCGGTCAAGCCGGGCGACGTTTTCTGGGCCGCATCCGACGTGGGCTGGGTCGTCGGGCACTCGTATATCATCTACGCGCCGCTGCTTTACGGCTGCACCACGATCATGTACGAGGGCAAGCCCGTCGGCACGCCCGATCCTGGAGCGTTCTGGCGGATCATCTCGGAGTACGGTGTGAGCGTGCTCTTCACCGCGCCGACGGCGTTCAGGGCGATCAAGAAAGAGGACCCGAGCGGCGACCATTTCAAAAAATACGACCTGTCAAAATTCGAGGCCCTGTACCTTGCAGGCGAGCGCCTCGATCCCGATACCTATCACTGGGCGAAGGAGCTGATCAAACGGCCGGTCATCGACCACTGGTGGCAGACCGAGACCGGATGGTCGATCGCTGCCAACTGCCGCGGGATCGAGGAGTTCCCGGTCAAGGCCGGGTCCCCAACAAAGGCTGCGCCGGGATACCAGGTGGTCATTGCCGACAACGAGGGCAAGCCGCTACCGAAGGGACAGGAGGGGCTCGTGCTCATCAAGCTGCCCCTGCCTCCCGGTACGCTGCCGACCCTGTGGCAGAACGACGCCAAATACAAGGAATCATACACCGATCCCTATCCCGGTTACTACTTCACCGGCGACGGCGGATACGTGGACGAAGACGGCTACCTGTACATCATGGGCAGGGTGGATGACGTAATCAACGTGGCCGGACACCGGCTCTCGACCGGCGCGATGGAGGAGGTCATTTCCAAGCACAAGGACGTTGCTGAGTGCGCAGTCATCGGCGCAGCCGACGACTTCAAGGGCCAGCTTCCGCTTGGATTCGTGGTGCTCAAGGCCGGGGTCAACAGGCCTGCCGACGACATCCTCAAGGAGCTCGTGCAGATGATCCGCGACCAGATCGGAGCCGTCGCTGCGTTCAAGCAGGCGATCATCGTCGAACGGCTGCCGAAAACAAGGTCGGGCAAGATCCTCAGGGGGACCATGCGCCAGATCGCAGACGGCAAGGACTACAAGGCGCCGTCGACAATTGACGATCCCGCGGTCCTGACAGAGATCGAAGGGCATCTGAAGAATATCGGTTACGGTAAGAAATAAGGTTTATTTATTACACCAAAGGGGGCTTGCGCCCCGTGCATTCAGGAGGAATGCCTGCAGGCAAAGCGACAGGATGTCGCTTTAATGCCTGCCTTTGGAATCCCCCCGATACTAAGCTGAATAATTATTGAGCTTCTGCATTCACCGAGTTAGAAAAATCAGATATACCTTCGTCATTCACCGCGGCAATTCTATAGTAATAGGTCGTACCGGCAGTAAGACCGGTATCGGCATACGAGACTGAATCCGCATCGACAATCGTCAAAGAATCGAAAAACGCGCCGTCAATCGAGCGCATGATCTTGAATCCCAACTCGTCCGCCGAGTTGTCCGACCACGAAAGGGTTATCGTTCCGCCGGGCGCCGCAGAAGCGGTAAGATTTCCGGGCGCTGCGAGGCCTGCCGCACCCTGGGTCATGGGCTCCGGAGCAGGTGCGCCCCTGTTGCCCTTCCGGTGTGGATTGTTCCGAAAATTGCGCCGCCACTCGGCCCAGCCCGGGCCATGATCGACGTATCCCACGCCATATCCCTGTACGTTGAAACGGTTGTTTACAGCCCTTATATTGGCGCCGTAGGCGCCGTTGCTTCTCTCGATCATCAGGTTATAGCCGTTTCCTTCAAGCAGGTTTCCCTCGAAGGCGATATTGTCGTAGAACGAATCGTCCCATGTGGCCTGGAGGAATACCGCGCCGGTGCAGTGACCGTTATGGGCGTCAATGCGGTTGTTCTCGATAATGGCCCCGGCGCCGGAGAATCCGCGTATGGTGAACCCGTCGGTATGCGACCAGTCCCCGGGGTTGTATTCGGTGTCCACGAGATGGTGGATGTAGCAGGCGCGCAACACTACCGGATCGCTGCCGTGAAACGCCACTCCGCTTCCGAAATGATGAATATTGCACCCTTCGACTCTGATGTTTCCGGCGCTGATCGCGATCGACGTGCCCAGGCCGGTATGGACCGTTGGGTCAATGAGGCTGCCGTCTATCTCGCAGTCCATGATGAGGTTCGTTTCAGGGCCAGAACCGTGCAAGAGGGGCATTCCTCTGCCGATCGAAGTTGGGCGAAACAAACATTGCCTGAACGTAATGCCCCCGGCGTCCAGAACGACTCCTCCCGTCTTGATTCGTTTACCGGTGATCTTCGAACCGGCCGGGACATACCACGTCCCTGATTCAATTTCGTCATCGGGAGGTATATACAGCGGCAATGAAATCCCCGTGCTGCCGATGCCGGTAGTTGTTTCATCGAGGTCCCAGCCGTGCAGGCGGCCTGCTGACCCGTCGCTGCATGAGGGAATCATGATGACAAAAGCAATCCATAAAAGTATGGCAGGAATAATAATATTCGTTCTTGACGATAAAATATTCTTCATGGGCCCTCTATGAATCCCGGAGTGAATTTGATTTTTTAAATTTCCGTCGATAGAATACGTTTAATAGAATGAAGGATTTATATTTTAGTTTTTTAAACAGTCGCCAGACGAAGTCCGATTGACTCGTATGAGTAACTATTAACATAAGAAAACGACTTAATGCAAGGATTTTTAACATAAAGTTTTTCACTTTTTAATAACCCCGTCGGGGGGTGGCCGCAGGCCGGGGGCCTTATATGTTCCGGTTAAATCACGTTCGCGCGATTTGTTCAAATTACCCGGAATTATTCTTGCTAATAACCCCGGTGCGCGCAACATGTCGGAAATCGCGTCATCAGCAGGGGAAAGCCATGGAAATCAGGAAATTGCAGGAAGCGCTCGAGGAGCTCGTTTTTGTCGGGCAGGCGCACAGGGAGAATATATTCTTCGAACTCGCGCGGCAGGGCGACACTGCCGAAGGGCTGGCTAAAAGGCTCGGATTAAGGATTCGGCCGGTATGGGTGCTGCTCGAAGCCCTGGTCGAAATGAAATACCTGGTGAAAAAGAAAGACATCTACCTGGTTCCTGAAAGCGTGTGCGCCAGGCTGGTTGACAACAAGAGTCAGGCCTATGAAGGGGATTTCTGGCAGTTTCTCCTGTATCTCATCGATCCGTGGAAGACACTGCCCCATGTGCTCAAAAAAGGAAAGCCCGACAAGAAGAGCTACAGGAACCTTTCGCTCGAGCATTTCATCCGCGGCATGGACTCTCCCTGGAAGAAAAGGCTCGCTCCCGAAATTGTCGATATCTGCCTGAAGTATGCGCCCGGGGCCGGGACCGCGGCCGATATCGGCGGCGCACCCGGCACCATGGCGAGGGAGTTCGCATCGCGCGGATTGAAGACGATCGTGTTCGACCTGCCGCAGTGCCTGACAGTGACGAAGAAAGAACTTTCGAAAATCAAGAACATCAAGGTCGTTGAGGGCGACGCGACGAAGTCCCTGCCCCGGGGGCCGTACGACATCGCCTTTCTCGGCAACCTGTGCCATGGCCAGTCGCCTGAAAACAACGCGAAGATCATCTCCATGTGTTATGGCCGCCTTGCAAAAGGCGGTATTATCGTGATATTCGACAATTTCAGGGGGGAAAGCCCGGTTGCGGCCCGGCTGGCGCTGCACATGATCACCCAGAGCGAGCAGGGCGACATATACACCAGGGAGCAGTATATTGACTGGATCAAAAAGGCGGGATTCAGGGAGATTGCGGCCGAGAAATTGACCGAGCCTGCATGGAGTTTATTGATCGCTCGTAAATAAGAATAATAATTTGTTATTGAATCATACGCATTATTCGAATAGTATACGATATGTTCATGAAATTCCGTGAGAATATGTGCAATACAGGACAGGCGCCGCATGGCCTTCGACCGATCATGGAGGTATTGAGATGAAAGGCTTCAAGGATTACGACCAGTACGACGCGCTGGGGCTGGCAAAGCTCGTGCAGCAAAAAGAGGTGACCCCCCTCGAACTATGTGAAGAGGCGATAGCCCGCATCGAAAAGGTAAACCCGAAAATAAACTCGGTCATTCACCGCATGTATGATAAAGCCCGGGGTCTCGCCAAAGATAAATTTCCACGGGGCCCGTTTTCAGGAGTCCCGTTCCTGGTCAAGGATCTTGTGGATGCCCTGGCAGGCGAACCCATGGCCTCGGGCTGCAAGTCATATAAAAATTTTATTCCCGATTACGACAGCGAGCTGATGTCGCGATACAAGAAAAGCGGCATGATAATACTCGGAAAGACCAACACGCCCGAATTCGGCCTGATGGGCGTTACCGAGCCTGAGCTTTTCGGTCCGTGCCGCAATCCCTGGAACCTGGACCACACTCCCGGCGGGTCGAGCGGCGGTTCAGCCGCGGCCATAGCGGCCGGCATCGTTCCCATGGCTTCGGGGGGCGACGGCGGAGGGTCGATACGCATTCCTGCCGGGTGGTGCGGCCTTTTCGGCATGAAGCCCAGCAGGGGCAGGATGCCTGTAGGGCCCGATTTCGGCGAGATATGGCAGGGCGCGACGGTCGCGCACGTGATAAGCCGCTCGGTCAGGGACAGCGCAGCGATGCTCGACTGCACCATTGGCGCCGACGCAGGAGCGCCCTACGGTATACCTGAATCCGGCACACAGTACCTCAGGGAAGTGAAAAAAGACCCGGGCCGCCTGGTGATCGGGTTCACGACGAAATCCCCCATAGGGACAAAGGTACACAGCGAGTGCGTGCGCGCGGTAGAGGAGACCGCGGCTCTGCTCAGGGGCCTCGGCCACATGGTCGAAGAAAAGGAGACCGAGGTCGACGGGCATGCGCTCGCGATGAGCTATTTCATGATGTATTACGGCGAAATCGCGGCCGACATCGATGCCCTGTCGAAATATCTCGGCAGGAAGGTTAAAAAAGGAGATGTCGAACAGCTGACGATGCTTCTGGCCCGGCTCGGCAGGATATACACCGCCGGGGACTTTGTCTCGTCGCTCAGGGAATGGAACAGGGCGTCGCGCGCGATGGCGAAGTATTTCGGGAAGTATGACCTGTACATGACTCCGACAACGGCCGTACCTCCGCTCAAGATCGGGCAGACCAGGCTGCCGTTCATGAAAAGAAAAGCGCTTAACGCGATATTGTCCCTGGGCGCAGAGGGACGACTGGTAAAAAGCGGCGCGGTCGAACAAATGGGGATCGATTCCCTCGAGCACACGCCGTTCACTCAGCTCGCGAACCTCACCGGCCTGCCAGCGATGTCAGTGCCCCTGTACTGGAGCACCGAAGGCCTTCCCTGCGGCATCCAGTTTGTCGCGCCGTACGCGGACGAAGCGACGCTGTTCAGGCTCGCTGGACAGCTTGAGAAGGCCAAGCCGTGGTTCGACAGGGTCCCGCCGTTTCACGCGACCTCGGTGCTGCAATAGATATTTCATGCAGGATTTCAAGGCCGGATGATGTAATGGAAGCACTATCTAAAAGCACGGTCCTAGCTAACGGAATTCGCATGCCCTGGCTCGGTTTCGGGACATATAAAATTCCTGACGGCAAAGAGGTCGAGGACGCGGTGCTGAGCGCGCTTGAATCGGGCTACCGCAGCATCGACACGGCCGAGCTTTATGAAAACGAAAAAGGCGTGGGTAGGGCGGTTCGGTCGAGCGGCCTGGATCGGAAAGATATCTTTATCGCGACCAAGGTCTGGAACACGAACCAGGGATACGACGAGACCCTGAAGTCATTCGACCGCAGCCTGAAAAACCTCGGCGTTGATTATATCGACCTGTATCTTATCCACTGGCCGGTGAAAGTCAGGTACCAGGAAACATGGCGCGCGCTGGAGCGGATATACCGGGACGGCCTCGCCAGATCGATCGGTGTCAGCAATTTCACGGTCGGCCATCTCGAAATCCTGCTCAAAAACTGCGAAGTGCGGCCGCATGTCAACCAGGTTGAATTCCACCCGTTCCTGTTTCAGAAGGACCTTCTCGATTACTGTAACAGAAACGATATCAGGGTCGAGGCATGGAGGCCACTTCTCCGCGGAGAAGTATCCGAAATCCCCCTGTTATGCGAAATTGGCGGTCGATACCGGAAAACCCCGGCGCAGATAGCGCTCCGGTGGCTGCTGCAGCTCGGCATTGTCGTCATCCCGAAGTCGGTGCGCAGGGAAAGAATGATCGAGAACTCGCGGATATTCGATTTCGAGCTTGCGGACAGCGAGATGAATAGCATCGGGTCATTGAACCGGAACATGAGGCTGGGACCGGACCCGGACAGCTTCTAACGCCGGGTTTTCTTTTTCTTCCCGCAAACAGGGCAGCCCTGGAGCCTCAGCGGTTTTTCCAGGCTGCTTTTTTTCAGCAGGGCCTCGTCGCGAAGGATTTCGGCCGACCTGCCGTCTGCGAGTATGCTCCCCTCATTAATGATGATCGTGCGCTCGCACAGGTCGAGCACCATGTCGAGGTCGTGCGTGGCTATGATCTTGGTGTGGTGAAAAGTCCCCAGCAGTTCTATAAGCCTGCGCCGCGCCCCGGGGTCCAGGTCGGATGTCGGTTCGTCCAGTATCAGGATGTCGGGAGTCATCGAAAGAACGGTCGCGATCGCTACGCGGCGTTTCTCCCCTCCTGAAAGCCGGTGCGTAGGGCGGTTGACCAGGTGGGCGGCCCCAACGGTCTCGAGGGTTTGTTGCACCCGGCCGTTAATCTCTTCCGGAGGAAATCCAAGGTTGAGCGGCCCGAATGCGACATCGTCATACACCGTGGGCATGAAAAGCTGGTCATCCGGGTTTTGAAACACCATGCCCACCGAGCGTTTGATGTGGTGCGCGGTTTCTTTCGTAACCGGGTAATCGCCGACCCTGAGTCCGCCCTGCGTGGGAAGGAGCAGGCCGTTCAGGTGCAGGAGCAGGGTTGATTTCCCCGCTCCGTTTGCGCCGACAATCGCAACCGATTCTCCATGTGTTATGAGAAACGAAATCCCCCTGAGCGCGTGAAACCCGTCCGGGTAGGTAAAATGGATTTCGTCCGCCTTGATGATATGATGGCTCATGAAAACAACCTCACGAAAAAATCTCCCGCGAGCACGGATACGTTCCAAAGCCTGAAGCAGATGAACATAACGGTCCACAGGGCCAGAAAGACATATTCGCGCATACCGAAGGAATGAGTGCCGGTAATCCTGATTGTGCCGTCAAAGCCCCTGCATACCATGGCGCGATGGATTTTCTGCGCGCGGTCGATGGAGCGAAGAAGCAGGGTGCCCATCAGCGGTCCGTAAACCCGCAGCCCGCGCCCCCTGTTTTCAAACGACCTCAGGTCCCTGGCGCGCAGCATCCTCGCGGCCTCTTCGACGAGGACGAAAAGATATCGATACAGGAACAGGAGCTGCACGACAAAGACCCTGGGCATTCCCAGGCGGCCAAGCGCGTTGCAAATCCCGTAAAAGCCGGTGCACGCGATGAGCGCCAGCGCAGTGCCCACGGTGAGGGCAAAGCGCGTCATTATCGAAAAGAAAGAGATCCATCCGCCGGTGACTCCAAGGTGGCCCACATGGGAGACCACCGCGGTGTCGAATATGGGATTGAAAACCGCGACCATAAGGGCGAACGGCGACACGACTATTATTTTCTTTATAATGTATCCGGCCGGGATATCCCCGGCTGAGACGAGATACACGGGGAAAATAAAATAGGGGAACAGGTTGGACAGCTGATATTTATGGAACGATACGACGCAGAAGAGAAATATCAGCGTTGCGATGAGTTTCGCCCTGGGATCAAACCGGTGCACGGGAGTCTGCCGGTACGACAGCAGGTCCATGTATCCCAGATTGAAAAGCGTTGATTCGATCCTGGAAATGGCCTTTACCCCGATCGTGTAATAACAGCGGCTGGTTGCCAGATAAAAATCCCCTCCCGCAGCGGGAGGGGATTGATGGTGAATGGATCAGTCGCTGATCTCTATACAATAATTAACCGATAGTATCAGGATTCAACAACTTTTCTCTTTCGTACTGCAAAACCGAAAAGAACTGCGATGATGAGCGTGAGCGCCCCGCCGATAATTCCCGAAAGAGAGGTTCCCGGGCTGACTGCGGGCCATGACGCTTCTTCTGGTTCCGGCGCAGCAGGATCTTCTCCTGCAGGGGGAGCAGCCTCCGGCTCTGCCTTGAAATCATAATCGGGCAGAAAAGCCGTCTTTTCCTGTATGGACTCGAGAATGCCGTAGATCGGGTTTTTCGGTTTTTCGAGCTCTTCGACCCCGGCTGTTTTGAACATCGACCATTCAAGGCCGTCCGGGAACGCTGACGCGAACCAGCTGAAAAGCCCGCCGGTGATTGCCGCAAGCACGACCAGTGTGGCAAGGACCTTCTTGAATGAAAGGGCGCTTGTGGAAACTTTTGTTCCCTCGATGATTTCAGGCTGCATCGTATGGATGAACAGCACGACCGCCGCGGATGCGAGCCCTTCGACAATGCCTATGGCCAGGTGAATGGGCTGCATGAGCAGCACAAAGGTGCCGAAAGGCAGCTCAGATATTCCGGAGGCGAGTGTCTCAATGACCACGCAGAATGCCCCAAGCTGCAGGCCCAGGATCGCTGAGAGGGTAGTCGCGAAGAAAAGCTTCCCTCTGGTGAAAGATGAGCCCATTATTTTTTTGAACACAAACGGATAAATGATGAGGCATGGGAAAAAGCCAAGGTTGAAGATATTGCAGCCAAGGGCAAGCAGTCCTCCGTCGGCGAAAAAGAGAGCCTGGACCACCAGCACCGAGGCTATGGTGAGAAAGGCCGCCCAGGGCCCCAGCAAAATTGCCAGCAGTATCCCTCCTCCGATATGGCCGCTCGATCCAGTTGCGGGAATCGTGAAATTTATCATCTGCCCGGCGAATATAAAGGCCCCCATCACCCCCATGAGAGGAACTTTGGAATCGTCCATTTCGTTTTTCAGTTTTTTTGCTGAATAGGCTATCAGGCCTGCGCTTGCGGCCATCATGGTTCCCCCTACTGCGGGAGATATTAATGCATCTGCCATGTGCATTTTCTGCCTCCGAACTACATTAAATATATGATATTGGTAACATTGATTTAAAATAAATAACATTTGTCAATTAATTAATTAAAATAAATAATATTGAAATGTTATTGACTAATTATTTGTGGCATCATTTTTTGATATAAAAATATTTTTATGAGGTTTTGATTTATGAAAAATGCAGTCAGACTATTCATTTTTGGCATTATTTTGTCCGCTTTCACCCAGACACCGGCATGGGCCGTTGATACCACCGAAGGCTTTTCAGTGGGTGCGTTTACCGATTTCGAAGCCTATGCCTCTCTGGGTTATGCAAACGGCGGCCCGTCATACGGCCTTGAGTTCCTTGTAGGAGGCGGAATTGTCGAGAAATTCAGCTACTATATTACAACAGGCGCCTCGGCGCTCGACAAGGATGTATCGGTCGATTTCCTGGGCCTCGGATTCATCATCACCCCGGTAGAGCTCGAAAAATTCGCCTTTGACATACTTCCAAGCATATCTTTCGACGCCAATCGTGGCAGCGAAGGATTTTCTTATCCGGGTTTCGACGCGTTTACCGCCGGGCTGAGTCTGGAATTCAACTGCATGGCCATCGCGGCCTTTCAACCCTATCTTCTCGCGGGATTCGAGGGCTCGTATGATTATCTCGCGGAAGACGACTTCTCATACGCATTTCCGCTCGCAGTGGGCGCTATGCTTCCGGTAAAGGAAAAGGTCGAGGTCCTGATGCAGCTTTCATGGTCGCCAAACAATGAAAGCGTCTGGATGGATGCAGACCGCGAGATAGCGGTTGGAGTGAACGGAATGGCGACCGAGGAACTAGAAGTGATTTCCCAGGTCGGATATAACTTTCTCGATAAAAACTTTGGAGTCACACTGGGTCTGATTTACGCCTGGTAGTGTTTAACCCCCACTGGTTTCACTATCGTTCAACCACCTCCCCCTTGGCAAGGGGGAGGGCGGGAGGGGGTAGTGAACAAAATAATTTAACGGCAAACACGTAGCGCGCTACGCCCCTGCATGGCGTACACATCACTCGATTCCCCTGCATTTTTCGATAAATACCGGAAGGAACAGATTCAGATCGTCAGCCACGCCGACATGAGCTGTGGAAAAGATATTGGCGTGGGGGTCGGAATTGATTGCCACGATGAACTGGGAATTTTTCATGCCAACGAGGTGCTGTTGGGCCCCTGAAATGCCGCAGGCCATGTACAGGCGCGGCGATACGGTTTTTCCGGTCATACCGACCTGGCGCCCGTAGGGTAACCATCCGTTGTCGCACACGATTCTCGATGCGCCGACGGCGCTGTTCGAAAAAAGCTTCGCGGTTTCGTAGATAACTGCGAGGTTCTCCTCTTTGCCCACACCCCTGCCTGCTGCAACGATGACATCGGCCTCGTTCAGGGAAATTGCGGATTCATCGGCGGCGGTGATTCCCAGCGGAATGAACTTTTCGGAAACCGCATCATAATCGAATTTACGTATATTGCCGGTCGCATTCGGCGCCGCCGGATCTGATGCAAAAGACCCTGACTGTACCGTGCATACGAAACCATCGCCTGAACCGAACATTGTCTTTTCCAGCATTTTGCCGTTATAGGCCGATCGCGCGAATTCAATTACGCCGTTGTTCTCCCCGGCACGTTCGACTCCGGTGACGATCGCACAATCCAGTTCATTCGCGACGATCACCGCGGCCGCGCATGACTGCATGGTGTGGGAAAAGCATATTCGTGATGCGCCGATTCTACGGCACACTTCGATCACTGATCCTGCCAGGGCCGGAGGATTATAATACCGCAGGGCTTCGTGTTCGACCGTCATCACGTCAATGCCTGCGGCGGCGGCCTTCGGAACAGCGGCCGAGACGTCTTGTCCTGCGATCATGACCGTTGTTTCATCGGATGATATGGAGCATGAAGCCGCAAAGGCTGCGAGCTCCTGAACCGGCGTTATCAGCGAATTGTCGAGGGTTTCGCAAACGATGAGCAACTTCTTCGTCATCAGATCACCCTCCGGATATTCATACGAATCCCTTTTCATGAAGTATCGCAGCGAGTTTCTCGGCCTTTTCCTCCCTGGATCCTTCGAGCATGACGCCCCTGTCGGGCTGCGGAGGATAACCGAGGAGGCCTGCCGGGCTGCCTGTCGCTGAAAGCTCGTGGTCCCGGGCAACGATCTTGGTAATCTCCTGGGTTTTGGCGCGCAGCACGTTCGAAAGCGACGGATACCTGGGGCGGTTGATACCGGACTGGACAGCGAGCAGGCAGGGCAGGGAGACTGCCGCGCGTTCCCTGATGCCGCCCTCGATCTCGCACTCAACGGCGACCGAGCCCTTCAAGTGATCGAGAGCTTCCGAAATGACCGAAACCGCGAAAGGAATTCCGAGCATAGACGCGATCATCGGCCCGGTCTGGCAGTACATGCCGTCCTCCGACATAACTCCGGTAAAGATCAGGTCGAAATTCTTGTTCCTGGCGTAGTCGGCGATCAGGCGTGCGGTTTTTTTGGGGGGGATTAAAAAGCGGGTACCGGTCACGATGTGAATGGCATCATCGGCTCCCTTGCCCAGGGCCCTGCGCAGCATCTCGCTGGACCGTAACTGACCGACTGTTATCGCGGTCACGGTCGTTCCCGGAGCACGTTCTTTTATCTGAACCGCCTCTTCGAGAGCGAACTCGTCGTACCGGTTCATGCGGTACGAGGTATTTTTGTCCTGCACCACAGCGCCGTCCTCGGACAGCGCGAGCGGGGATTCGGGATCAATGATCTCTTTAATGCAGACGAGGATTTTCATTTTCTCCCCAGCACGATCAGCGCGTCCACGACCACAGGGTCAGGTCCGCTGAAGATTATCGGATTCATGTCTATCTCGGCGATTTCCGGGTGCAGTATGGGGATGAGGCTCAGCTTCTGTAAAAGATCAGCAGTTTTCAGCCTGTCGATCGCCGGCATTTTCCTGAAATTTCCGAGAAGCCTTCCGCTGCGCAGATCGTCGGCCATCTCCTCCGCGTCGCGCACCGAAAGTGGCGCGACCCTGAACGTAGTGTCGTTCAGGTCCTCGGCGAAAAGCCCCCCGAGCCCGAAAAGTACGCACGGGCCGAAACCGGGTTGGCGCACGACGCCGGCCAGGAGCTCCCGCTCGCCTTTGATCATCCTGCTCACGA
>ENA-UOWG01002701-UOWG01002701.1-activated-sludge-metagenome-genome-assembly--contig:-NODE-2701-length-14646-cov-4.943664_pt1 | contig 14646 bp, 14 predicted proteins | sample MGYA00238147_ERZ761563 | MGnify/ENA primary metagenome ERZ761563 (study PRJEB28884, sample SAMN05720216) | anaerobic digester metagenome | isolation source: active sludge of municipal... | reverse complement strand
TACAAATGAAAATAATAATGCACAGTGGTACATTTACAACCTGGAAAACAATGAACGAGTGAGCATTCCGCCATTCGGCATTGTTCGCTATGAATCACAAGGCGGGTACCTGGACTGGATATCTTATGAACTTCTACCTGAATCCTACCGCGCCGGGCATGACCCTACACCCACAACCTACCCTACCAACATAGATCCCACATCCGATCAAAATATTGAAACTGACTCACCACTAACCAACGCTACTCCACAGCCCACCTCACAGGGCACCCTTACAAAGCCGCAAAGCGGTGTTTCCTGGATCTTTTACGCTGGTTTTGGGTTGGTCTTAGTCGTGATTCTCATCCTCATCATCTGGATTGCCAATCAAAAGAATCATGTGTAACCGTAGACAAGATCCCCGGTGGTAAACCGGGGATCTTGTCATCAACTTACTATTCTTACATTGCCTGTCAACGAGCAACTTTATGGTGATTTGGTGTTATCCCCTCCCAGAATTCCTTCGGTAGAAGTAATTACAAGATTCGGTTCGATGTCTGCCGTGGGCGTATTATTTAATTTCGCGCTTGTCACGTATAGCGTTCCTTTATCAGGGGCGACATCTAGACGATAGAAACCTATTCCTACATTTCCAACTTTTAAGGCTGAATGGGATCCAGACCAAACCAATACCCCATTTATGTAATATTTCAATGATGGACCAATAGCTACAACTTTCAGTTTATTCCAGCCATCCTTTACTATAGCTGAACTAGATGTCCATGATTGAAGTGAAGTCAAATTCCCACTGGGATCTATGTAGAAAACAGCAAAAGAACCATTATTGGTATACTCGAATTGATAGGAGGGGGACCAATCAGAATCTGAATCCAAATTGCTGGCATCCCCGCGAATAAGAATGTTGTTCGCACAGTAGGTACAGCCAGTCCTCTTCATCTTTACAGAATAGGTCAGATCACCATACTTTCCGCTATGCTTAACCGTCGCAAAATTGAACGCTTTTCCTTTGCTGACAAAGTAATCTGATCCACTCAAAAACCAGGCGCTGACTACAGGTGTCCAACCGCTATAGGAGGATGTGAAACTTGAATCGAAGTTACTCCCGATCACCTTCAGTCTAAAATTGGCAACGGCGGTGTCTGTCAGATTGAGCACCTGGTAATTCTGAGCTTTGGTATTCCCCAAGGCGGCACCAAGATAGGTTTTCGTCGGGTTTGACCAATAACTCAAGCGGGTGCAGTTGTACCCTGCATCGGAGCATTTATCGTTGTAAGCCATAACAGTGCGCCATCGAGTCAAAAATGTTGATCCCTTGTGGACATATCCGTGACCGTATGTATATGGGCTTGTGCTAGAGTCAACATATGTGTCGTGTCTCGCGCCCTGTAAGTGTCCAAACTCATGGCCGAAAGAATAATACCCCGTCATACAGCCGTATCTTTTTGTGACCTGAAAAGCATTTGTAGCATTCGCTTTAATACTAGAAGCCAGTCCACAATAACCGCCTCCGTTTTCCACAACGAGCGAGACCATGTCAGCCCCGTAAATATTTCGGAGCGAGTGGACGTTATCCATATACCCGTCACTCGTGTTGATCATCCGATTCAGATCAGTGCTCATATTACCGGTCTCGGTATACGAAACCATCTCAGTATGCACCAGCCTCAAGCGGGTGGTGATGCCTGCCTTGGAATAAGAGGTGTTGGTTTCAGAAACCGCAAGCGCAACACGCGCTTTCATAGCAGCTTCACTCCCCTCACCCGCAAGCGCTGCTGGAGTATATACCACCATGACATCTATTGTGCTTCCACTATCAGCATTAACACCGAGATCCTCTGCTTGAATAGGCAAACCCTCATCCGGCATATCTGCATCCGGGCAATCCACAAGCTGGGAATGGTCTATCTGGATGATTTTGTAAATCCCATCTCCCATTGAAGAAACCTCATAAACACCAGCCGTTGATGCCACATGAGCCAGAAAAGTGTCCCCAACCAATTCAATGTAGAAGTAACCCCCCTCAACCTCTGCAATGGATCCTTGAATTGAGGCATCGTTGCCCGAAACCGCGATGGTCTCTATTACGCCATTATAGGTGGCATCCGGGAACAAGTTGAAGACCACCTCGTCGACTTTGTCCCTGGTCAAGGGTTTGCCATCCGCTGATTTAAGAACATCCAGGTTGACTTCAACAAACCTGGACCTTAATATGAATGATTCATTACTTTCGCTACTTTGAACATCAATTATGGGAACTTCGGAAAATAGTTCCGGACCAAGCCCTTGCGCCACTGCTGTTGACTGAAATATTAGAGCAACAACCAGAAAAATCACGATACTCAACGAAACCGGCAAGTATTTATAATAATTTGATCGGGATACCGACTTTTTCATTTTTAGACTCCTTTTGTGAAATGGCTGGTGACTTTTTTAGGGAAACTCTTCAGTGATCGGCTTCTTATTCCCTCCTTATTACAAAACACGAACAATTGAAAAATTCAATGGAGGATATTTTTTTTACCCGTCACCTCCCGGCAATTGATTTTGGTCGAGCAAAACAATCCGGTAAAGATCATTTTCAACAACAGATACCTCGAAAACACCTTCCGGACTGGCAATGTTGGCGATAAAATTCCCGCCTGTAAAGACGATCGTAAATTCACTGTATTCAACCCCCTTGAGTTTTCCCGCCCAGGTAAATCCAACCTCATCCTCCCCCATATAATCAATGATCCCGACATAAGCGACATCCGAAAAAAGATTAAACCCGATTTCTGTTCCAGATTTTAAGGGGAGCATTTGCATGTCATTATCCAAAAGTAAAGCTAAATTCAGCTCCACAAAACGCTGTCTGGCAACAAAGGGATCGTCAATCACGATTCCCTGAGCATTCGTTTCACGAAAGAGCGCTATATTATCGGAAAAGGTGGTTTTTGGGTTTTCTGGGGGCGTAACGACAGCAGGTATTTCGGTCGCAACTTGTGATATCGGCGTGGATACAGGTAAAGTTGTTGGATTATTGGTACATCCTGAGATGATTAAACATATGCCAACGATTTCTACAATAAGGGTTTTCATTCTTGTTAAGTACATTATACAAATTGGTAAACATAAATCAAGAAGGAAAATCCGATGCGATATTTAAGCTTAAAAAAAACCTGGAGAGTTTTTTCTCTCCAGGTAGTAATCTGACAATTGATGTTACTTACCCCAGCTGCTCCACCAGGTAATTCTGGATGCTCATCTGCCCGATCTGGTCGAGCTGGGCTTCGATCCAGTCAATGTGGGCTTCCTCGTCCTTGAGGATGCCTTCAAGCATGTCGCGCGTGCCGTTGTCACTTAACTCAACACTGAGTTTGATGGCCTTGTTGTACTCTGCAATAGCCCCCTCCTCGGCTTTGTGGTCGTTCGTTAATATGGTCAGCACATCCGGGCCGATGTGCATCTTATTGAGGTTGCTGACGATGGGCTGCCCCTCCAGGAAGAGAATGCGCTCGATGTGAGTTTCAGCGTGTTTCATCTCCTCGATGGCGCGTTTCTCGATCGCCCCGGCGAGCTTTTCGTAACCCCAATTGTTGCACATCTCAGCGTGCACAATGTACTGGCTGATGGCGGTCAATTCATCCGCCAACAGAAAATTTAACGCTTCAATGACCTTTGGATTACCTTTCATGTGTCACCTCCTTTTCTTTTGATTATATAACGAAATCGACCCAAGTTATTTGCACGGCAGATTGAGATCAGACGCGCAGGCAGGCGCGGAAACCGCGCACGCCGTAGTAGGAATCCGCGCCGTTGTGATAGGTGAAGACATGGTCATAGCGGCGGTCACAGAAGAGCGCGCCGCCAAGCTTGCGGATCTCAGGCGGGGTTAACACCCAGCTGGAGGTCTTCAGGTCGAACGCGCCGAGCGTCTGTAAGTAACGGTATTGCTCCTCGGTGAGCATCTCGACGCCCATCTCCGCGGCCATGTCGAGCGCGCTGGTGGCTGGTTTATGCTCTTTTCTCTTCTCCAGCGCGGCGCGGTCGTAACACACATTGCGTCGATCGGGAGTTTCAGCGGAACAATCGAAAAAGAGGATCTCGCCAGTGCGGGGGTCCAGCCCCACCACGTCGGGCTCACCTCCGGTGAGTTCCATATCGCTCAGTGACTTCAGCTTCTCCGGAAAGGCTTCCAAACGCGCCAGAACAACGGACCACTCGAGCCCGGGATGGCGAGCCAAGTTCTTTTCAAAGCGGGATTTCAACGTGGCAAGGAGTGCTTCGCGCTGCATAGTGGATAACACGGATTTTTCAGTAGTCATTGTTACCTCCTCAACAAATAATCGTGCCTTATTGTACTCCATTGATGGAGTATATTGATCTGATTTGTATCAATAACCGATGAGATCAAAAAGGCGCGTCGTTGACGCGCCCTGTGGTGCTTATTTGCCTGCCCGCGTCAGACGCGGGTCGAGGGTATCACGCATGCCGTCACCCAGCAGGTTGAAGCCGAGCACGGTGAGCATGATGGCGATGCCGGGGAAGATGACCAGGTGCGGGGCGCTGAAGATGCTGTTCTTCTCCTCGCCCAGCATGAGACCCCACTCCGGACGCGGGGGTTCAGCGCCCAGCCCCAGGAACGAGAGCGCGGCGGCATCAAGGATGGCGGTGGCGATGCCGAGGGTGCCCTGCACGATGAGCGGGGTGACCGCGTTGGGCAGGATGCGTTTGAATAAGATGTGCAGACCGGATGCGCCCATGGCGCGGGACGCCTGGACAAACTCGAGATCCTTTACAGTTAGCACGGTGGAACGCACCAGCCTGGCGAAGCGCGGTATTGAAACGATACCGATGGCAAGCAGCGCGTTGATAAGCCCCGTGCCAAGGATAGAGACGATGGCAATCGCCAGCAGCAGGCTGGGAAAGGCCATCAGCACGTCCATGATACGCATGAGCAGGTTATCCAGCCAGCCGCCAGCGTAGGCCGAGACCGCGCCGATGAGGGTGCCAATGAGGATGGCAAAAGCCATGGTGGCGATACCGATCTGCAGGGACAGGCGCGAGCCGAAGATCACGCGGGAGAACAGGTCGCGGGTGTTGCCATCCACGCCAAAAAGATGCTCGGGCTGGTCAGCAGGGCATCCCAGAATGTGTATGCACGGGGGTGTGCGGCGCTTTGATTCGCGCAGGATCTGTGTGGGATTATACGGGGCGATGACAGGCGCAAAAATGGCGATGAGGATGAGCAAACCAAGGATGATGAGACCAGCCCGCCCGGAACTATGACGCAACAGGTGGCGCAGCGCTTCGCGCGTGGGGGAACGGCGGGTTGACGCGACGATCTGGGAGAGTTCAGTAGTGTTTTCCATGGCGGCTCCCCTACTCCAACCTGATGCGTGGATCAAGGTAGGCGTATGAAATATCGACGATCAGGTTGACCAGCACGAAGATCACGGCGATGACGAGTGTGAAGCCCTGTACCACGGGATAATCACGGGCGAGGATGGCAGAGACCAGGCCGGTGCCGAAACCGGGCAGGTTGAACACGGTCTCGGTGAGCACCGCACCGGAGAGCAGGCTGCCTGTCTCTATGCCGATGATGGTGACAATGGGGATGAGGGCGTTGCGCATGGCGTGTTTGCTGATCACACGGCGCTCGACCATGCCCTTGGCGCGAGCAGCACGGATGTAATCCAGCCCCACCACTTCCAGCAGGCTGGAGCGGGTCATACGAGCGATGATGGACATGGGAATGGTGCCCACCGCCACGGCGGGCAGGATGAGATGCCGCAAGGAATCCCAGAAGAGCTTCCAATCACCGGTGAAGATCACATTGACCAGAACAGTGTTGGACATTAATTGAACAAGAAACGCTTTCAGACCGGTGGGGTTTTCAAGCCCCCAGAAGCGGGCAAGATCGACCGGCGACAAACCGGCTGAGAACCTGCCGGAGGGAGGAAGTGCTAACGGTGTTCCCTTCAACGTGAGGGCAAAAAAGTAAGCCAGAAGCAGCCCCAGCCAGAAGACAGGCATGGAAACACCGATATTGGCAATGATCATGGTAATCGTATCGATGATGGTGTTGCGTTTGAGGGCTGAGATCACCCCCAGCAGCACACCGACCGTGGTGGAGAAGATCATCGCGAGCAGCGTCAACTCCATGGTGAGAGGCAGGCGCTCAGCGATGAGGGTGGTTACAGGACGGGTAAAGCGGATGGAATCCCCCAGGTCGCCTGTGAACAGGTTGCCCAGGTAGCGCCAGAATTGGGTGAAGATGTCGTCGTTCAGGCCATAGCGTTCGAGGAAAGCTTCACATTTGGCAGGCGTGGCGCGTTCGCCCAGCATGGTCACGCAGGGGTCGCCGGGGATGAGGCGCACGATCAGAAAGGTGACCAGCACCACCCCGAGCAAAACCGGGATCAGTAACATTAATCGTCGCGTGATGAATTGAGTCATGATGCAGCCTTCGATAATGAGGGTTGGATGGGGTCGGGGAAACGACCCCATCCAAACAAACAGTTAGAGGTTATTTGACGGGGTAGCCGGCTTCGGTCAACAATTCCCTGGCCTTGGCCTGGTCGAACTCCAGCCATGGAACATTGGGGCTGGCGCCCGGATAGACGAAGGCAGGCACGAAGGAATCAGAGACGCTGGATCCTACCGGGTAGTATTGCTCAACAATACGGTTGCGGTCGATGGCGTAGGCGATAGCCTGGCGGACAAGCAGGTTGTCAAACGGGGCAATCGTGTTGTTAAAACCAATGTAGAAGATATTGAACCCGTTGCGTGGATAGAGCGTGAGGTTGGCATCCGCTTCTATTGAAGCGATGTCATCCGGACCTGGGTTGTCAATACCATGCACATTGCCAGACTGCAGTTCGAGCAGGCGCTGGGCGGACTGTTCTGACCAGCGGAAGATCAGGTTCGGGGTCTTGGCTTTCTCGCCCCAGTAGCCATCAAAGGCTTCAAAAACGACGCTGTCGCCACGGTTCCATGCTTTCACCTTGTAGGGGCCGGTGCCATTGGGATTGTCGCTGATGGCAACGGAATCACCCTTGGTCAGATCCAGGTGGTCCTTATCCAGGATGCTGAAGACGGAGAAGGCCACTTTGGAGGGGAAGGCGGGATCAGGATAGCACAGGGTGAACTTGACGGTGCTGGCATCCACCGCGGCGATGGAGGAGAACTCACCACCATAATCGCAGCTGGGAGCGGTCAGCGAGAGCATACCATCGGTATCGACCAGTTCCGCGTCGACGGTTTCAGCGTTGATGGGTCCACCGAAGAAGGCGCCGAAGTACTCAAAGCTTCCGGTGCGGCCGATGTGGTTGGGGCTGGCAGCATCCCAGAGGGAGGCGTAAGTAGCCACAACATCATTGGCATCCAGGGTGGCACCATTGTGGAAAGTGACGCCCTGGCGCAGTTTGAAGGTGTATTCGGTCAGTTCGGTATTTGCCTCATAGCTCTCAGCGAGCGCGGGGATGACATCGGTTCCACCGACCTCGAAGGCCAGCAGGGGTTCGTAAGCCTGCTCGCAGGCGCGCAAAGTCTCGCCGTCGGTCTCATCTGAGCACCACAGCGCATTGGGTTCGCCGTTCTGCATCCAGACGAGTGTGTCAGTGCCGTTGCTCATCACGCTGAAGACTTCATTGCCCAGCGGGCTGGAATGCGCGCCTTCAACATTGGCCGCGAAAACGGTGGAAGAACCGCCGTTGGCGACCGGGATCATCATGAGGTAATCCTTGAGCATCTGGTTGATGGTGTCATAGTGCGCCTGGCGAGCGGCCGGGTCAGAGAGCTTACCGGCGGCGCGAATTTCAGCCACCATGTCGGGGTATAGATCACCGAACTGTTTGTTCTCAGCGGTGGCAAAGTGGTAATCATAGAAGTTGGTGGCATCCGGTTAGTCGGCGTTCCAACCCAGCAGGTAGAAGCCTTCATTGCCCGCGGCGGTGGAATCGATGAAAGCAGCGGATTCCATCTCCTTAAGGGTCACTTCCACACCCACCTCAGCGAGTTGAGCCTGGATCTCCTGGGCCACCTTATCGGGTGACGGCAGGTAGGCGCGATCAACCACGCGGAAAGCGAGGGTGATCTTGAGGGGTTCGGCGGCTGCCGGTGCTTCTGTCGCCGCAGGGGCTTCGGTCGCAGCGGGGGCCTCAGTTGCCGCGGGGGCTTCGGTGGGCGCCGGTTGCGCACAGGCGGCCAGCAGGAGGCTGGCTACGATCAACATACTAAACAGTACTAAAAATCGACGTTTCATTTTTCTTCTCCTTGTGATTAAGTTGAGCACGAACGGGTTTTTGTTTGCAAAACCCAAAAGGCTTTTTATTCTGTTTCTGATAATACAACCACCTCCTTTAATTTCCCGTCTATTAACTTTCCATATACACAAATTCCCACCGGGTTACGCCAGCCAGCAGGCAACACTATGAGCGGTTAACTTCTCCACAAAGGGTGGTTCCTCAACCGCGCACTGCGCCACCGCGATGGGGCAGCGCGGATGGAAGCGGCAGCCCTTGGGCGGGTTGAGCGGGCTGGGCACATCGCCTTTGAGGATGATGTGTTCGCGCCGCAGACGGGGATTGGGGATGGGGATGGCGGACATGAGGGCTTTGGTGTAGGGATGGAGCGGGTTGCGGAAGAGCTCCTCACGATCAGCCAGCTCGACCATTTTACCCAGGTACATCACCGCCACGCGGTTGGAGATATGCTCCACCACGCCGAGGTTGTGCGCGATGAACAGGTAGGTCAGCCCCAGTTCCTGCTGCAGGTCCTTGAGGATATTGAGCACCTGGGACTGGATGGAGACATCCAGCGCGGAAACAGGTTCGTCGCAGACGATGAACCGCGGCTGCAGCGCCAGGGCGCGCGCGATACCGATGCGCTGCCGCTGCCCGCCTGAAAATTCGTGCGGGTAACGCCGGCTATGATACTCTTCAAGCCCCACTTTCTTGAGGGTATCCACCGCCATCTGGTAGCGGTCTTTTTTATCGCCGATCTTGTGGATCTCCAGGCCTTCCATGACTGAATCACCGATGCGCACGCGGGGGTCAAGCGAGGCGTAAGGGTCCTGGAAGATGATCTGCATATCCCGCCGCACCGCTTTCATCTCCTCCCCTTTCAGCTTGAGGAGGTTTTTGCCATCAAATTCCACTTCACCCGCGGTCGGTTCGGTGAGGCGAAGGATGGCGCGGCCGATGGTGGTTTTGCCGCAGCCGGATTCACCCACCAGACCGAGCGTTTCTCCCTGTTTGACCGTAAAGCTGACATCATCGACAGCCAGCACATGGTCAGACACGCGCTGCAGGATGCCCGTCTTGACGGGATAATACTTCTTGAGGTGTGAGACCTTCAACAGGTCGCCGCCATTATTCTTCAGGTTCACTTTCATCACATCGCTCATAACGCCTCGCTGATCTTTAAAGGCGCGGAATGTTCATCAGAATCGGTGTAAAGCCAGCAGCGCACTGTGTGATTTTTAGCGATCTCTACCAATTGAGGTTCCTGGCGACGGCACACCTCGAGCCCGTATTGCTGGCGCAGCAGGCAGCGCGGCTCAAAACGGCAGCCGGGCGGCAGGTCGATGAGGTTGGGCACCAGCCCGGGGATGACCTCCAGGCGGTCGACCACGTTGCCCAGGACGGGGATGGAACCGATGAGACCCTGGGTGTAAGGATGCAGGGGTTTGGCGAATATAGGATCCACATCGGCGAACTCGACGATCTCGCCGGCGTACATCACAGCCACCCGGTCGGCCATTTCGGCGATGATGCCGAGATCGTGCGTGATGAGAATGACCGCGGTGTTGGTCTTCTCGCGCAGCTCGCGGATGAGATCGAGGATCTGCGCCTGGATGGTAACGTCCAGCGCGGTAGTGGGTTCATCTGCGATGAGCAGCCTGGGAGAAAGCGCCAGCGCCATGGCGATCATGACGCGCTGCGCCTGACCGCCGGAAAGTTCGTGCGGGTAGGCGAAGGCTTTCTTCTCAGGGTCAGGGATGCCCACCAGGGTAAGCAGTTCTACCGCTTTCGCCCAGGCTTCCTTCTTCTTGATGCCCTTGTGCAACTCGAGCACTTCAGCCACCTGCTCCCCCACTTTGAAGACCGGGTTGAGGCTGGATTGCGGCTGCTGGAAGATCATAGAGATGCGGTCGCCGCGCATTTTGACCATTTCCTCTTTAGAGAGCTTGAGGATATCCTTGCCTTCAAAAAAGATCTCGCCGTTAACGATACGGCCGGGAACACCTACCAGGCGCAGGATGGAGAACGAGCTGACACTTTTACCGCAGCCGGATTCACCGACGAGCCCCAGCATTTCACCGGCGCGCACAGAGAAATCCACCCCGTCCACCGCCTTGACCACACCGTCTTCGGTGTAGAAATAGGTCTTCAGATCGCGGACCTCGAGGATGGTCTCCCCTGTTTGTACTGCTGATCGATCATTCATGAATGGCTCCATTGAATGGCTATTACTAAGATTGTGTTCCAAGTACTAATAAAAAATAAACCTGGTAACGAATGATAAAAAAGGCGGATATTTCATTATACAAATAATATGACTGATTTTGTACTTTTTTCCGCGATTTTCTGTTACCAATTCCGGAAAAACGACGAGGGCAGACTCACATAGTGTCTACTTACATGAACCGGCCGGATTGAAGCACCGACCGGATAATTCTCGCGTGCACAATTTAGTATTTAATATAATCAAAAAGTATACAGTCCGATTTTTTAAATTTCAATAAGCAACCTGTGAAATTGGTTAACAAATCTGTAAGGATTATCCGGCAATTGTTTGGCAGCCACCTGGTTTGGCCGGCGGACAAAATGGTGAGGAAATAAAGCGAAGGAATTTTTCGTGTACAATGAAATTAATGACCGCCAATAAAGAGATCCAACCCCTGCTGCCTGGGGACCTTTCCCTGCAGATCGGCCAGAACGCGAACCGCGCCGCCGCGCTCACGCGCTTTAAGGAGTACCGTTCACGCCGCGCGATGGAGACCCTGCGCCGGCAGGACGCGGACCTGGCGCTGTTCCATGAGTTCCTGGAGCTGGTCAATCTGCGCACAGGCAACCTGGCGGAAGAGCCGGCCGCCTGGCGCCCGGTGACCTGGGGGCTGGTGGAGGCATTCGTCAAGTGGCAGTTGAATGAGGGTTACGCCATCAAGAGCATCAATGTGCGCCTGTCGACGGTGAAGGTGTACGCGCGCATGGCCATGCAATCAGACATGCTCACCCCGCAGGAGTACGCGTTGATCCGCGCGGTGCAGGGATATTCCTTCCGCGAGCAGGTGCGCATTGATCAAAAACGGCGGGTCAGGCGCATCGGTTTCAAGAAGGAGGAACCGGTGAAGCTGACCCCTGAGCAGGCGCATCAGTTGAAGCACCAACCCGCCACTCCACAGGGAAGGCGCGACCAGTTGTTGATGTGCCTGCTGCTCGACCATGGCTTGCGCGTGGGAGAAGTGACCCGGCTGGCGGCAGAAGAACTTGACCTGGCGGAGGGTTTGCTGCGCTTTTACCGTCCCAAGGTGAACAAGGAACAGGTGCACCGCCTGACGCGCGAAACGCTGGACGCGGCGCTGGCGTGCAGGAATAACGGCGAATTGCCCGTGGCAGGCCTGCTGCTAAGGCAGAGTAAAAAGAACGAAGAACTCGGCGCGCCGGGGATCAGCGAACGCGCAGTGACCGCGCGTGTGCGGCTGCTGGGAGAACGGCTGGGCATTTTGGGGCTATCGGCACACGACTGCCGGCATTACTGGGCGACCTCGGCGGCGCGCCACGGCACAGATCCCTTTGTGCTGCAGGAGGCTGGCGGCTGGAGCTCATTGGCCATGCCGCGGCGCTACGTGGAAGAAAACGATGTGGCCAATGAAGGGATAAAGATGGGGAAAACAGAAAAATAGTGAGCCGAATTTAGTACCCAAAAACAAGAAAACTGACCAAATTATGTACTGATAAAAAACTAGACGTTGCCAATATTGATCTTCAGAAGTATACAGGCTCAGGCAAAATGGACAATGAACCCCCGCTTTTCTCAATAATGACCCCCGTGGATTGGATGCTGGCCGCGCTGTTCACCATCGCGGTGGTAGCCCTGGCACAGAGCTTCTTCCCTCCGTTCGGCTGGCTGATCGGCCTGGTGGTGGCGCTGGGGCTGTTATACCTGGCCAAGCGCCGCCGCGACCGGCTGCAACGACCGCCGGACGCGTAACAGGTTGATTTTCATATCATCCCGCTACCCACAAATTTACCCATGAGAAGGTTTTTAACAACCTTTTCATGGGTTGTCGTTCGATCACTTACACCTGTCTACATTTAGATCAAAAGCCGGGTTTCAAAGAGCACAAGAAACCCGGTTTACCCGGAAGAAATTTGGAGGTTTGTCTTTCTGAACATCCTAAAGGCGTTTTAATAAGTAGAAGTCGAATCGTTGGAAAACAATCCATAAATGCCTCATACAGGGAATGGTGTTGTTGAACTGAATAATTAAGAGTAAAATTATCTTAATTAAAAACGCAATGATTGGGAGTTCGAATGACAAAAAGCAACCGGCAGCAAAAACGAACAGCGCAAAGAAAACAACAGGTGCGCAGGAAATTATTCTCTTACTTTGGGGTCGGTTTACTGGCTACCGGGATCGTGGCAGGGATCGCTTTTCTCGCCTCCCGCGCAGGGAGCGGGCTGCTGGGCGAGGCGGTAGCCGTGGCTTCTGCCGACCACGTCGCTGAAGGCAGTGATCCGGGGCCTTACGCTTCAAACCCGCCGGCCGGTGGCAAGCATTACCCGTCAGAGTTGGAGGCGGGCTTCTACGAGGAAAATGATGCGACAGCGAATTTAGCCTACCCGGCTGGCCCCCTGGTGCACAACCTTGAGCACGGGTACGTTATCTTTTGGTACAACTGCGCCGCCTACGGAGGGGATTGTTCAGAACTGAAACAGACCATCAGCCGAGCAATGGATAAAGCCGGTAGCACCAAACTGATCGCCTTCCCCTGGACGGACATGCAGGTGCCACTGGCGATGACCTCCTGGGGGCGAATCCTGGAATTCGAGGCGCCTGACAGCAAGCTGATGGTTGCCTTTGCCAGGAATAACCGCAACCACGCGCCGGAGTCCTACGCGGACTGAGAGTGAATTGATAAGGCGGGGTAAAAAACTCTATACTCAATCGCTTTCATTAACCCGGAGTCTTTACATCGACTTCGGGTTTTTGCACCTGCAGATTACAGGGTGGGTTTTCGACCCAACCTACCTCCTGTAAGTTAACCCTTGAAAAGGTTTGTAACAACCTTTTCAAGGGTTGTTTCTACGAAAATAAGTGTTTTGCTGCCCCACGGTAGCCTGGTGGTATCATGGAAAAACAAAAACGAACAATTGCTTTTTACGGGGTACTATAATTGTGTAAATTCCTAAATAATAACTCTTGAAAAGGACCCGCAGATGGAATACACAAAGCTCGGAAACACCGGATTGGACGTTTCGCGCATTTGCCTGGGCTGCATGGGTTTTGGTGACCCCGGGCGCTGGATCCACAAATGGGTGCTCGACGAGGACAACAGCCGTCCGATCATCAAACAGGCGCTGGAGATGGGGATCAATTTTTTTGATACCGCCAACGTCTATTCCCTGGGGGCGAGCGAAGAGATCCTCGGCCGGGCCATAAAAAATTCCGCCAGAAGGGACGAGGTGGTGATCGCAACCAAGGTGTTCTTCCCAATGCGCGAGGGTCCGAACGGAGGGGGGCTTTCTCGCAAGGCCATCCTCAGCGAGATCGATCACAGCCTGGCGCGCCTGGGGATGGAGTACGTGGACCTGTACCAGATCCACCGCTGGGATTACCAGACGCCCATTGAGGAGACCATGGAAGCGCTGCATGATGTGGTGAAAGCCGGCAAAGCCCGATATATCGGCGCTTCCGCGATGTATTCCTGGCAGTTCCAGAAAGCGCTGGATGTTGCTGAACAACACGGCTGGGCCCGCTTTGTTTCGATGCAGAATCATCTCAACCTGATCTACCGAGAGGAAGAACGGGAGATGCTGCCGCTGTGCCTGGAAGAGAAGATCGCTGTCATCCCGTACAGCCCGCTGGCCTCAGGCAGGTTGACGCGCGACGCTGCCACAGAAGGCACGCTGCGCGCTGAAACGGACCAGATCGCGCGCAAGAAATATGACGCGGCGGCAGAGACTGACCGACGCATCATTGAACGGGTGGCAGAACTGGCTCAAAAACACGCGGTCAAGCGGGCACAGATCGCGATCGCCTGGTTATTACAGAAGAAAGCGGTGTCCGCTCCCATCATCGGCGCGACGAAGATCTCGCACCTTGAAGACGCGGTTGGCGCGCTGGATGTGAAGCTCGATGAGGCGGAAGTGGCTTACCTGGAGGAACCCTATGTGCCTCACGCGGTGGTTGGAGCGTTGTAGGCTCGCGAGAATGCCTGATGACCTTTAAGCCTTAGCGTTTTCAACGACCTGGATTAAAAAGACATCCGCACCCACGATGCCAATCTGGACTTTCTACTTCACAAATCTACTCATTAATAGCGTCGTAATAACCCCGAGGCCTTGGAGATTATTGGCGCTGCTTTGCCACTTTTGTTTGGGTCACCTTTCGGCTTGTGTGGTCTGTAATAGAACCAGTGACTGCAAAAACAGCCAG
>ENA-UOWG01002695-UOWG01002695.1-activated-sludge-metagenome-genome-assembly--contig:-NODE-2695-length-14688-cov-5.619080_pt1 | contig 14688 bp, 9 predicted proteins | sample MGYA00238147_ERZ761563 | MGnify/ENA primary metagenome ERZ761563 (study PRJEB28884, sample SAMN05720216) | anaerobic digester metagenome | isolation source: active sludge of municipal... | reverse complement strand
CTGGACATGACCGGGACCGAGGGGTTGTGGGGGGCGCCCCGCGAAGCCGCGACCCGGCTCAAGGAGGAGGTGAGGAACCGGACCGGCCTGACCGTCTCCGTGGGTGCGGCTTCCAACCGCTACATCGCCAAGATAGCGTCCGGGTTCCGCAAGCCCGACGGCCTCACCATCGTTCCGCCCGGAGGGGAGGAGGAGTTCATGTCCGGCCTCCCGATCGGGAAGCTCTGGGGCGCCGGAGAAAAGACCCAGGAGAGGTTCCGGGAACTGGGAATCCGGAGCGTCCCCCAGCTCCGGGCCATCGGGAAGGCGGGTCTCTCGGCCCTCTTCGGAAACGCCGGAGGTGCCTTCCTGTACGCGGCCGCCTGCGGACAGGACCCGGGTATATTCCGTACCGATCCCGGTTCCCGCTCCATGAGCACCGAGCGGACCTTCGGCCGGGACATCGCCGACCCGGAAACCCTGGAGTCCCTGCTTCTGGGGATGGCCCAGGAGATCTCCCAGAGGGCCTGGCGTGAGGGTGTCCGGTCGAAAACGGTCTTCATCAAGCTGCGGTACGCGGACTTCCGAACCCTGAATCCCCGGAGGACGTCCTCCTCCTTCTTCGAGGAATCCGGGGTCCTCTGGTCCGAGGCGTGCAGGCTGTTCCGATCCGCCTGGAACGGCGGACCCGTGCGGCTCCTGGGCCTGGGGCTCGGGAACCTCCAGGACCGGAAGCCGGAATCCCAGGGGGAGCTCTTCCCGGCCGGGGACGACCGCCGGGCGCGGGTGGAACAGGCGGTCTTCGAACTGGAGCGCAAGGGAGTCGGAAAAGTCACCCGGGCCCGCCTGATCGGGAGGGAGGGGGATCGGATCCCGGGCGATCCCTGATCCGGACAAAGTGTCCCGACGGGATCCCGAAAACCGCTCAGCCCTCGGTCACTGTTCCACGGCTTTCTTGATCTCCGGGACGCGACGGTTCAATTCCGCGGTCAGGGCGTCCCGGGCCTTGAGGAAGGCGTCCGAGACCGAGGCCGAAGCCGTCCCTCCCTGGCCGCGGACGGGATCCAGGGGCAGGGCGAAGACTATGGTGCCGTCGTCCCGGATGATCCGGATCGTGGTCTTGCAGTCGCTGGTGAAGATGTTGTACTTCTTCCCGCCGTACTCCATCTGCCGGGCCGGCGAGGCTTCCGAGACCACGAAGGCGAAGTAGGAGGCCCCGGCCGAGGCGGCGAGGGCCCGGACCGAGGCGGGGTCGCCCCCGAAGGCCCGGTCGAACCCGGATCCGAGCAGCTTGCCGTCCAGGGGAGAGGGAACCAGGCCGGCCCCCTTCAATATCGCGGCCACGGAGTCCAGGACCTGAGGGTTCTGAACCGCCCCCTCCGGTCCCCGTTCCAGGGCCACTACCTTGGCGACGTTCGAGGGGGGCAGGTAGGAGAAGTCCCGCTGCACGTTCCGGAACACGTAGGTGAAGCCCCGGACCGTGAAGGCCGGATAGGCGCGCACCACCGCCTCCGAGGAAGGGCTGTCCAGGCGGGAGAGGATCGCGTTCGCGCGTCCGTAGATGTCCGTGGAGACGCTGGTCGTCAGTACGCCCCCTCCCCGGACGAACTCGAACCGGATGGGGGCGTCCGCGACCGGGGACTTGGCGGCGGCGAAGTTCTCGAACAGGAAGACCGCGGGCTGGAGGGATCCCTCCTTTCCGACGGAACGGGAGGCCGCGGCCGCCTGGGAACCGTCGGGGCCGATCCATCCTTCCCCGGGCTCCAGGGACAGCCGGTTTCCGATGCGCACCAGTTCCGCCTCCGCCTGCGAACCCAGGCGGGCGGCCTCCGCCGAGCCGTCCTCCCGGGAGAGGGCCAGGACGGTCACGTAGGATCGGATGGCCTCTGCGGGATGGTTGGAGTCCTGGGCGGTCCGGGCGACCTCCAAAAGCCGCTTCATCTCGTCCACGGCCGAAGCCGGTCGGACCGTGCCGGATCCGGGCTTGGGACCCGGGCCGGGCTCGAGGGCGGCGGGGGTCGAGACACAGCCCGCGCAAACGAGGATCGAACATGCCGCTACGACGACGAGAGCTCCGATCTTCATGGGGACTCCTCCCGGGAGATATAACCCGGACGCGCGGCCGGCCGCACGATCGTTTCCGTATGAGGGACTCACTCGAACACCTCGCTGTGGATCTGGACGTCCCGCACCCTGCACTGACCCTCCGCGAAGGCCAGGACCTTCTGGAGCACGAGCTCCCCGTGCTCCCGGGAATTGGAGACCAGGGCGCCGCCGAGCTGGGCCCACTGGAGCGAGTCCTGGAGGTCGACTTCCGCGCAGGAGATCCGGAACTTGACCCTCAGCTTTTCCTTCAAGGAAACCACGATCTTCCGTTTCTCCTTGATGCTCGTGGTTTCCGGGAGTTCCAGGATGAACTGGATCATGGACACTACCACGAGGACCTCTTGCCCAGGAGCCCGGCCAGCTCGTCCTGACCGACCACGGGATCCGCGATTCCGTTTTCCGGGTCGCCCGGGGAGCGGAAAGCGCGGAGCCCCTTAGCCCCGAGGGCGGCGGCCCCGAGGAGGAGCAGGGCTTCCGGGAGCAGTAGGAGCCGGAGCGACGCGGAGAAGGAGATCGAATCGGGCAGGAGGGCTTGCGCGAAGGCCCGGAAGAGCTCGAAGAACGCCAGGATGAACAGGATGGCCGGTCGGGATTCCGGCAAGATCCTGCGCAGCCGGAGTATCCGGAGGCTACGGACGGCCAGGAGAACCAAGGGGATCGCATCCGGCCGCCCTTCCAGGTGGGCGTAGGCAAGGGGTGCCGAGGCGAAAACGATGACCGGGAGGGAGGATATCACCTCAATCCAGGAATCCCGCGGGGACCTTCCGGATTCCAGGGCCGCGAGGGCGGTCAGGGCGCTTCCGAAGCCCAGGATGCAGGCGTCCAGGGCGAGCCCCGCCAAGGAAGCCCACTTCGAATAGGGGCCGAGAGCCGGCGCGAGGACGGAGATCTCCTCGAACGCCCAGGCCGCCAGGGACACGGCGGCCGAGACCGCGAGCAGGATGCCCAGCGGACCCGGGGATCTTTCTTTCATCGTCGGCCTTGTGATGCGGTTCATCGCCGCGCTACTATCATACAAGCCTATCATGGGAAAGAAAAGCGCCGTCGCCGCGATTTTTTTGTTGGCCGCCCTGCTCGCGGCGGCCCAGTCCACCGAGGGGACGGAAGCCGAACCTGCGCCGCAGGAGGTGCCCGCCTCCGGATCCGCCCCCACGCCTCCGCCCCTGGCGCCGGTACCGGTCCTCCCGGTCGAGGCGCCCCAGAGCCTACTTTCCCTCCGGATGGGGGACAAGGACGTGGAACTGCTGGCCGAGGGATACTGGGAGGTGTCGGTCTTGGCTTCCGGCGCCTTCGGTCTGGGGGCCAACGAGGGAGTTTCCGCCCCGACCCTCCTCTTTCGGCAGATCCCGGACCTATGGCTCTCCCTGACCCTCCTGGACCGATGGTTCGTGGAAGCCAGCCTGTCCTCCGAGGGCTTCGGGGACCAGTACGTGGCGGGATACCGGGGAGGGGAGGGGGACTTCCTGCGGGAGGTCCGGTTGGGCAACAAGGGAGTCTCGTTTCCGGACCTTCCCTACCTTTCCCTGGGAGCCGGAAGCTACACCTCCTTCGGAATTTCTGCCCTCGGCCGCAGCGACCGGGGGTCCGCCCATTTCCTGGTGCGGTACGATCAGGCCCGAAGGATCACCCAGACCTGGGTCGGGAGCCGGGAAGTCACCCGCACGGAGTACCGGCCCTCGGAATACGTCCGGGGGCGGTGGTTCATGCTGCCGGACCAGGGCGTGTCGGATGTCGAGCTCTATATCGAAAGCAGTTCGGGAACGATCATAGGCTCGGATACTCGAAAATATCGAACAATGACTGCGGATGAGTATTCGCTTTCCGCCGCGACGGGCCGCGTGGACCTGAAGACCGCGGTGGGGGAGGGGCGGCGGCTCCTCGTCTACTACCCCGGTTTGAATGTTTTGGCGATTACCTATGACGACGGCCCTCCTTTCTACAATGAACCTCCGGCCGGAGTAACCGGAGTGGCATCCGGTACTGCCCTCGTCCTCTACGAGCGGGGCGAACACGAGGGCTTCCAGATCGCCAACCGCTACGCCCTGGCCTCCTCGGCCTCCGCGGCGTCAGCGATCGCGTACGTCAGGGACGCGGCCACGGGACTGCCGGATCCGGCGTACACGGCCACGGTTCTTTCCGACGGATTCGCACGGGTCACCCAGACCGTTGCGGTCACATCGGCTCCGGATTTTTCCGACTACGATTTCCGCATGCCCTTCGCGGGCCCGCCCCTTACCACGATCGACGTAGGCATGGACTGGCTGTACGATCCCGATGCCGTGGAGGCCGCGGAGGGCACGCCTACGGAGCCCGCCCCGGCGTACTCCCGGGTCCTGGTGGTGGAGACCTACGGCGCCCCGGGAAGCCTGGTCCTGGAGGAGACGGGGGTCCTGCCCGGATCCGTGGAGGTGCGCCGCAACGGGGTCCTGGACTACGGGTTCCGGTACGACCCGGCGTCCAACGTCGTGACTCTGGACCGGGATCCGGCGATCTCGGACATCATCGAGGTTTCCTACCTCCTGGCCTCCTCGGACCGGAACGCCGGGAGCCTGGCCGCGGGCCTGGCCGGAATCTTCGACCTTTCACCGGACTGGAGGGCCTGGACGGCCCTGGGACTCCGCTGGGGCGTGCCCGGAACGGGGTATTCCGAGGGAGGGGACGCGGTCCCCGGGTCCCTGACCCTGACCGCGGGGATACGGGGCGGATCGCCGGAACCCGATGCCGGGCCGGACGCTGCCGGCGCGCCGCGGTTCAAGGCGGAGGCCGCCCTGGCAGCGAGCTACCGCCGCCCCGACGCCTCGGGGTACTATCGGCTCGCGGGCATGGAGGAGGCATCCTCCTGGACCAGCCCCTTCCGGCCTACGGGGACCTGGCCGGCGGGAGTTGGCGTCGCGACGGTGGCGGCCGTGGCGGATACCGCGGCCCCGAGCCTGGAGTCCCTGTTCCCGAAACTGTACGGCCGCTTCCATTCGGCGACTTCCATTCAGAAGGTCCTACAAGTCTCCTTCGCCGGGCATGACGGAACCACGGCCGAGGTAGTCCGGTACGAGGAACCCGTCGCAGTCGGGGACTATCGGGCCTTCGCGTTCTTCGCTCGGCGGGATTTTGATGCCGCGGGAGCCGTGTTGACGGTCGCCCTGGACGGCGCCGACCCTGCCATCTCCGTCCAGGTGCCCGCCGGTGAAATGGTCGAAACCTGGCGCCGCTTTGTCGTACGGTACGACGGAGTCGCCAAACTCTACTACCAGGATACCGAGGACGGCCCGGAGCACGAGATTGGCGTGATTCCCGATCCGGACCCCTCCGTCAGCGCAGGTCGGATCACGATCTCCGTGACCGGTGTCACGGACGGCTCCGTCTTCGTCGACGAGTTCCACTTCCTGGATCCCGCGGGGGAGATCGCCCTGTCCGGTCGAGGCTCCTTCTCCTGGAGCCGGGGCGGAACCTTGGCGGAATCCGGGGCAGGCGCGATCCTTTCGGATCCGGGCTTTTCGGCCCGGCTCTCCGGCACGATCTCCGAGGACTCGAACTTCGCGGGATACCTGGACGGCAGGATCGCGGTGGGCCCGGCCAAGCTGGCGGCGAACCTGCGACAGGGGTACGCGGACGGGGAGCTCTCGGACGGAGCCTTCGGACACTCCCTGGAACTGCCCTTAAAAGGGTTTTCCGTAGGAGACAGTTTCCAGTTCGATTCCGGCTCGGGCCGTTTCGGCCGCAGGGATTTTCTGTCCCTGCAGGCCCGGGGGCTCGGACTCGACCTGGAGCAGTCCGCGTCCTACGGGGGATCGGTCCTGGAGCAGGCCTGGAAGGTGCGGCTCGCCGCGGGATCCTGGATGACCCTGGGCGGCGAGCTCTCCAACCGGGCGGCCGGCGCGGTCGACCTCTCCTCCGCCTACGGGGAAGCCTGGATCGAGGCCTTCCGGTACGCCCTGCCGGCCCTGGAGGACGCCTCCCTCCGGCGCACCACGACCCTGACGGGCGCCTGGAAGCTGGGCGGCGGCGCCCTGACGGTGGCCGCGGACTCCGGGCTCACGGACGCGGTATCCCCGGCGTCCGCCGGTTCCGCCGGCTTGAACGCCCGGCTGGGGTGGTCCATCCCGGCGGGCCGGGGATCCGTAGAACCCTACTACCGCCGCGTCTGGACCGCCGGCGCCGTCTCGCAGTCCTCGGCCTTCCCGGAGGATTGGGAATTCTGGATCGACCGGTTCTCCTCCTCCGAGTATCTCTACAGGACCATCCCCTTCGCGGAGCTTTTCGATCCCTTCACAGCCGGTCTCTTCGAGGCCGCGGCCCAGGGGACGACCTCGAGCTCCTATAAACCCGAGACGGGGATCCTGTTCGGACGACGCTACGGCTCGAGCTGGACGGACCTGGTGATCCCGAGCAAGGCGGCCCTGTCCCTGCGCAGGGAGCTGGCTTCCTCCCTGGAGACTGTTACGGACGCCCTGGTGTGGGAGGCGTCCGCGTCCATGGCCGCGGTCAACCTCTTCGGTTCCCGGGGAACCTACCGGTTTTCCCGGCTCTACTCGGTGGACGAGTACTCCCAGCGTTTCGCATTCTCGCTTACGTCCTACCGCGGGGATCCCGATCCCCTGGCCTCCTTTTCCCATACCGCCCTGGCCTCCTTCTACACGACCCGGGAGGACAACCTGGTGGCGGAGAACCGCCTGGACCTGACGGAATCCCGGGACGGTCTGGCCTGGAGCGAGCGGCTGTCCCTGAACCTGACACTCCGTCCTTCCCGGACCTGGCTGGGGGACCTGGTGACCCTGCTCCTGGAAAGGTCCGGCTCCAAGCCCGAACCGGAGGAAGGGACCGGGCCGACCCTGGTTTCCGGATTCTGGGATTCCCTCCGGACCGCCCGCGGCCGGCTTTCCGAGGTCTGGGGGGCCTCCTTCCTGGTCAAGCGACCCTACGCCTACCAGGACCGGTTCGACGTAGAGCTTGCCCAATCCTACGAGACCAAGTACGTGGTCTCCCAGAAAGCCAGCCTCTGGGCCCGCCTGGGCACCCGGCAGACCCTGAACATCCTGGAGGGAGCCGATTACTGGATGCTGGGGTTCGAGCTGACCCTGGGCGCCCGGGTCATCTTCTGACAGCCCTCGCTCGGGGGACCCGGACAGGTTCGGCAATCCGCGGACTCCCGGAACCTTGACATGCCCCGCGCCCCGGGACCATATTGAACCGCCATGAAAAGAAGACTCATCACCAGTGCACTTCCGTACGTGAACAACATCCCCCACCTGGGGAACCTAATCCAGGTCCTTTCCGCGGACGTGTTCGCCCGCTTTTGCCGCCTCCGGGGCTACGAGACCCTCTACGTCTGCGGCACCGACGAGTACGGTACCGCCACGGAGACCAAGGCCCTGGAGGAGGGGATCACCCCCCGGGAACTCTGCGACCGCTTCTTCGTGGTCCACCGGGACATCTACGCCTGGTTCGGCATCTCCTTCGACAAGTTCGGCCGCACGAGCACCCCCCAGCAGACCGAGATCGTCCAGGGCCTGTTCAAGGACATCGACGCGGCGGGATTCGTGAAGAAGCAGGCGATCGAGCAGCTCTACTGCGAGTCCTGCGGACGCTTCCTGGCGGACCGCTACGTCCGGGGCACCTGCCCGCACTGCGCCTACCCGGACGCCCGGGGCGACCAGTGCGAGTCCTGCGGCAAGCTCCTGGATCCCACGGAGCTCAAGGAGCCCAAGTGCTCCACCTGCGGTGCCGCCCCGAAACCCCGGTCCACCTCCCACCTGTACATCGACCTGCCGGCCATCCGACCCAGGCTGGAGGACTGGATGAAGGAAGCCAGCGTCAAGGGCTTCTGGGCCAACAACGCCGTCCAGATGACCCAGGCCTGGATACGGGACGGGCTCCGGGAACGCGCCATCACCCGGGATCTGAAGTGGGGTATCCCGGTCCCCAAGCCGGGCTTCGAGAAGAAGGTCTTCTACGTCTGGTTCGACGCGCCCATCGGGTACATCTCCATCACCGCCTGCCACACCGACGAAAACGGCGGGGATTGGAAGTCCTGGTGGCAGTCCCCGGGGAATGTCGAGCTCTACCAGTTCATCGGCAAGGACAACATCCCCTTCCACACGGTCATCTTCCCCTCCACCCTGCTGGGGTCCGGCCGGCCCTGGACCATGCTCCACCACATGTCCAGCACCGAGTACCTGAACTACGAGAGCGGGAAGTTCTCCAAGTCCAAGGGGATCGGTGTCTTCGGCAATGACGCCGTGGACTCCGGGATTCCCGCGGACGTGTGGCGCTTCTACATCTACTATAACCGCCCCGAGAAGAGCGACGTGACCTTCACCTGGAGCGACTTCCAGGAAAAGGTGAACGGGGAGCTGATCGGCAACCTGGGCAACCTGGCCAACCGCACCCTGACCTTCGTGCAGAGGTTCTACGACGGCCGGGTCCCCGAGGGAGAGCCGGACCCGGCATTCTGGGCCGAGGTGCGCAAGGTCTATCAAAAGATTACCGAGCACCTGGAACGGGCCGAACTGCGGGACGCCTTCCGGGCGGCCTTCTCGATTTCCGGAATCGCCAACAAGCGCTTCCAGGACGGCGAGCCCTGGAAGGCCCGGACCCAAGATCCGGCCAAGGCCGCCGGCCTCATCCGGGATCTCTGCTACGTGCTCAAGGACCTGGCCATCCTCATGCATCCCTACATCCCCCGGGCGGCGGACAGGCTGGCCGGATTCTTCGGCCTCAAGGTCGGCGGCGCGGACGGACTATCCTGGAAGGACCTCGGCGTCCTGGAAGGGATCGGACGGGTGAACTCGCCGGAGGTCCTTTTTTCCAAGCTCGAGGACGACCGCATCGCGGAGCTCCGGGAACGGTACGCAGGGAGCCAGAAGGACCGGGCCGACCGGGAAGCCGCGAAGACCTCCGCCGAGGGCCCGGCTGCCCGAACCCCGACGGCATCGCCGGCGGCTGCGGGTCCCGAATCCGTTTCCCCGGCCGCCGCGGCGGCGCCCGCGCCGGCGCCCGCGCCGGCCCCCGCACCCTACGCGGATCTCCCCGTGGAGGAGCGGTTTTCGAAGCTCGTGGATCTGCGGGCCGCGCGGATAGTGAAGATCGAGCGCCATCCCAAGGCGGACAAGCTCTACATAGAGACCCTGGACGACGGGTCCGGGACGGAGCGCGTCATCGTCTCGGGGCTGGTTCCCTTCTACAAGGAGGAGGAACTCCTCGGGAAGACCATCGTGCTCGTGAACAACCTGAAGCCCGCCAAGCTCCGGGGTGTGGAGAGCCGGGGCATGCTCCTGGCGGCGTCCAAGGACGGTCCCGAGGGACGTGAGGTCGTGGAAGTCCTGGACGTTCCCTGGGCCGCGCCGGGCGCCCGGGTGTTCCTGGAAACCGGAGCCGGAGAGCCCCCCGCCGAGATCGACATCGACACCTTCTTCTCCATCCCGATCCGTTCCGAGGGAGGGACGGTCAAGGTCGGAACGAAGACTCTCCAGGCCGAGGGCCGAGCCCTGTCGACGGTACGGGTCGCGGACGGGAATGTCGGCTGAAAAGCCGGAGGACGGTCCGGACTCTTCCGTCCTCCTTCCCGCGGGCCCGGCGGACTGCGACGCGGGAGCCGGGACCTTCCTACAGACGGGGTTCTGGGGGGCTTTTAAATCCGAGTTCGGATGGAAACCCCGGCATTTCCGGACGGGCCGGGACGGTGCGCCCCTCCTCGTCCTGGAGCGGACTCTGACACGGGGCTTCTCCTTCGCGTACATCCCCCGCGGCCCGTCCGCGGGGGCGGACAACACCTCGGCACCGGAGGGGCTCGGAGGGATGGCGGAAGCCCTCCGGTCCCATCTCTCCGCGGACTGCGTTTTCCTTCGGGTGGACCCGTCCTGGTACGCCGAGGGCGGCGAGGCGTCGATCCCTCCCCCGGCGCCGCCCTTCCCGTTCCGCAGGGCCGGTTCCGACGTGCAGGTTCCGGATACCGTAATCCTGGACCTGCGCGGCAGGTCCGACGAGGAACTGCTCTCCCGTATGAAGCCCAAGTGGCGGTACAACATCAAGTACGCCGAGAAGAAGGGGGTCGAGGTCGCGTCGGAGCCGGGTCCCGGGGCGGTGGAGGTGTTTTACTCCCTGTACCGGGCCACGGCCCTGCGGGACCGGATCGCCCTCCATCCCGAACGATATTACGCGCGCCTGGTATCCCTGGCCGGGGACTACGGACCCGGGGCGCCGGACATCCGGGTTTGGATCGCCCGGTACCGCGGAACCCCCCTGGCCGCCATCATTACCTCCTACCTGCGGGGGGAGGCCGTCTACCTCTATGGCGCGTCCGGGGACGAACACCGGAACCTCATGCCCGCCTACGCCCTTCAATGGGCGGCCATCCGGGCGGCCCGGGACGCGGGGTGCGGGTACTACGATTTCTTCGGAATCCCGCCCTCGGACGATCCGGGGCATCCCATGGCCGGCCTGTACAGGTTCAAGACGGGCTTCGGAGGCGGCATACGCCGGTACCCCGGTTCCTGGGATTATCCCCTGCGGCGGTTTCCCTACGGAGCCTACCGGGGTGCGGAAGGATTGCGGGGATTCTGGTTCAAGACCGTACGGAAACGTCTGGGAGGCGCGGGGCGCTGAGCTTGGCCGGAGGCCTTCGGTCCGGAAGGCCGTCAGCGGACTTTCACGAAGGTGCCCGTGCCGAATTCACGGTACGCCCGGTCGACCTCCTCCATCTCGTTCATGACCACAGGTCCCTTCCAGGCGATCGGCTCCCCCAGGGGTGCCCCGGTCAACAAGAGGAATCGCGCGCCCTGCGTCCCCGCCCGGAATCGTACGGAGTCGCCGTCCCGCAGCAATAGAACGCCCGGGTCCGGAGGGTTTAAGGCCCGTTGAGTTCCCACTTCCGCCAGGGCGCCCTCGAAGACGTGGACCAGGGCTTTCCGTCCTTCCGGAACCTCCGCGACGAAGACCGCTCCGGGATCCAGCTCCACGTCCAGGAATCCCGGGTGGCCCTGGATTCCGACGACCGGCCCGGATGCTCCCCCGAACCGACCGGCCAGTACCCGTACCTTTCCGGCGAGGATGGGAACGATCGGTATTTCCCCGGGGGCGGCCTCCCGGTACTCCGGATCGACCATCTTGCCGGCCCGGGGCAGGTTCACCCAAAGCTGGAATCCCCGGAGCACGGCGGATTCCAGGGGCATCTCCTCGTGGATGACCCCGGAACCCGCGGTCATCCACTGGAGGCACCCGGGACCGATCATGCACGCGCCGCCCAGGGAGTCGATCTGCCGGAGGAAGCCCGAGAGCATGTAGGTGACCGTGTCGATTCCCCGGTGGGGGTGGAGAGGGAAGCCCGCCGCATAATCGGCGGGTGACCGGGAGTAGACCTCGTCGAGGAGCAGGAAAGGATCGGTCAGGGTCTCGGTACCCAGGCCGAAGAGCCGGTGCACCGAGACGCCGGCGCCGTCGAGGGTGGTACGGGCTTTCAGGATCCGGTCAAGTTCGCGTACGGCCATCCGCATCCCCCGGAATCAGTATACTCCTTCCCGCCCCGGGGGGAAACAGGGTAGACTCCGGGCATGGAAGGAATCGAGCCGGAAGCCGTCCGCTCAGGGGTCCCCGATAGCCACGCGCTAGGGCCTCGATTCCGCACGGCCGCGGTCCTGGCCGGAGGCGCCAGCGAGAGGATGGGCGGCAGGGACAAGCAATTCCTGGACGCCGGCGGCGAGCCCCTGGCCTTCCGCATACTGTCCCGCCTGTCTGCCGTATTCCCGGAGCTACTGGTCGTGACGAACCGGCCCGAAGGGTATCGGAATTTTCCGGGAACCGTCCGCGCGTTCCCGGACCGTGTGCGGGGTTTCGGCCCCCTCTCGGGTCTGCACGCGGCCTTGTCGGAATCCTCCTCGGCCTGGACTTACGTGGTTGCCTGTGATACCCCGGAATTCGATCCCCGGTGGGCCGCGGAGCTTTCGGAGGCCGTGCTCCGGGAGGAAGCGTCGGGCCGGGTGCCCCTGGCCGCGGCGGCCGCTTTCGGGGACCATCTGGAACCCTTTCACGCATTCTATTCCCGGGATCTCCTTCCTCCTATCGAGGCGTGTTTCGCGCGCGGCCCGGCTGCGGATAGGTCGTGTTCCATAGCCTCCGTGCTTCGGGGACATCCGCACATCCGGTTCCCGGAATCCCGGGTCAGGGCGATGTTCCCGGACTGGCGGCTTTTCCTCAACATCAACACCCCGGAAGACTGGGAATCGTACCGGGATCCCGAATAGCCCAAGCGTACCGAATCGAAAGGAAGCCGCCGGGTACCTTTCGGATTCAGTCGGGGCGGATGCGAATTAGCATGGAAAAACGAGGCACAATACTCGATACTGATTTCAGCCTCGGGGGTGTCGAGCCATACCGCCCCGGACCATGGGAGACTTCCGGTGACCTGGATTTCCGCCTCCGTGGATCTCGTCCTGAACCTTACGCTTCTGGTATCCCTCAGCATCCTTTCGGGGTTCATGGACAAGCGGCTGAAGAAGGAAACCCTACGCAGGGACCTCCTTCAAGGCGCCTTGTTCGCGGTGACCACGCTCGTCGGCATGTCCCGGCCTCTCGTGCTCGGACCCGGTTTGATCTTCGACGGCCGTTCCGTGATGATAAGCCTGTGCGCCCTCTACTTCGGCCCCTCCGCGGCGGCCGTGGCGGCCGGAGCCTCCATAGCATATCGGGTTATACTGGGCGGCAGCGGGACCCTGATGGGGGTGGCCGTGGCCCTCTCGTCGGCCGTCATCGGCATCATCGCCCGGGCGCGTATCGATCCCGAGCATCGGCCGCCTTCCCCGACTCGGTTGTACGTCTTCGGCCTTGCCGTGCACGTCGCTATGCTGTGCATGACGGTCTTCGTGCCCGACAGGGGAGGCCTCCTGGTGCTCCGCAGGATCGGCATTCCGATCATCGTTCTCTACCCCCTGGCGACCATCCTGGCCGGGAAGATCCTTTCGGATCATGTGGAGGCTCGGCGCGCCCTGGAAGCCCTAAGGGCCAGCGAGGAACGGTTCAAGCTCAGCATGGAGGCCTCGAACGACGGACTCTGGGACCTGGACGTCCGGACCGGCAGCGCTTATTACAATCCCGCATACTTCCGCATCCTGGGATACGAGCCCGGGGACTTTCCCGCCCTGGGAAGCTCCTGGAGTTCCCTGGTCCACCCGGAAGATCGCGAGCGGGCCCTGGCGGGGAACCGGAGCTGCATAGAGGAAGGCCGTGATTTCCTGGAGACGGAATTCCGCATGATCTCCAAGGACGGAGGGGTGCGCTGGATCTACTCCCGAGGAAAGGTCATCGCCCGGGATGCGTCCGGGCGGGCCCTGCGGATGGTCGGAACCCACGTGGACATCACGGACCGGAAACGGATCGAGGAGGAGCTGAAAAGGAACGTCGAGGAAAAGGAGATACTGCTGAGGGAGGTTCACCACAGGGTCAAGAACAACCTGAGCATCATCTCGAGCCTGCTGAACCTGCAATCGTCCATGATCAAGACCCCCGAGCAGGCCCTGGCCGCCTTCCAGAACAGCAGGGAGCGCATCCAGGCCATGTCCCTGGTCCACGAGGAACTGTACAAGTCCATGGATTACTCCCGGGTCGACATGGAGGAATATGTCGGCAAGCTCCTGGCCCAGCTCGCCTTCGCGTACGGGGAGGATCGCGGAATCACCCTGACCCGGCGGATCCAGAACGTGGAACTGGACGTCTCCACCTCGATCCCCTGCGGCTTGATCCTGAACGAGCTCATCACGAACGCATACAAGTACGCGTTCCCCGAGGGTCGGGCGGGCACCATCCTCATAGACCTCCGGATCACGCCGGAGGAGGTCGCCGAGATGCGGGTCGCGGATGACGGGATCGGTATGCCCGCCGGGATCGACCTTGAAACGTCCGATTCCCTGGGGCTGACCCTGGTGCGGCTACTGGTCGACCAGCTTCGGGGCACTCTGCGCATGAGCACGGGAGACGGCACCGCCTTCACCATCCGATTCCCCGCCCATGAGGGATCCGCATCCGGCCCCGGAGGCGATCATGCTTGAAGGGGAAATCCGGCGGCCGATAGTTAAGCCTGCCTTGTTCGCGGATCGTTACGCGGAAAACCGGGACTAGTCTTCCTCGCCGAATACAGCCGCCTCGAAGCGGTGAAGTTCCGCGGTGGGATCCTTCCAGGCTCCCGCGGGAAGCCCCGCCTTCCTGCAAACCTGGGCCAGGAACTCGTCCCGGTCCCAGCCCCACTCCGTGGCCACCTGGGGCAGCAGGACCCCGGCGCGGAATCCCTGAACGATATAAAGGCCGTGAACGCCTATGACCACGTCCTCCACGGAGGCTAGGCGCTCCATGGGACCCAGGACGGAGATCTCGATCCGGACTCGGGGCCACTCCTCCCTGTCGAGGGACGGGAACCGCGGATCCTCAAAGGCCGCCGCCCGCGCCATGGAGCGTACGGTTTCGATCAGGGGACCCGAGGGGGTGAGCCTCCCGATGCAGCCGCGCAGATGTCCGCCGGCCGTCAGGGTCACGAAGGCCCCTCGGGGTACGGCCAAGGAGTCGGGAACGGCGGGCCATCGGGGCTCCCGTCCCTGGAGGCGGGATTCCACGGATTCCCGGGCG
>ENA-UOWG01002689-UOWG01002689.1-activated-sludge-metagenome-genome-assembly--contig:-NODE-2689-length-14712-cov-6.683496_pt1 | contig 14712 bp, 7 predicted proteins | sample MGYA00238147_ERZ761563 | MGnify/ENA primary metagenome ERZ761563 (study PRJEB28884, sample SAMN05720216) | anaerobic digester metagenome | isolation source: active sludge of municipal... | reverse complement strand
CAGCACCGCAGGTTGCGACAGATGCGCACCGAGTGGGAGACAGCCCGAGCGGAGCTGACCGGCCAGAACTCGCGCGAGTGGATGGTGATCGTCGACCTGATCCGGCGGACCGACCCCGCCATGTTGAACTACCTCTCGCGGCAGATGCTGTACCGCCTGTTCTGGCACGGCATCACGGAGGCCCGGGAAATCGTGCGCCACAGCGACCTGATCGGCGACGAGCACCTCCACGAGGAGTCGAACTCGCCGACCGAGACGCAGACCGTGGAGAAGATGCTGACCCTCAGCGAAGCGGTGTTCGCGCTGGCCGAGAAGCACCTGAGCCCGGAAGACATCCTGGCCTCCATCCAGAAGTGGATCCAGGAGAAGAGGACGAGCTTCCTCATCAAGGCCGTCGACAACATCGACACCACGCTCGAGGAGATCATCGACGCCGTCATGCTCTACAAGACCATGACGGAGAAGGCCGTCAGCCTGCCGCCGACCACGGAGAAGTGGTTGCGGGTGTCGCTGCTCCGGCGCTTCTTCTCGGATCACCTCGAGTACCTGAAGACCGCGAAGGAGAACGTCGAGGTCGCGGATTTCCACGACCTGGTCCAGCACATCATCTATCCCGCCGGAAGCAGCGGGAACCTGGGGGGGAAGAGCGCCGGCCTGTTCCTGGCGTACTCCATCCTGTCCAAGGACCGGGAAGCGGCGATGGAGAACCTGAAGGTCCCCAAGACGTACTACATCCCCGCGGACGCCCTCACGGTCTTCCTTCACATCAACGACCTCGAGGCGATCAACGAACAGAAGTACAAGGACCTCGAACAGGTGCGCCTGGAGTATTCCAACATCATCCACCTCCTGAAGTGCTCGCGGTTTCCGACCGACGTCGTGAAAGGCCTGACGGCGGCCCTCGACGATTTCGGCGACACCCCGCTGATCGTGCGAAGCTCGAGCCTCCTGGAGGACCGGGTCGGCGCCTCGTTCTCGGGGAAATACAAGAGCCTGTTTCTCGCCAACCACGGCACCCGCCCGGAGCGCCTGCAAGCCCTGCTGGACGCCATCGCGGAAGTGTACGCCTCGATGTTCGGCCCCGATCCCATCGAGTACCGGGGCGCCTGGGGGCTGCTGGACTTCCACGAGAAGATGGCGATCATGATCCAGCAGGTCGTCGGCCGCCGCATCGGCAGCTACTTCCTCCCGGCCTTCTCCGGCGTGGCCTTCTCCAACAACGAGTTCCGCTGGTCTCCGCGGATCAAGCGCGAGGACGGGCTGGTCCGGCTGGTGCCGGGCCTCGGCACGCGCGCCGTCGACCGCGTCAGCGACGATTACCCCATCCTGATCTCCCCCGGCGCGCCGGAACTCCGCGTCAACGTCACGCCGGATGAAGTCCGGCGCTACTCGCCGAAGAGGATGGACGTCATCAACCTGGAGGCCGGGCGTTTCGAGACCGTGAACACCAAGGATTTCCTGCGGAAACACGGCCCGGAGATCCCGGGCGTCAACCAGATGGTCTCCGTCTTCCACGAAGGCGGGATTCCGGCCCCGGCGGGGCTCAGCACGGATTTTGCGAACGACGATGTGATCGTCACGTTCGAGGGCCTGGTCCGGAAGACGACGTTCATGAAGCAGCTGCAGGCCATGTTGAAGCGGCTCCAGGAGAAGATGGGCCGGCCGGTGGACATCGAATTCGCCTCGGACGGAACCCACTTCTACCTCCTGCAGTGCCGGAGCCAGAGCCTGACGGGCAGCAACCTGCCCAGCGCCATCCCCAGCGACATCCCGGAGGACCGTATCGTCTTCTCGGCCAACCGATTCGTCTCCAACGGCACCATTCCGGAAATCACGCACATCGTCTACGTCGACCCCGACGGGTATGCCGCCCTGACCAGCCGGAACGACCTGCTCGATGTCGGCCGGGCGGTCGGCATGCTGAACCGTCTGCTCCCCAAGCGGCAGTTCATCCTGATGGGGCCCGGACGATGGGGAAGCCGCGGCGACATCAAGCTCGGCGTCCAGGTGACCTACTCCGACATCAACAACACGGCCGTCCTGATCGAGATCGCGCGGCGCAAGGGCAACTACGTCCCCGAACTGTCGTTCGGAACGCATTTCTTCCAGGACCTGGTCGAGGCGTCCATTCGCTACCTCCCGCTCTACCCCGACGACGAGGGGGTCCGCTTCAACGAGGCGTTTCTCAAGCAGTCCCCCAACATCCTGCCCGGAATCCTGCGCCCGTTCGAGCACCTCGCCGGCGCCGTGCGAGTCATCGACGTGCCGAAGTCCACGGGCGGCCGGATCCTCAGCATCCTCCTAAATGCCGACCAGGTCGAGGCGCTCGGGTTTCTCGCGGAGCCGCTGGACAGGACGGAGGACGCGCCGCGCGCGCCCGAGGCGGCGCACGAGCCTCCGCCGGCCAAGGACCACTGGCGCTGGCGCCTCCGGATGGCCGAGCAGATCGCGGAGCGGCTCGGCCCGGCCCACTTCGGCGTGAAGGCGATGTACGTCTTCGGCAGCACCGCCAACGCATCGGCCCAGCCCGGCAGCGACATCGATCTCCTCATCCATTTCGCCGGCACCGAGCAGCAGCGCGCCGACCTCATGACGTGGCTGCAGGGGTGGAGTTCGTCGCTCGCGGAAATGAACTACCTGCGCACCGGCCACCAATCCACGGGGCTCCTGGATGTGCGCCTCGTCACCGACGAGGACGTGGCCGGCAAGAAGGGCTATGCCGCGAAGATCGGCTCCGTCACGGATCCCGCCCGCCCCCTCCGCCTCAAGCAGGACGGCTGACGCTCACCCCCCCGGATCGTGCTCGTGCTCGACGAAGGACCGCGGCGCGACTTTTCCCGAGGACGAGCACGAGGGCCGCTGTCGCTGAGGACGAGTGCGAGATTTCACCCTGGCGATGAAGTCTCAATCCCGCTCGAAGTAGACCAGCACTCGCTGGCGGACGGCGTCGGCCATGATCTTGATGATCGCTCCGCCGCCGATCTGCGCGGCGTCGAGGACGCGGACGACCTCCTTCATCTTCCCCGCGCCGGGCACGATTTCGAGGAGACGGCTGGGTGTCTTCTCAAAGAACTCCTTGTTGAGGAAATTTTCGCCCTGTTGGGGAAAGAGTGCCAGGTAGAGGATGTTTCTCTCGACCAGCTCGTTGAGGAAGTGCGTGCCGAGGGAAACGTCCGGCACCAGGTTCTCGTGCATCGCCACGATCTCGCACAGGATCGAGGCGCGGTTGATCTCGCTGAACGTCACGGGGATGCCGAGGTGCGGGCTGCCGGACCCCCAGCGGCCGGGCCCGAGCAGCATCACCGTCTCGACGCCGGCTCGGCACGGGCCGCCCGCCGCGCCGCGCGCGCGGTTGATCTCGCCGAGCAGGCGGGCGACCTCGTGGCGGTCCTGCACGGGAAGCCGGCTGTACAGGTCCGGGGAAACATAGACCAGCCGGTCGATCCGGTTGAGCCGGCTCTGGCCGATGACCGCGCCGCGCGCCGCGATGATCAGGTCCTCGCGGCCCACCTTGACGTCGGGCATCTCCACGAGCGCGGCGCCCTGGACCTGCAGGGGCCGGCACTGCAACAGGTTGATCTTGTACCGGCCGTCGCCGACGAAATTCGCGGTGAACTCGATATCCACCGGGTGATTGTAGGCCACTTGCAGCACGTGAAGAATCTCGCGCAGGTCCTTGACGAAACCCGTCCGCGCCAGGAGCGAGTCGAACGTGAGAATCCGGTGCGGCTTCCCGCCGCGGGCGGACGGCGCGGCGTCCTCGGACGCGAACATCTCGATGGGGAAATCCTCGTCGCCCGTGACCACGTCAGTGAAGTAGTCGGACACGAGCTGGTTGGCCTCGAGGTCCAGGTAGTCCATCCGCCGCTGGGCGTACTGGGCCACCTCGTCGAAGTTGGTCTCCGGCCGCTTCTCCGGCGCGTTGAGCGCCACGATCCGGGTGTAATCGTCGTCCGAGCGGTTCACCGCGCGCGTGCCGAGGCCGAAGACGAGGCGGATGACGCCGGCCTTCGGGTCGATCTCCGGCGCCCACGCGTACGGATTGAACGAGAACCCGACGCCGGCCATCTGCGGGTAGAAATTCCGGCCGTACATCGCCCCCGAGACGCGCATGACCAGCAGGGCCATCTGCTCGTCCCGGTCCAGCATCCCGCGGTCCGCCCGGTAGCTCAACGCCTTCTCGCTCATGGAGCTGGCGTAGATCGTCCGGATCGCGGCCAGCAGGTCCTGCATGCGCCGCTCCCGGGGGCCCTGGTTGGCGCAGTAGACGCTCTCGTACTTGCCGGCGAACGAGTGCCCGTAGTTGTCCTCCAGCAGGGAGCTGGAACGGACGATGAACGGGGACTGACCGAAGTAGTCCAGCATCTCCTCGAACTGGCGCAGGATGTACGGCGGGAACTCGCCCGTGATGATGCGGCGCCGCGCCTGCTCGGCCCCCTCGAGGAACGTCTCGGGGTTCCTCTGCTTCTGGCGGATCCACCAGACGCCGCAGCGCACGAGAAAGTCGTAGAACACGTCGGACCCCACGAAGAACGAGTCGTGCTCCTCCATCTCCTCCACAAAACGCCGGTCGGCCTTCTTGACGATGGCGCGCGACAGCAGCATGCCCACCGTCTTGCCGCCGATCAGCCCCGTTCCGATCATGCGCTTGCGCACGTCCAGGATGTCCTGCAGGGTCAGGTACCTCGAGATCAGGCGCTGCATGCCCGGGTCGCGCGAGATGATCATCTTGATGAGCGTCTCGAAGACGTCCTTGCCGCGGCCGGGCAGGTCGGGCCGGTACTCGCCGGATTGGATCAGTTCGCGCGCGCGAATGAAGCTCGTTTCCCAGAAGCCGATACTGCTGTCCGACGCGAGCCCCGACCACTGCGACAGCGTGAGGATCTCCGAGATCACCGCGCTCGCGGTGACGGCCCGGAAGCTGTCGCCGTGCCAGACGTGGAGCATGTGCATGGTGGGCGAGTACCGATGCTGGACCTTGACCGGCCGCACGTAGAGGTCGCCCTTGTGCCGGTACGTGTCGAGGAAAAGCTGCGTGGTCGCCTGGATCGGCCCGATCGCGTGCGACGTGTGGTAGTTGCGGTACAGGGCGAAGTACGTGACCGTCTCCAGGTCGTAGAGGTACGGGCACGTCAGCATGAAGAAATTGGCCAGCATCTGGTCGGAACACCAATCCGCGGCCAGCCGAGAGAGGCAGTCGAAGACGTAGAACACTCCCGGACCGGCCTGATCGATGACGGAGTGAATCGTCGCGATGAAGGTTTCGAATCCCTGTTCGGGGTCCAACTCATGGACCTCGATGCCCTTGCCGGCGGACAGCAGGGATTGATGGCGCGCGAATCGGAAGTAAATCAGCCGCTTGCCGTTGCGAATCGCCGCCCGACCAAAGGGCTCGACCCACTCCTGGTACTCCTCCACGGCATCCACCTGCCAGACGATATTGTCGCCGGGGAGAAGTCCCTTCAGAACCTGGTCCAGGGCCGGCAGCCCGGTTGTGAGCGTCGGATCAAGCATGGCGGCCAAAATTCCCTTCCTGGGGCGGCGGGATGTGGGGTGCGGCATGCATGGCGGTTGTTTCGCCCATGAGGATCGTTACTGTATGTTCTGAAGCAGGGCATGGCAAGGACTTCTCCATGCGGCACGTCTCCATGCGGCAGACTTCTCAACGCGCTCGCAACCCGGTATAAGGAAGCCGAACTTCGGCAAGAGAGGAGCGCTGGCTATGAATGAAAAAGTCAACACGTTTGAGGTGGCCCAGGCCCAGTTTGATGAAGCCGCCGATCGGCTCGGCCTGGAATCCTCCTTGCGTGAATTTCTCCGGTGGCCCCAGCGCGAATACAAGTTCACCGTGCCGGTGAAGATGGACGACGGCTCCACGAAGACCTTCCACGGGTACCGCATCCAATACAACGACGCGCGCGGCCCGTGCAGCGGGGGGTTGCGTTGGCATGCCAACGAAAGCCTGGACGCGGGGCGCGCCAGCGCGGCATGGATGACGTGGCGCACGGCGCTGGTGGACATTCCCCTCGGCGGCGCGAGCGGCGGACTGGTCTGCGACTTGAGGAAACTGACCGAGGGGGAGAGGGAGCGCCTCGCCCGGGGCTGGATGCGCATCATGGCCCAGCCGTTGGCCGAGCATCGCGACGTGCTCACGCCCGATCTCTACACGAACCCGCAAATCATGGCTTGGATGGCGGACGAGTTCGGCTCTGTCATGGGCCACGCGCGGCCTGGCGTGGTCTCCGGCAAACCGCTGGCGCTGGGCGGGATCCTGGGCTGGAGCGATGCGACGGCCCGCGGCGGGGTGCTTGTGGTGGGCGAGGCGTGCCAGACCCTGGGAATCGACCCGAAGGGCACGTACGCGATCCAGGGCTTCGGCAACGCCGGGCAAAACGTGGCGCTGCTGCATCCCGAGATCCTTGGCGGCGGACGATTAGTGGCGGTGTCCGACACGAGCGGCGGTGTGATCAACACGGAAGGCATCGATCCGAAAGCGCTCGTCGCCTACAAATTGAAGACCGGCAGCGTGACCGGCTTCCCAGGCGCCCAACCGGTCTGTGGGGAGGACCTGCTTGATTTGGACGTGGATGTTTTGTACCCCGCCGCGCTCGAAAACGTGATCACGCGCATGAACGCAGAGCAGATCAAGGCGAAGATCGTGTGTGAGCTGGCCGACGGCCCCACCGCGCCCGAGGCCGACCGAACGCTTCACATCAAGGGCGTCCATATCATTCCCGACATCCTTGCCAGTGCGGGCAGTGTCACGGTCGGCTACTTCGAACAGGTCCAGAACGCGTCGAACTATACGTGGCCCCTGGATAGTGTCCATAAACAGTTGGCGCGCATCATGGCCCACGCGTATCGGAATGTCCTCACGATGCACAAGAAGCAGAACGTCCCGATGCGCCTCGCCGCGTACCTCGTCGCCGTCCATCGCGTCGCGGAGGCGGTGAAACTGCGTGGCTGGGTATGAGGGAAAGTCTCCCGACGACGTAACCGGACCGCCGTGACTTGGTGGCGTCTGGGCCTTACCGCGATCGGTCTGCACGGTGGTGTCGCCGAGGCCCCACATCGGCTATCTGATCCGGACAGTGTCGCTGGCGCCCGCAATCATCGCAGTACGCCCCCATCCAAACGCGATCATACTGGTCCATGATTTGTTGAACCAAGGAGGCCTCCGTCGTGATGATCCCGGCCTCGAAATTCCGCCGATGCGGGCTTTTAGCGCCCATGCCGGCCCCCGTAAGGTTAGCGCTGCCCGTATAGGCCAGGCGTCCATCAACGATCACGGATTTGAAATGAACCCGCGGGCACAGGATGCGTTCCATGTCGGTGACGAGATTAGCATAGCGGTCAAAATCGCGCCTGAAATTGGGCCCCGGCTCCTTGGCGTGGAGCAGGCGTATGGCCACGCCCTGTTCGCATAGCGATGACAGCACGCCCAGGAAGGGAATCATGTGGCGGCCATGGGCCACGTGGAGATCCTTCAGGTCGGCTGTCGCCAGCCACAGAAATCGCCGGGCTTGAGGCACCTCGGCCTGGATAACCCGCCGATAAATCTCCGCATCGCTGACAAACTCGATGTCCGCCATGCCTGGATTATGCCTGGCCCATCCTTACATTCAAACCCACAATCCAGCCGCAAAGCGTGGAGAATAGCGAATTGTCGCCACCTGTCGCAGCCTGTCGAAAAAAAGAGAGTTGGTGCTCGGGGGGGGACTTGAACCCCCACGGCTTGCGCCACATGCCCCTCAAGACTGCGCCGAACACCCTAGATTTACCAAATATTACTCAAATAATGCGGCATATTGCAAGTTTGATTGACACGTTCTTGACACACTTGGCGCGTGGGGTATAATGGAAGATAGGAGAACCACCATGCGCAAGAAGGAATCCAAGACAACCCACTATCACGGCTTTGCAATCCGCCCGACGGGATTCGGGACGTGGATGGCGGACAACTGCGACCGGACCAAGAGGCTGCGCAAGTGCTTTGACACACTTGCCGAAGCCAAGACCTGGGCGGAGAACAAAAGCGTGGACCTGAAAAATCATGGCCTTTTGGCTCTGACCTTATCCGACCCCGACCGCCGGGACGCTGTGGCCGCCTTGACCATTTTAAGCGGCGCAACGACCCTTGAAAAGGCTGCCCGAGAGTATATCCGGCGGCATCCACAACACAACGCGGAAAAGCTGTCATGGACCTGCTGGCGGTATCTGCGCCAGTTGTACCGGGAGGGCGCTCGCCCGGTCACGATCAAGAATGCCCGATGGAAGCTGCGCCTATGGTGCAAGACCGAGGGCGAGAACCTGACGGCGGGCATAAGCCGGACGGAAGTGGATGCATGGATTGAACGGCGGGGCTACAAGGGGCAATCCCGCCGGGGCTATGAACGCCAGTTGAACGCCCTGCTTTCCTTCTATGCCGGGACGCGGAAGCGCCGGGAATTGGCCGACGCCACCCCGCCCCCCGTGTTCACCCCGCAAGACGTTGAGCGGCTGATGTTCGCCGCCGAACAGCATGACCCCGGCATGGTCGCCCCCTTGACCTTACTGCTGTTCTGTGGCCTCCGCCCTTATGAAATGATGCGCCTGACGTGGGACAAGATTCACCTTGCGGAAGGTGAAGTGATCGTGCCGCCAGAGGCTTCCAAGGTCCGCCAAGCCCGAGCCGTCAAGCTGGAGCCTTGCGCCTTGCGCTGGCTGGCTGCAAGCCGGGGAAGTGGCAACGTAGCCCCCGGCCAGTATGAACTCCGTCGCCGCCGTGAAGCCCTGATGGAAAAGGCCGAGATTGAAGCATGGCCCCCGGACGTAGCCCGGCATACGTTCGCAAGCGCCCTGTACGCCCTCAAGAGCGATGCCGCCTATGTCGCCGCCCAACTGGGCCACTTTGGGAGCCTGGGCGTCTTTGCCCGTCATTACAAGGCTGTCATGCGACAGGCCGACGCCGAACGCTTCTGGACTATCGAGCCGCACAAGAAGGAAAATGTGATGGTGCTGGGGGCGAGTTGAACAGGGTCAAGCAAAACGGAATGAAGGGAAGATGCCGCATGAAAGAAAGAGATTATGAAAGAATCCTCGCCTCTTTAAGCCCAGAGCAACATAAGCGACTTCTGGAGATAGCAGAACTGGATGCGAAAGTGCCGAAGCAGGAAAAGAAGGTAAGACGCTTTTTCAAGCAGAGGGCCAAAAAGAGAGAAGAAGAAATAAAGAAATTAGTCAGCCTATCACCCAAAGACGTACTGGAACAATGTCGGTGCTGGATTCTGGATTTCTTTGATGACCGTATCATTGAAAAACAGTTTGGAGTCACTGGCATAAAGAGTGCTTTTGCCCCTCAACAGAAAAATACTCATTCACAATCCTTGGAGGACTTACGCCAATCCTTTTGTAGCTGGCTATCGCGGTTAAGCGACAGAACGCAGTGGCGCTATTTCACTACGCTATTGAAATACCGGGCTATTCCAACAGAGTTTTTTATTGAGCCTTTCTTTCAGTACATAAAGGAGTTGGCCGATCATCCCGAAAAAGCCGCGCGGTCAGCAGGTAAAGCGGCGATTGTCTATTCCATGACCGGGCGCGGGGGTTCAATCAAGGGGGGGCGCTTGAATAGACTTCAATCAAGCGAGATTCTTGGTGTTTGTCTAAAGACCTTCGACGGTATGCGCAAGCAGACAAAATGCCCCGACAGTTGGCTTGGCAGGAAAGAAACAAACGAGCGCGTTGTCACTTATGACGCAGAACAAGTTTATGACTTAACCATTGAGCGATTACACACGTCGTTGTCAGTCGAAGCCGAAAAAAAACGTGAGGCCGAAAGAAACCGCCGCGAATAAATGGCCCATGCTGGGCGCATCACATAAGAAACCTTGGCGCACTTAGGCGTCAAGCAATTCCCCAACTCCTGCGTGTTAGCAGTCAAAACAGCCTGATAATGCTTCAAGTTGAGTTGACGTGTCCCTCTCATTATTTTGCACCTACTCTAACTCTCGCGCTTTTAGCCATTCCCCTCCGCCAACCCGCCCATAGTTAGGGCATAATCCGTTGTTGGCAAGCCAGATGCTACTAGTTGCAGGTAGCAGATACATGATGCGACTTTATAACGAAGCGTGCATGTATAGGCCGCAAGCGCGGCGAAGTGCGCGGATTGGTGAAGAGCTATGGATGCGGTTTTGTCTAGCGACCTGATGCGACCCAACGAGGCCGCAAGTTTCCTTCGGGTGTCCAGGCGGTGTTTGTCCGACATGCAACGGAGGCGGTTGGTGCCCTACGCAAAACTTGGGCACAGACTGGTTCTCTTTCGCCGGGCGGACCTCGACCGGTTACTTACGCGGCGAACGATTAAAGCTATCGGTGCGTCATGATCGCCGTCGCCCGAAGCGCGCCCCTGGCTCAAGCCCGCCGTGCCGTCGAAACGACCCATGAATCGGTGGGCTTGGGCGTGATCCTCCCGGTGAACCCAGTTGGATTGACCCCGGCGACAAACCCCGATCATGCCCCGATTCAAGGCCGTGGCGGGCGCGAAAACGACCCTGAAAAGGCAAAGGCTGTCGAGAAGCAAGCGGAAGCCATGCAAGCCGTCCCTGTGAGGCTCCGGGGCTTGGTTGCCAGAGCTTTTGAGGGGAAATCCCTTCGTTCCTGCGTATCGGCAAAATGCCTTGAGTGCCTAGGGTACGAGGACCGCGAAGGGATCACGGATTGCCGTGGATACACCTGCCCCCTTTGGCGAGTTCGTCCTTACCAGAAGAAAGCGGGACAATCATGAGTGTCGAGATCTTCAAGGGTAGCGAGTCCGAACGTTACACGCCCAGGACAAAAGCCTTTTGCCGCCGCTGCAATCAGAACACCCCGACCGAGATTCACGAGCTTCCGGGCGGGCTTGGAAACTGCTGCGCATGGTGCGGTTGTTGTCGCAAGGGAAAGCCCTATTTCAGCAAGGCCGAGGCGGATTCACTAAAGCGGCTTTTCGCCGCAGAAGGTGAACATGAGCAAGCGACACCTTGTTGAGCCCCGCGCAGAGCTTGAATCGTACATACGCAAACACTTCCCCGACCTGACCGGTCCGGAAATGAACGTGTATTTCAACGCCCTGCCCCATCTTGAAACCATCAAGCCCAAGTCCGCTTATGGTGCCAAGGTGTTGGCCTCTGAAGATGATTGGTGCATGGCGTCGGGGCACAACCGGCGAACTGTACACAAGGCTCTAGTGGACCTTGCAGCCCGAGGGCCTATCAGTTTAACGCCCGGCGACAATGGGCGGACCACCGGCAAGCGCAAGGCCGCGATTGTGCGGCGAAACTCTATTGCGGAGATTCAAACAGCCTGCCCGCGTGAAGTTCTGACAGCATTTGTTCCCGCAGATGCCGAACAGCTTTGCGCCATTCTTAACGAACGCGGCATCCCTTGGCATGGGCAAACAATCAAGCCCCGATGGACGGTGCAGCGAACAGGCCGAATCGGTTACGGCGGCTCGATCATGGTGCAGCCTGGTCACAATACCAAGGCCGCACGGATTGAAGCATTCCGCGCCAGCTTGCGACCGGGTGAACGGCTGATTGAAGCGGACTTCTCATCGGCGGAGCCTTCCCTTCTTTGCCATGAGCTTGAACAAAATAACCTGATCCCGCCCGGCATTGACCCGGCAAAAATCTATTCCGAGATACAACGCGCTGCGAAGTCTTCACGCGACGACGCAAAGACCCGTTTCCAGAAAACGGTCTATTCGCCATATCCCAATCTGTACGTCCCGGAAGCGTGGAATTTGGAGCAAGGCCATTTTCTCCGGGAAGTCATTTCCGGGGCGGAACGCTACCGAAACCGACTATGGGACCAAGGCAAGCCGACCAAGGACCAACCCCGTCATGTTCACACCGCTACCGGCCGCCTTATTCAAGGGGTGTCACGCGAACGGATACACAGGGGGAAGGTTCTCGCATGGAGGCTACAAGGAACCATCGCAGACATCTTCCTTTCGATCATACCGGCCGTGTTGGAGGCCGAACAGCGCGGTGAATGCCGGTTGTTTCTTCCGCTTCATGATGCCCTCTATGTTTCCGTTCCCGAGGGGTCAACATTCAACCCGGCCCGGCTCATGCAGGAGAAAGCGGCGGAACTTGGATTGCCTTTGAAGGTAACTACAAAAGAACACGGGCAGGGAGGGGGGCAGAGGAGGCGACCAGGGGGCAGACGGGACAGGACAGGACTGGAATAGGGTGTCTTTTTACACTCAACAAGGCATGAAAAGGCCGTTATTTTGTGTGCAATAATGCACCCTATCAATGGGGCGCAGGAGGGTGGCTATCCCGATATGGATTGTGGGCAACACCTTCAAAACCACCGGTATTTACTGACCCTATTTTGGCTTTAGCTGCACGTTGCCATGTAGAAACAGGATGCGAGCCTGGTTCAGGCATGCCGCCATTTTGCAGGAGTGTAATTGTCGTCAATGCGTGTTTATAATTGTCGTTGACCACCGTCCCATCATAACGTTATGAAGCTACCCCACCGCCCCGAAAAGCCGCGAAAATCCGTAGTGCCGATCCTGGGCCAATATCCACCCCTGCCTTTTGTTTACAGGGTTATACGCCTTATAATTGTCAAGTAATACCCGCCAGAATCCGTGAGGGCTTTACAGAAGTTCACGCTTTATTAACTGGTCTCTTTGCGCCTGTCTGCATGGCACCGGGGAATAGTCGCCGAGTTTAACATCGGGTTGTTCTGCCTGCCCGTTGCCCGTCCTTCTTGCCAAACCCTGGCACCAAGGCGTAATCTGCTTCTGACGCTAGGGGTGATACATGAACCTTCGACGCACCGGACTGCTTCTTACGGTTGTAATGCAGGCGCACCTCTCAATGGCAGAGATGTTTGACATAGAGGCTTTTCGCAGCAATGGCTTGCTGATGTGGACAGACATTTATAGTAACGGCGTTTACTCAATTCAATGGGCATCCTCGCCAACCGATGAATGGAACAAGGCATGGTCCAAACTGGAATCCCTGACCGCAACCGGCGGAACAATGTCAGTAAATATCCCGATGTACTTTCGCATTACTTATCGTCCATTCTTTGCTCCACATACAAATATCGTTCTTGTTGCCGGAGGTGGACAACCGCTAGGCCCCCCGTATGATTTTTATATGAGCAAATACGAAGTACAGAATTGTGAGTGGGTTGATTTTCTAAACGACGCCCAAATTCATACGAACGATATTCGTGGAACCAATATGTTCTTCGCATCTGGTGGAAATGTGTACATGAATTCTAGCATGTCTAGTGATGAAATACTGTTTTCCATTGCGAGTTCCGACTTAATCTATGATACAGGGAACCCAGTTGGGGCGAGATACAGCGTGTGGTTGGTTCCGAGCAATCGGCCCATCACAGGTGTGTCGTGGTATGGCTCGCTGAAGTACTGCAATTGGTTGACCCTTGTTGCTGGACGGGGCGAAGACCAGCGATGTTATTCTGAAGGCACAAGCGGGTCGGCTTGGCATCCAAGCGGCATTGCTTATGCAGATTGGTATGACAACTTTAGTCCTCCAGAAAGATTAGCTTGGCTGAACAATTTCAGGGGTTTTCGACTGCCGATGGATGATTATTGTTTAAGGGCAAGCTATTTCAATGAGTGGTACAAGGCGGCGGCGTGGAATGGCCAGACAAATACTACATATGCATATGGGCGAAATTCAATTGATGGGCAGGACGCTTGCTGGATGAGCAGTTCGCATCCTTATCGAATGTATACAATTGGGACCACGCCCGTCGGCTATTACGACGGGACAAGTCATGGCGGCTCATTTCAGACGCGAGCAAGCAGTAATTTCTTCGGCCTTTATGATTTAAGCGGAAATGTTGCGGAGTGGCTTTCAGACGCTTGGGGTCCAAATGACCCAGACATGAGAACCCGCGGAGGATTCTGGAGTGCAAACTTTGATTATGCAGCCACAGATTATCTCGACTGGGATCGCCAGAAATCTACTTGTGCAAACTATCTAGGATTCAGAATCGTTACAACGGGGCCTTGAACTGGTCTCGATACTTCGCAACGAGCACCAGCCCCGCCCATCATAACGTGATTAACCCCGATCATATATTATTTTCGGGGTGAATGACCTCTCCGCTCGCCACAAGACCCCTACGGACGCGGCAACCCTGCCCCTGCGCTAAGTCCGAGGAAAAGCTGGCAGCCTACCCGGCTAAATGACGGCATGGCGGGATTGGGGCGGGGATGAATGTTCACCGCCACGACATATTACGCGCAAATATTCATCTCGATACTGGTCCTGCACATAATCAATCCTGACCAGTAATCCGTTGTTTCGGCTTGGTCTCACGGAACAGCTTTTCGACTTGGGGATTTGCGGCATCACTATTAAACAGAACGTAATAAGTGTGACCGGCGCCAAGATGGAGCCGAGAGTATATGAAGTCAATATTGCCTCGGAATCTGCTCGCTTTCGATACGACTTCGTACCTGTACTTCCATAGTCGTTGGATTGGAAGCCATTCGCTTGTCACTATCCGTATCGTAATTCGCTGCCCCATCATCTCAACACTTCCCCTGGAGAGCGGCCTGGTTGTATGCTTTCTTCTTACATTCACACGAGTGAGCGGCGCATTCAAAGGCGCTTTAGCAGACGCTTTGGCTGCTTTGTCCACGGCTTTGTTGTGCTCGTCCTTTGAGTGACCTTTCACCCAATAAAAATGGACGGG
>ENA-UOWG01002688-UOWG01002688.1-activated-sludge-metagenome-genome-assembly--contig:-NODE-2688-length-14718-cov-5.482575_pt1 | contig 14718 bp, 13 predicted proteins | sample MGYA00238147_ERZ761563 | MGnify/ENA primary metagenome ERZ761563 (study PRJEB28884, sample SAMN05720216) | anaerobic digester metagenome | isolation source: active sludge of municipal... | reverse complement strand
GACGGAGTCCTTCATCTTGCCGCCGTACTGCTCGATGAGCTTCACGTACTCGACGGGGACGCTCGAGGAGCCGTGGAGGACGATGGGGAAGCCGGGCAGGCGCTTCTCGATCTCCTCGAGGATGTCGAAGCGGAGGGGGGGCGGAATCAGGACGCCGTCCGCGCCCTTCGTGCACTGCTCGGGCTTGAACTTGGTGCGGCCGTGGCTGGTGCCGATGGAGATGGCGAGGGAGTCGACGCCGGTCTTCTTCACGAAGTCCTGGACCTCCTCGGGGCGGGTGTAGTTCGAGTGCTCGGCGGAGACCTCGTCCTCGACGCCGGCGAGCACGCCGAGCTCGCCCTCCACGGAGACGTAGTCCTTCTGGGAGTGGGCGAACTCGCAGACCTTCTTCGTGAGGGCGACGTTCTCCTCGTAGGGGAGGTGGGAGCCGTCGATCATCACGGAGGAGAAGCCCGACTCGATGCAGCTCTTGCAGAGCTCGAAGCTGTCGCCGTGGTCCAGGTGGAGGACGATGGGGATGTTGAAGCCGAGCTCCTTCGCGTACTCGACGGCGCCCTTGGCCAGGTACTGGAGCATGGTCTGGTTCGCGTACTTGCGCGCGCCGGCGGAGACCTGGAGGATGACGGGGCTCTTCGTCTCCACGCAGGCCTGGACGATGGCCTGGAGCTGCTCCATGTTGTTGAAGTTGTAGGCGGGGATCGCGTAGCCGCCCTTCACGGCTTTCTTGAAAAGCTCGACGGTGTTGACGAGTCCGAGCTCCTTATAGCTGGTCATGGCTTCTCCTTGTAGAGATATGCTATCAAGGCCAATCTTAGGTAGGCCGGGGGCCGGGCGTCAAGGCCTCGCGGGCCGCCGCGCCCGTTGCCCGCAGGCGGCGGGCGGGTATAGGATGGGCCCATGCACAGCCGCCCGACGCGGCGCCCCCCCCTTCCGGGCCGGGCCCCCGGCCTCGCCCCCAAGGCGGCCGTCCTCCTCCTGTCCTGCGCCCTGCTTTCCTGCCTTCTCCCCGCCTGCGGGCCGCGCAGGCGGGTGCTCGTCGGCCTGGACGAGGCCTTCGCCGCCGCGAGGCCGGAGCTCGCCCGCCGCCTCTTCCGCCTCTCCGCCTCGCGGCCGGCCGCCGTAGGCCTCGCCGAGGGCCCCTCGAAGCTCTACGAGGCGGCCCGGGCCGCCGGCGTCGCCGGGTCCGGGGCCTCGGGCCCGCGCGTCCTGGTCGCAAGCCCCCTCCTCGCCTCGGCCCTCTTGGGCTCGGCCGCGGGCTTCGGGCCGGACGGAGCCGGCGCCGAAGGCCCCCTGGACGGAGCCCTCATCGTCGCTCCCGAATGGCAAGGTCCGCTCCCAGCGGGCCTCGTCGCGGCCTCCACCGACTACGAGCCCGCCTATCGCGCCGCCGGCAGGGCGGCGGGGGCCTACGTCGCGTCCCTCAGGGCCGCGGGCGCCGCCGAGGCCACGGGCGCCATCCTCTTCTCCGAGTCGGCCGCGCGGCCGCGCGTCCTAGGCGAGGCCTTCGCGGAGGCCTTCGAGGCCGAGGCGGGCTTCCCTCCGCTTTCGCCCCCCCTACCGCCCGCACCTCCGGCCGGCGCCGCGGCGCCCCAGGCCGGGCCGGAAGCCGAAGCCGACGCGGCCCTCCAGGCCCTCCTCGGCTCCGACCTGCGGATCCTCTTCGTGGCCGCGGGTCCCGGGAGCGCGGGTCTCTGCGCCAGGGCGGCGAGGCCGGGCCTCGCCCTCGGCGCGGCCGCGCCCCTCTCCGGCTGCCCCGAAGCCTGCTTCTCCGTCGAGCCAGACGAGGCCGCCCTGGCCCGGGCGGTGGAGGACTTGGCCCGCGGCGCGGGGCTCGCCGCGTCGCGCTCCCCGCAAGGCGGCGCGGCGCGGCCTGCCCAGGACGGCGCGGGCGACACCGTGTCGCGCCTCGTCCTCGTGCCCGCCCTCCTGGGCCGGGCCCGCTCGGCCGAGGGCTTCCGCGCTGGAGAGTCGAGCCTCGCCGCCCTCCTCCGCCGCGCCGCGGGCGGCCGCTGAGGGCATAGGGCGGGGCCCGTACGCCGCCGCCCGGCCTCGAGGCCCGAGCCGGCGGCCGCCTTCCGGCCGCCCCGGGCCCCTTCCTTATATTCTTCAACGCGCGTTGGGCGCACTGCCCGGGGGCCCCGCTCGCGAATTCCCGAGGGAATTCCAAGAGGGGAATGTATTTGACAAAGGTATTGTCCGAAAATATAATCGAATGCAACCGCCGACACAGGTCCGCGGTACCGATAAAGGAGTTTCAAGGATGAAACAGAGCGTTATTCGGGCTTTTTGCCTTTTCCTCGTCCTTTTGTCCGGCATCGGCGTCGGAAGCGCTTTCGCGGACGAGAATACCGTCAACCTCGAGTCGGTGGTCATCCAGAGCTTCGATGACCCCGCCAAGGAGCCCTGGTTCCTCATCGGCAGCAAGTTCTCCACCGCCGGCTTCCCCAGGGAAAGCTACGTGAAGACCTGGCCCCTCGCCCTCTACGGCTCCAATCCCGAGGGCAAGGACCTCAAGGCCCTGGGCATCGCGACCCTCTACGACCGCAAGGAGTACAACTGGGTCGACCTGGTCCCCGGCAAGAAGTCCGGCGAGGGCGAGAACGTCAAGTACGAGCCCGTCGAGCTGCCCCTGCCCGGCCGCGTCAAGGCCATCGACATGTGGGTCTGGTCCGGCAACTACAACTACTACATCGAGGCCTACATCCGCGACTACAAGGGGATCGTGCACATCCTGCCGATGGGCGAGCTCAACTTCATCGGCTGGAAGAACATGCGGGTCAACATGCCCGACAACGTCCCCCAGTCCAAGAAGTACCTTCCCAAGCGCGAGAGCCTCAGCCTCGTCAAGTTCCGCATCTGGACCAGGCCGACCGAGAACGTCGCCATCCTGACCAACGACCCGAATTCGCCCGACATCGACAAGGCGGTGAAGTTCTACTTCGACAACCTCAAGGTGCTCACCGACACCTTCGAAGGGCTCTTCGACGGCGACAGCCTCCAGAGGCCGGACGTCATCAAGGAAGCCTGGGGCTCGGGCGAGAAGAAATAAGGGAGGACGACAATGAAGATATCCACCAAGGCCTTGCTCGCCGTCGCGGTCCTCGCCTCCGCCTTCGCGGCCTCCGCTTTCGCGCAGGGCGCCGCCGCCCCCGCGGAGATCGGCGCCCCCGACCCCGCCAAGATCGGCGCCGACACCGCCCAGCAGAAGCTCAAGGAAGTCTCCGTCGACAAGTTCGAGGCCGCCGGCTTCTGGAACGCCTACATCGCCGCCGACGACGGCTACATCCAGGCCCGCCTCTTCGAGGGCGGCCCCGCCGGCAAGGCCGCGGAGCCCATCCCCGACGAGCGCTACATCGGCATCGACCCCAAGATCGCCGACAAGTACGCCCTGGGCGTGCGCACCGACTTCTACCGCCGCGGCTACAACGAGCTCATGATCGTGGCCAAGCGCCCGATCCCCGTGGAGGGGATCACGAAGACGATCTCCGTCTGGGTCGTCGGCCGCAACTACAACCACACGCTCAAGATCGTCCTCCAGGACTTCTTCGGCCAGCGCTTCGAGCTCCCCCTGGGCAAGCTCAACTTCCAGGGCTGGAAGAAGCTCTCCGTCGCGGTGCCTCCCCAGAACCCCGACGGGCAGAGCGGCATCGTCCAGCGGAACTTCCACTACACGAGCCACATGGGCCTCAAGATCGTCGGCTTCAAGGTCGAGTGCGACCCCATGGAGGCCTTCGGCACCTACTACCTCTACTTCGACGACCTCAGGGCCGTGACCGACCTCTTCGCCGAGGACGACCGCGACCCCGACGACATGAGCGACACCTGGTGACCGCCTAGCCAGGCGAGCCTCCACGAGGCGGGCCCTCCCCCATGAAAGGGAGGGCCCGATTCTTATGGCGCAAGAGCTGGACTACTTCGAGTTCCTTAGGCGGGTCTATTTCTTCAAGGACCTGGCCGACGACGAGATCCGCCTCGTCGAGGGCTCCTGCGCCGAGGAGGAGTACGCGGCCGGCGACGTCCTCTTCGTCGAGGGATCGACGGCCGACCGCTTCTACATCGTCATCGAGGGCCGGGTCGAGGTCTGGAAGAACTTCTACGACCCCAAGCCCGACCTCCTCGCCGTCCACGGCCCCGGCCACTTCTTCGGGGAGATGGCCCTGGTGGACGAGCTGCCCCGGAGCGCCACCGTCGTCGCGAAGGATCCCGTCCGCGTCCTCTACCTCTACCGCGACGACTTCCGGCGCCTCATCAAGGAGCGCTCCTCCATCGCCCTCTCCGTGATGACCTCCATCTCCTTCATGGTGCGGAGCTCCAACGAGGTCTTCGTGGACGACCTCCGTCGGCGCAACGCCGAGCTCGAGCGCGCCTACGCCGACCTGGAGAAGGCCCAGGCCGAGCGCCTCCGGACGGAGCGCCTCTCCACCCTGGGCAAGTTCTCCTCCCTCATCCTCCACGACATCCGGAACCCCCTCTCCATCCTCAAGGGCCAGCTCCAGCTCATGGAGATCCAGGCCGACGAGGCGCCGGAGAAGGCCCGCGCCAGGATCAAGGCGAGCCTGGCCGAGGTCGCGCGCCTGGAGCGGCTCGCCAGCGAGTTCCTGGACTACTCGAGGGGCGAGATCCGCCTGGACATGGCGATAGCGCGGCCCTCCTCCCTCCTCTTCCGCATCGAGGAGGGGCTCCGCGACCGGCTGGCCGAGCGCGGCATCGCCTGCGAGCTCGACGCCGCCTACGACGAGCCCGTCATCCTGGACGAGGAGCGGGTGGCCCGCGCACTCCACAATGTGGCGGACAACGCGCGCAAGGCCATGGCGGCCAAGGGCGGCGTCCTGCGGATGGGTTCGAGGCGGGAGGGCGACCTCCTCGTCTTCGAAGTCGCCGATTCGGGCGAGGGCATGAGCCCCGAGGTCCTCTCCCGCGTCTTCGAGCCCTTCTACTCCTCCTCCGGGCAGGGCGGGACGGGCCTGGGGATGCTCATCGTCAAGAACATCGTCGAGGCCCACGGCGGCTCGGTCAGCCTCCAGTCCGCCCCCGGCGAGGGCACGCGCGTCAGCCTCTCCTTCCCCTTGCGGGCCTAGAAGCCGGCAGGCCGCCCCATGCCTGACGGCTTCGGTCGGTTTTTCCTCCCCTTTTTCCGCGTCCGTCAGTACCTTCGATCCATGACGGCAGGGCGGGAAGCGGGGCGATCCGGCTCCGCCCTCCCAGGGCCTGCCGGACAAGGAGCGAACATGACCCTGAAAGCCCAAGGCCGCGCCGGCAAGGCGGGCCCCTTCCTCGCCATCCTCGCCATCCTCTCACTCGCCGCCCTTCCCCTGCCCGCCCAGGAACTCGCGCCTCAGGCCGCCGTGCCCAAGGCCGACGGCCTCGTCTCGCCGGGCGAATACGGCTACGAGACGGCCTACGCCGGCATGAGGCTCTCGGCCGCCCTCTCGCAGGACGGCAAGATCCTCCATCTCGCCCTCTCCGCCCCGACCAAGGGCTGGGCGGCGATAGGCCTGGGCTCGCGCAAGATGGACGGGGCGCACATGATCCTGGGCTACGACGCCGCGGGCTCGGCCGCGGTCAGCGAGGAGAAGGGCAAGGGACGCAGCCATTCGCCCACCCAGGACAAGCGGCTCCTCTCGAGCGCCGTCAAGGAGAGCGGCGACGCGACGGTCCTCGAGTTCTCCCTCCCCCTCGCCGACCTGGCGCCTTCGGGCAAGCTGCCCCTCATCATCGCCTACGGCGCGCGCGACGATTTCCGGAGCATGCACTCCAAGTACGGAAGCTTCGATCTGCCCCTGAAGCGCTAGCCGAAGAGGAGCCGCGCGTTGGCCGCGACCGAGGCGGCGAGGCTTTCCGCAGCCTCGCCGCGGAGGGCAGCGGCCGCTTCGTAGCTCCGCGCGATGTCGGAGGGCGAGGAAGGCCTGCCCCGCCGGGGCTCGGGATTCATGTAGGGAGCGTCGGTCTCGAGGAGGAGGCGCTCCGCGGGCGCGGCCGCGAGGGCCTCGCGCAGGGCCTCCGCCTTCTTGTAGGTGAGGTTGCCCGCGAAGGAGAGGTAGGCGCCGAGCTCGAGGAAGGCCTCGGCCTCCTTCCTTCCGTAGCCGAAGCAGTGGATAAGGACCGGCGAGGCGAGCCGCGCGGCCCTGAGGATGTCCCTCGTGTCCTCGAAGGCCTCGCGGGAGTGGACGACGAGGGCGAGGCCCCTCTCCCTCGCGAGGCCGATCTGCCCCTCGAAAAGCTCGGCCTGGGCCGCGCGGCTTCCGTCCATGTGGTGGTAGTCGAGGCCGCACTCGCCTATGGCCGCCGCCTCCGCGCCCGCGGCCGCGAGGGCGTCGGTGAGGCGGACAAGGGCCGCGCGGGGCTCGGCCAGGGCCTCCCTGCCGGGCCAGACCCCGAGGCTCATCCTGAGCCAGGGCGGGAGGGCGGCGCCGCCTGAGAGCCGGACGAGGAGGGCACGCCTCGCGGCGTAGTCCCCGGGCTCGGTGCCGATGTCGACGAGAAGGGGGGCCGGCCGGCCCCGCCCCCGGGCGCCGGCCGGGCCCGCGGGGCCGGGCGCCGAGGCGGCCGCGGGGATTCCCGGGAGCGCGGCCTCCCAGGCCCGCGCGTAGGCGGAAAGGACGCCCGCGAGGGCGTCCTCGCCGAGCTCCTCCGCGACGGAGGAAAGGTGGGCGTGGCTGTCGGTGTACATCAGGCCTTCTTGGCCCTGGTCTTGAAGCCGAGCCCCTCCCCTTCGGCGTCGACGACTATCTCCTGGCCCTCCTTGACGCGGCCGGAGAGGATGCCCGCGGCCAGGGGATCCTGGAGGAGGGCCTGGATGGCGCGCTTCAGGGGCCGCGCGCCGTAGAGCGGGTCGTAGCCCGCCTCCGCGATGTGCGCCTTCGCCGCGGGGCTGAGCGAGACGCGGATGTTCCGCGCCGCGAGGCGCTCCGCCAGCCTGGCGAGCTGGATGTCGACTATCGCGAGGATCCGGTCCTTGCCGAGCCGCTCGAAGACGACCGTCTCGTCGATGCGGTTGAGGAATTCGGGCTTGAAGCTCGTCTTGAGGAGGGCCTGGACGCCCGCCTTCACTTCCTTCATGTCCTTCGCCTCCAGGATGAGGTCCGATCCCAGGTTCGAGGTCATGATGACGATCGTGTTCTTGAAGTCGACCTGCCTGCCCTGGCCGTCCGTGAGGCGGCCGTCGTCCAGGAGCTGGAGGAGGACGTTGAAGACGTCGGGGTGGGCCTTCTCGATCTCGTCGAAGAGGACGACCGAGTAGGGCCTGCGCCGCACCGCCTCCGTGAGCTGGCCGCCCTCGTCGTAGCCGACGTAGCCGGGGGGCGCGCCGATGAGGCGGCTCACCGAGTGCTTCTCCATGTACTCCGACATGTCGATGCGCGTCAGGGACTTCTCGTCGTTGAAGAGGAACTCCGCCAGGGCCTTGGCGAGCTCGGTCTTGCCGACGCCCGTCGGGCCGACGAAGAGGAAGGACCCGAGGGGGCGGTTCGGGTCGGAGAGGCCGGCGCGGTTCCGGCGGATTGCGTCGGCCACGGCCTTCACGGCCGCGTCCTGGCCGACGACGCGCCTCTCCAACAGGGCTTCGAGCTCGAGGTACTTCTGGGCCTCGCTGCCGAGCATCTTGGAGACGGGGATGCCCGTCCAGGTGGAGACGACGCGGGCGATGTCCTCCTCGGAGACCTCCTCGCGGAGGAGGCGGGCGTCCGCCGGCTCTTCCTTCATCGCGGCCGTCACCTCGTCGAGCTTCTTCTGCGCCTCGAGGATCTTGCCGTACTTCACCTCCGCGGCCTTGGCGAGGTTCCCCTCGCGCTCCCAGCGCTCGCCCTCGAGCTTGAGCTCCTCCAGGCTGAGCTTGAGGGCGCGGATCTCCTGGATCTTCGCCTTCTCGCCCTCCCAGCGGAGGCGCATCGCGTCGCGAGAGGCCTGGGTCTCGCCGATCTCCTTCTCCAGCCGGGAGAGCCGGTCCAGGGAGGCCGGATCGGTCTCCTTCTGGAGGGCCTGTCGCTCGATCGTGAGCTGGAGGAGGCGGCGCTCCGCCTTGTCGAGCTCCGTCGGCTGGCTCTCGATCTCCATCTTGAGGCGGCTCGCGGCCTCGTCGACCAGGTCGATGGCCTTGTCGGGGAGGAAGCGGCTCGTGATGTAGCGGTCGGAGAGGGTCGCGGCGGCGATCAGGGCCTCGTCGCGGATGCGGACGCCGTGGTGCACCTCGTAGCGCTCCTTGAGGCCGCGCAGGATGGCGATGGAGTCCTCCACGGAGGGCTCCACGCAGAGGACGGGCTGGAAGCGGCGCTCCAGGGCGGCGTCCTTCTCGATGTGCTTGCGGTACTCGTCCAGGGTCGTCGCGCCGATGCAGCGGAGCTCGCCCCGCGCCAGGGCGGGCTTGAGGAGGTTGGAGGCGTCCATCGCGCCCTCAGCCGCGCCCGCGCCCACGAGGGTGTGGAGCTCGTCGATGAAGAGGATGACCTTCCCGTCGGACTTCTGGATCTCCTCGATGACGGCCTTGAGCCGCTCCTCGAACTCGCCGCGGAACTTCGAGCCCGCGACCAGGGCCCCGAGGTCCAGGGCGAGGAGCTTCTTCCCCTTGAGGGAGTCGGGGACGTCGCCGGCGACGACGCGGCGGGCCAGGCCCTCGACGACGGCCGTCTTGCCGACGCCCGGCTCGCCGATGAGGACGGGGTTGTTCTTCGTGCGGCGCGAGAGGACCTGCATGACGCGGCGGATCTCCTCGTCGCGGCCGATCACCGGGTCGAGCTTCTCCGCGCGCGCGAGGGCGGTGAGGTCGCGGCAGTAGCGCTCGAGGACGCGGTACTTCTCCTCCGCCTCCTGGTCGTCGGCCCGGCGGTTGCCGCGCACGGACTTGAGGGCCTCCAGGATGGCGGCCTTGGTGAGGCCGCGGCTCCGCAGGGAGTCGCCCGTCGGCCCCTCGGCGCCGGCTATCGCGAGGAGGATGTGCTCCGCGGTGACGAACTCGTCCTTGAGGGCGGCGGCCTCGGCCTCGGCCTTGGCGAGGGCCTTGGAGGCCGCGGGCGAGAGGTAGATCTGCGCCGCCTCGCCGAAGACCTTGGGCTTCTTCGCGAGGGAGGCCTCGAGCTCGGCCTCGAGCTCCGCGCGGTCGGCGCCGACGCGGCCCACGAGGGCGGGCACGACGCCCTCCTCCTGCCTGAGGAGGGCGAGGAGGAGGTGCTCGAGCTCCACCTGGGAATGGTCGCGCTTGCGGGCCTCGCCGGAGGCGTCCTGGACGGCCTCCTGGGCCTTCAGGGTGAATTTGTCGTAGTCCATGGTTATCCTTCCGTTTCCAGGAAAGGTACTACCTCGCCCAAGGGCGGGGCAAGGCCGCCGGCGCGGCTAGCCCGAGGGCGCGCCTTGGCGCGGGAGGGGGCCGCCGCGCGGCAGCTCCGCGCCGCGGCCCCGCTACGGCCCCCCGCTACGGCTCCCCGCTACGGCCCCCCGCTACGGCCCCGCGCTGCCGCTCCGCGCGGCGGCCCCGCGAGAGGATCCGCTTGCGCCGAGCCCGTCCCGGGCCCTACACTCGGGGCATGGAAGAGAAGATCGTCATTCTGCACGGATTCACGGGGGACGAGGCGGTGGCCCTCATGCGGGCGGTCAAGGCGGCCCTGCCGGCCGCGAAGGAGGCTGCCTTCGCGACGAGCACGCCGACCAACCTGGACTGGAAGCTCAAGGACCTGGTCGAGCACGTGGCCGAGGAGCACCGGCAGTTCAGGGAGCAGAACGCGAGGAAGGCCTAGCCGAGGGGGCGGGAAAGCGAAGCTGGAGCGGCGCGAGGCGCGGAGAGCGCCTCCCCGGAGCCTATTCGGCCTCCAGGTCGGGGACCTTCTTCTTCATCGCCTCGATGAAGGCCTCGCCGGTGACGCCCTCGCGGAGGGCGACGAAGACCACGTTGTCCCGGCCCGCGATGGTGCCCAGGACCTCCTCCAGGCCCATGTTGTCGATGGCCAGGGCCACCGAGTCGGAATGCCCCGAGAAGGTGCGGACGACGGCCATGTTCAGGTTCCAGTCGATGGAGACATAGCCGCGCAGGAAATCCTGGATGTAGTGGCGCTCGGACTCGCGGCGCTCCTCGTCGGAGGGGACGGTGTAGTAGTAGCCTGCGTGGCCGTCGGAGACCTTGCCGACCTTGAGGTACTTGAGGTCGCGGGAGAGGGTCGCCTGGGTCACGGAGAAGCCCTGCTCGGCCAGGAGCTGGAGGAGCTGGTCCTGGGAGTCGATGCGGTTCGACTTGATGATGACCCGTACGGCCTTGAGGCGTTCTAGGCGTTCCTTCATGCTGGCTCCGGAAATGAATGAAAATGCGGAATTCCGCGTTATTATCGCATATCGGCGCGCGTTGGGCAAGCCGGAGCGGCCCGCCGCGGCTTCGGGCTCGATATGCGGCGGCTTTTCGCCGATACTTGGGGATGCGGGGCCTCGCGCCGGCGGCCTGGAGCCGGCGGCGCCCAAGGCGGCCCTCGAGGATGAGGATGGACGATACCCAGAACCCGGGCGGCGAAGAGGCCGCGGACAGCAAGTCGCCGCCCCCCGCCGAAGCCCCGCAGGGCCCGACGGAGAAAGCCGCGCCCGAGAAGGCCCAGCCTGAACAAGCCGCGCCCGAGAAGGGCCAGCCTGAGAAGGGCGCGGCCGAGGCGATAGACCTAGGTTCCTCGGTCTCCTTCAGGAGCGCCTCGCGTCCCAATTCGGGCTACGCGGAGATCGCCGTCGCCGGGGACGGCATGACGGCGACCGCGCACTTCTACCCTCCTCAGGGCGAGGAAGGCCCCCCCCTCCAGGCCGAGGACCTGGGCGAGCTCTTCGCCAGGCTCGGCGTCGTCTCCGGCATCCTCTGGGACGAGATCGGCGAGGCACTGATGCGCTGCAACCTGGAGCGCAGGCCCCTGCGCGACCTGGTCGTCGCGCGGGGCTCGCTTCCCGAGGACGAGATCCCCGCCCACGCCGCCCTGGAGCCCCGCTTCAGGCGGAACGGCCCCCTCGTGCCCGAGGATGCGCAGCGGGTCGACTACCGCCAGCTCTCCTCCCTCACCGTCGTCAAGAAGGGCGAGCTCATCGCCCGCCAGGTGCCCCGCGGCGAGGGCAAGGCCGGACTCGACGTCCGAGGCTTCGAAAAGCCCTTCGCCCGGCGCAAGATAGAGAACTTCCTGCCCGGAAAGAACTGCTCCCTCACCGAGGCGGGGATCGAGTCCTCCGTGGACGGCCTCCTCGCCGTCAACGGCGACCGCCTGGACGTGGAGGAGATCCTCCTCGTGAAGGGCGACGTCGACTACCACACGGGCCACATCGTCTTCCCCGGCGACGTCGTCATCGAGGGCAGGATCGGCGACGGCTTCAAGGTCTTCTCCGGCGGCTCGGTGATCTCCAAGGCGACGATGGACGCCTACGACGTCAGCGCGAAGAAGGACCTCCTCTGCGCCCAGGGCCTCATCGGCCGCCGCGGCGGCCAGGTCAGGGTCGGGGGCGAGCTCAGGGCCCGCTTCATCCAGAACTGCAAGGTAGCGGTCCGCGGCGACATCCACGTGGCCAACGCCGTCGTGGGCAGCCGCATCTACACCCTCGGCACCATCGACCTGGGCGACAAGGGCGTCCTCATGGGCGGCGAGAGCTACGCCCTCCACGGCCTCCGCTGCGGCCGCCTGGGGAACGAGGCCAACCAGCGGACCATCGTCCACGTCGGGACGGACTTCACGGTCCAGCAACAGCTCGACCAGGCGAACGAGAGGCTCAGGGCCCTGGCCTTCAAGGCCAAGCGAGCGGCCGAGGCGGCGGCGACCCGGCCGAGCCCAGGAGTCTTGCGGCTCAAGGAGGCGGTGGACGCCTCCATGGTGGAGCTCTCCACCCTCATCGGCCGCCTCCTCCTCTCCCTGGACGCCGACGACGCGGCCGTCGTCGAGGTCCGCGGAGACATCTTCCCCGGCACGACCGTCGAGATCTGCCGCCTGTCCATCGTCGTGGACCAGCCGCTCAAGGCCTGCCGCTTCAGGCTCGACAAGACGGCCGGCAGGGTCGTCGCCGAGCGGCTCGGAGGATCCTAGGGACATGGACGAAAAAGGCAGGAAACGGCTCGTCCTCCTCGTGGAGGACAACGACGACCACGCGGAGCTTGTCGCCCGCTGTTTCGAGCGGAGGCGCGCCCGCTTGAGCCTCGAGCGCCTGCCCGACGGCGAGGCGGCCCTCGCCTGGCTCGAGGCCCGCAAGGCGAAGGCCCCGACGGGGCCGGACGGCCTTCCCGACCTCATCCTCCTGGACCTGCGGCTCCCGAAGGTCGACGGCATGGAGGTCCTGGACAGGATCAAGGCGGACGAGGCCCTGAGGGCTGTGCCGGTCGTGGTCCTGAGCTCCTCCGACGCCGAGGCCGACGTCCTGCGCGCCTACGGTAGGCACGCCAACTCCTACGTCGTGAAGCCCCTCGACTTCGAGGCCCTGAAGGAGGCCCTGGAGGGCCTCGGGATCTTCTGGCTCGACATCAACCGCGGCAGGCGGGAAGGCTAGGCGGCGGTGCCCGCGATCCGAGTCCTCCTCGTCGAGGACGACGAGGCCCACGCCGAGCTCATGGCCCGGGCCTTCGCGAAGGACCAGGGGGCCTGGGAGCTCGAACGGGCCTCCACCCTCGCGGGAGCCCGGCGCTCCCTCGCGGGGCCGGGCTTCGGCCTCGTCATCGCCGACTTCCGCCTCCCCGACGGCGAGGGCCTCGAGCTCCTCGCCTCGGCGGACGGCGAGCCCGCCCTCCCCGTCCTCGTCCTCACGAGCCACGGCTCGGAAGCCGTGGCGGCGGACTCCATCAAGCGCGGCGCCCTCGACTACGTCGTGAAGAGCCCCGAGAGCTTCGCCGCCATGCCCGGCCAGGCGCGGAAGGCGCTCAGGGCCTGGGCCCTCCTTGAGGAGAAGCGCGAGGCCGAGTCGAGGCTCAGGCGGAGCCTCGCGGAGAAGGAGGTCCTCCTCAAGGAGGTCCACCACCGCGTCAAGAACAACTTCCAGATCGTCTCCAGCCTCCTCTCCCTCCAGGCGGAGGCGGTGGGCGACGGCGCGGCCCGCGACGCTCTCCTGGAGAGCGAGCAGCGCATCAGGAGCATGGCCCTCATCCACGAAAAGCTCTACGAGAGCGACGACTACGCGCGGATCGACTTCCCCGACTACCTGCGCTCCGTCGCGGCTCGGCTCGAGGCCGCCTACCGCGCCCCCGAGCGGGGCATCGGCATAGGCTTCGAGACCGAGCCCGTCGACCTCTCGCTCGAGACGGCCATCCCCCTCGGCCTCGTGCTCAACGAGCTCGTCACCAACGCCCTGGTCCACGCCTTCCCCGAGGGGAAGAAGGGCTCGATCTCCATCTCCTTCAGGAAGTGCGGGGAGGGGGCTGTCCTCGCGGTCGCCGACGACGGCGTGGGCCTGCCTGCGGGCTTCGACCTGGAGAGGCAGAAGAGCCTCGGCTGCCAGCTCGTGAGGATGCTCTCCCTCCAGGCGGGGGGCCGTCCCGAGGTGGAGACGGGTCCCGGCGGAACGCGTATCTCCATCCGCCTCGCCCCCGCCCCCGGCGCCGGCAGCAGTGCTAACTCTAGCGCTGGCGGGGAGGATCGTACGGCATGAGGCCCGAAGCGAGGTTCGCCGTCCCGGCCGCCGCCCTGCTCATGGCCCTCCTCGCTGGGGGCTGCGCGGGCACGGCCCCCGGCCGGGCCAAGCCGCCCGCAGCGCCTACGGCCCCGGGCGCGCCGCGACCATCCGCGTCCGGCCCCGCCAGGCCCGCGCCGCGGACCCTTCCGGGCTTCGCCGAGCTTCCGCCCGAGGCCCTGGCCTTCGCCGAGGACTTTCGGAAGAAGGTGGAGCTTGGCGACTGGAAGGCCATAGGCGCGAGCGCCGACCAGGCCTTCAAGGCCGCCCATCCCGGCACCTCCCCGGCGGAGGGAGCCTACCTGGCCCGACTCCTCTCGGTCGGCGCCCAGGCGGGGGGCGCGGCGCCCTTCGACGAGGAGGGCCCGCGTCCCGCGGCCTTCCGCCCGGCCGAGGCGCGCCGCGCGGTCTTCGAGAGCGCCGAGCTCCGCGGCCCCGTCGCCCTCGTCTACGGCCGGCTGGAGCGCAAGTCGGGCGAGCCCCTCCCCTTCGTCCTGCGCGTCCTCTGGCGGCTCGAGCCGCCCCGGATACTCGGCGAAGCGCCCTAAAGGCGCGGTCGGCGCCCGCGTCGCGCGCGGCGCCGAGAGCAAGCGCGCCGGCGCGGCGCCTGGCGGGCAGGAACCACGCGCGCCGGCACGGCGCGGACCGCCGCAAATAGACGAAGGGCCGCCCCGAGGGGCGGCCCTTCGCGTCGATCGCCCGCGCCGGCGGCGCGGGCTTTCACTCCCACTCGATGGTCGCGGGCGGCTTCGACGAGACGTCGTAGACGACGCGGCCTATCTCGGGGACGCGGTTCGTGATCGCGGCGGAGATCGCGAGGAGGTCCTTCCCCTCGAAGGGATAGACGTCCGCGGTCATGCCGTCCTCGGATACGACCGCGCGCAACGCGAGCACGGATCCGTACTTGCGCTCGTCGCCGGCGACGCCCACCGAGCGCAGCGGCAGGAGCACCGAGAAGGCCTGCCAGATGCGGTCGTAGAGGCCGCGCCGCTTCAGCTCGGCGATATAGATCGCGTCGGCTTCGCGCAACGTGTCGCAGCGGGCCTTCGTCACCTCGCCCAGGATTCGCACGCCCAGGCCGGGTCCGGGGAAGGGGTGCCGGCGCACGACCTCTTCCGAGACGCCCAG
>ENA-UOWG01002687-UOWG01002687.1-activated-sludge-metagenome-genome-assembly--contig:-NODE-2687-length-14719-cov-5.608429_pt1 | contig 14719 bp, 6 predicted proteins | sample MGYA00238147_ERZ761563 | MGnify/ENA primary metagenome ERZ761563 (study PRJEB28884, sample SAMN05720216) | anaerobic digester metagenome | isolation source: active sludge of municipal... | reverse complement strand
CGACTGTATGTGCCGGAACAAATGTTCAGTTGGCTGCCAATGCCACCGGAGGATCGGGGAGCTATAGCTACAGTTGGACTTCAAGTCCGGCAGGCTTTACATCAGCAGCTGCCAGCCCGACGGTCAATCCCGCAGTCACAACAACTTATACAGTGGTTGTCAATGACGGGTTCAACTCGACCAGTTCAAGTGCAACAGTTACAGTCAATCCTTTGCCGGTTGTAGATGCAGGATTGAACCAGACGATACCTTTTGGCACCAGTACCACTCTCAATGCGACAGTCACGGGCACCGGGCTGACTTACAGCTGGACACCTGCCGCGTCGCTGGTTAATGCCACGGTAGTTGATCCTACTACTGTCAATCTTAATACAACAACAATTTTTACGCTTACAGCAACGACATCAGCCGGATGCTCTGCCTCAGACCAGGTAACTGTAAATGTAAGTGGAAGTGCTCTTGGGTCGGCTGCTTCAGCCACACCATCGACTGTATGTGCCGGAACAAATGTTCAGTTGGCTGCCAATGCCACCGGAGGATCCGGATCATATACTTACAGTTGGACCTCTTCACCGGGCACCTTCACCTCGTCATCGGCGGCACCTTCGGTAACACCGACTGTCACTACGGTATACACAGTAGTTGTTAATGACGGATTCAACTCGACCAGTTCTAATGTAACCGTGACCGTTAATACGGTGCCAGTTCAACCAGTAATTACCGCAGACGGTCCAACGACCTTCTGTTCTGGTGAGGATGTCGTCCTTACTGCATCAGATGCTGCATCATGGCTCTGGTCAACAGGGGCAACCACACGGAGCATAATTGTTACAATTGCCGGGAACTATACTGTCCAGGTGACAAATGCTGCAGGTTGCCAAAGCGTTCCTTCGGGAACCACAGTGGTAACCGTTAATTCACTCCCTTCCAGACCTACAATAACACCTGCCGGTACTGTTAATATCTGTGCAGGAAGCAGCAGGACTCTCACTTCAAGTATCGGTACAACCTATCTGTGGTCCAATGGAGCTACTACCCAGTCAATCGATGCAGCAACCGCTGGCAGCTATACTGTCCAGGTGACAAATCCCAACGGGTGTCTGAGTCCGGCTTCGCTTCCCACGACAATCGTTGTCAACCCGTTGCCAGCAACACCGACGATAACAGCTTCAGGTCCCACGGGCATCTGTGCAGGAAGCAACGTGACTCTCACCGCTTCATTAAGCACATCGTATCTTTGGTCCACCGGTGCTACTACACGAAGCATTACCGTCAACACTGCCGGCGATTATTCTGTCAGGGTAACAGATGCGAATGGTTGCCAGAGTCTGCCATCAGCATTGACAACTGTCACGGTCAATCCTCTACCTTCAGCACCTGTTGTCGGCACAGTCACACAGGCCACCTGCTCGGTGTCAACCGGCAGCGTGGCGCTTAGCGGTCTGCCCGCTGCCGGCACCTGGACTCTTACACGCAGTCCCGGTGGTGCCACACAGACCGGCACCGGAACCACCTATACAGTCACCGGACTACCTGCAGGCACTCATACATTTACTGTTACCAACGCGAACGGGTGCACCTCAGCCGCATCTGTTCCTGTTGTCATCAATACACCACCCGCTGTCCCGACCGCTCCTGTGATGGGCACGGTTACTCAGCCGACCTGTGCCGTTACTACGGGCAGTGTCGGGATCAGCGGGTTACCCTCTACCGGAACATGGACCCTCACACGAAATCCGGGAGGTAGCGTATCGACCGGGTCCGGCGCTACTTACACAGCAACGGGCATCCCCGCAGGTACATACACTTATACTGTTACCAACGCTGCCGGGTGCACATCTCCTGCCTCAGTGTCGATAACGGTCAACGCACCCCTGCCTGTACCTGCAGCCCCAGTGCATACTGTTAACTGCGACGGAGGCTTCAACCACGCAGTTATAACCGTCACCAGTCCAACCGGTGCAGGGTATGAGTACCGCCTCAACAGCGGTGTCTGGCAGACAAGCAACATTTTCAATGACGTGGCAAACGGCAACCATACAATCACCGTTCGTAACTCATCAGGTTGCACAACTGCGGGAGAACTCTTCTCGGTCAATTGTGGCTGCGTCAACCCGCCGCTTCTGACTCTCGGATCAAATTCGGGAAGCACCTGCGGAATTACAGCGGTGACCGTAACCGGGAACACCTTCGGTGGAAGCGCAACCAGTGTGACTATCTCTGAAAACGGAGGCGGAACAGTTACTCCCGCATCGGCTTCGGCATCGCCGTTCAGCTTCACATACACACCGACGGCAGCTGATGCCGGAAGAACCGTGATCATCACCGTGACCACCAACAACCCTCTTGGTACCCCTTGCGCAGCTGCTTCGGCAACATTTACACTGACAGTTAACGCCCTGCCGGCCGCACCGGTACCGGGAACAATAACACACCCTACCTGCGCATCTCCTGCAGGAAGCGTGGTGCTGAACAACCTTCCTGCAACGGGTGACTGGACAATCACCCGTACGCCGGGAGGTCAGACAACCAACGGTTCAGGAACCAGCACTACAATCACTGCACTTGTGCCGGGTACCTACAACTTCACAGTCACAAATGCCCTGGGTTGTACCTCCCCCGCATCCGCGAACGTGGTTATTAACGCTCAGCCTGACACACCTGCTGAACCGGTTGTCGGGGTGATTACACAGCCTACCTGCGCCCTTTCCACAGGAAGCGTGGCTCTCAGCGGACTGCCCGCATCGGGCAACTGGACTCTGACACGTACGCCCGGTAATGTCTCTATCAATGGCAGCGGTGCTACACGAACTGTTTCGGCCATCCCGCCGGGAACATATACCTTTACAGTTGCCAACGCTGCCGGGTGCGTGTCCCCTGCATCTGCTGAGGTTGTGGTCAATATGCAGCCTGTGACCCCAATGACACCGGTTATAGGGACGATAACCCATCCTACCTGCGAGTTAGCCACTGGAAGTATCGTCCTTGAAAACATGCCTGAAAACGGAGACTGGACCCTGATCAGATACCCTGGAGGCTCAAGTTCTACAGGATCTGGTTCCAGCGCTACTGTCTCATCGCTTCCGGCAGGAACCTATAACTTCGCTGTACGAAACAGTGATGGTTGTACTTCGCCGGTATCGGCTAATGCTATCATTAATGCCCAGCCGCCCACTCCCTCCACACCTGTTGTGGGAACAATAACACACCCTACCTTCCTGGTAGCGACAGGAAGTGTTGTGCTCTCAGGACTTCCCTCCAGCGGGACATGGACCCTAATCCGCTACCCTGACGGTTTCACCAGTCAGGGAACGGGCACTACACGGACTGTTTCCGGGCTTGAACCAGGCACCTATAGCTTCGCGGTAACCAACTCCTTCACGTGTACCTCGGCAACAACCGGTGATGTGGTAATCAACGCGCGTCCCGGCGCACCGGTGGTGGTGATTAATAATCCTCCAACTATTTGCGAGAATGAGACCACTAACCTCACCGCTCCGGCAGTTACGGCCGGATCTGACGCCAACCTTACATTTACATACTGGACTGACGCCGAAGCAACGGTTGAATATGCCACACCGTCAGCAGCACCGGCAGGAACCTACTATATCATGGGCACTTCCACGGCAGGTTACTATACAATAAAACCTGTAGTTGTCACCGCTGATCAGCTTCCGGTTGCGAATGCCGGTCCTGACCAGGTCCTTGACTATCTCTTCGGCACAACACTGAATGCCGAAATCCCGGAAATCGGGTCAGGGCTGTGGTCAATTGTATCAGGAACTGGTGCTATTTTCAATTCAGGAGCCCCGTCCACCCCGGTGAGCGGACTATCGGCCGGGGAAAACATCTTCAGCTGGACAGTCACCAACGGTGCCTGCGATCCGGTTACTGACGAGATTGTAGTCAGGGTGAACAACCTTACTATTCCAACCCTGATTACACCTAACGAGGACGGGCGCAACGACTGGTTCGAGCTGCGTGGCCTTGAGACTCTCGGAAGAACTGAACTCACCATCTTCGACCGCCGTGGAATGAAGGTTTACGAAAACTCTGACTACTCAAATGAACAGGGTAACCGCTGGGAGGGCCTCGATTACAACAGTAATCCTCTTCCTGATGATACATACTTCTATGTGATAAGAGCCGCAAACGGAGTATCCATAAGTGGTTACATCGTCGTGAGACGGTAACCTGAGGGATTTGAATTGTCGCACCCTTGAACAGACTGTACCAGGCGAACATCAGGTTTCCCTCTGCGATATAAATAAAAACAAGTCATACCAGGAAATAAAACCAGTAGTAATGAAAAAGTTAATTTGTCTGTCGGTTCTGGCTCTACTGCCGGTGATGCTGATGGCCCAGCTTACACCGGTGAATGACCAATACATCCTCAATCCGTTGACTATCAACCCGTCGTATGCCGGAAGCAGGGGAGGGCTTAGCGTGGCGGCATTCTACCGCCAGCAGTGGGTAGGCATCACTGGCGCTCCCCGCACGATGAGCCTGGAAGTTGATGCACCCGTGCTTTCGAACAGGCTCGGCTTAGGTTTGTTCGTTGTCAACGACCAGATTGGCGTGACAAAACAGACTGAATTTATGACATCATACGCTTTCCGGATCAGTCTCGGGAGCGGCACCCTGGCTCTTGGCCTGGGAGCAGGTCTGGTGGCAACGAATACCGCATGGTCCGACCTGGTGGTGCTTGATCCGGGTGACGAATACTACCTGATTGATTCAAAGGTATTTGTAGTGCCTGATTTTAGTTTCGGAGCTTACTATAACGTAAAAAATTACTTCGTCAGCTTTTCGATCCCAAGACTGCTGGGATACAAGTTCGACTTTGACAGGAACAAGTACTCACTGCAGTTTAACCCGGGACAATATAACTATGTCCTGACAACAGGCTATATGTTCCCTCTGGGGCAGAAGGCCAGGTTCATTCCGTCAGCGCTGGTCTCATACTCGCCGGGAGACAGGCTGCTTTATGACGGAAGTGCTCACTTCATACTGTATGACAGACTGTGGCTCGGGGCAACCTACCGGAGTACCGGCTCGGTGACGGCACTGGCACAGTTTGCCATAAACAACCAGTTCAAGGTGGCCTACTCATATGACTTCAATTTCGGGAAGCTGGGGACATACAACAGCGGTTCCCATGAGTTGATGCTCCGCTACGAGTTCCGTTACAAGGTTGATGTGGTGAATCCGCTGATTTTTTAGTAACCGGCGCCGGCCAGTGATTCTTAAATGAACACTGCAATCGGTAAAGGTTACAGACAATTTATTCTGAAGTAATACTTTTTCTAAAGAGTTCATAAATTTAGTGTACCTTAGACAATCTGAAGTTTTATGTTATGAAAATAAGGACCTCGGTTTCAGTTTTTGTTCTAATCCTGGTGCATGGTATTGTTTCTGCCCAGCAAACTCCATACAATATCAGGAAGACCGCCTTCAGCACTGACGGTTATGACGAGTTCGCCCCCGTCTTTTATAACGGCGGACTGGTCTTCTGCTCTGACAGAGGGCAGGCGGTGAACAGCCAGGGGAAGGCAGTTGTAAAAATGTTTTATGCTGATACCGCATCCGCGAACGCAAAGATCCGGCCTTTTTCCAAGTACCTGAAAAGCAAGCTGAACGATGGCCCTGCCACTTTTAACCGTGCAGGCGACACGATATACTACTCCAGGAACCTCGTTGTTGAGGGCAATTTCAAACTCCTCTCGACGTACAGGAACAAACTGGGGCTTTTTTATGCTGTATCAGAGGAGAAAGGCTGGGGAAAGGTCCGCGAGATCAGATTCAATACTGAGTGGTTCAACATCACAATGCCATGCCTGAGCCACGACGGCAAGAGGCTTTATTTTACCTCGGACAAGCCCGACGGGGTGGGAGGCCTCGATATTTATTACAGCAACTGGAGGAACGGTTACTGGGAAGACCCTGTTAACCTTGGACCTGAAGTAAATACGGAAGGTAACGAAACTTATCCCTTTATCAGCGAGACAGGTGAACTCTTCTTTTCTTCGGATGGAAGGGGAGGCCTCGGCGGAAAGGATATATATGTCACGAAACAGACTGTGAACAGCTGGCATACACCCGTTAGACTGTCAGCTCCGGTGAACTCAGAGTATGACGACTTTGGTATAGTGACCACGGCGGATGTCAGAGAGGGATACTTCTCCTCCGACAGGGACAAGTCAGTTGATATTTACCGCTTTACATCGGAGATGCCACAGGTCTGGTTCGCGGAAGCGCAAAAGGAGAACCATTATTGTTTTTCGGTGTCAGACACGGGAAGGATTGGGGTTGACACGCTCAACCTGCAATATGTATGGGATTTCGGTGACAACACGAAGAGTACCGGAACCAGGGTGCATCACTGTTTCGCGGGACCAGGGAAGTACAGTGTTGTCCTTGATATCTTTGACCGCTCAACCGGGAAACCTTATTTCCGCAAGCAGTCCTATGACATTGAGATTGTTGATTATGACCAGCCGTACATCTCCGGGCCGGCTTATGCCATTGCGGGTGAAGCGGTTGATTTTGACGGGATGAAGTCGTACCTGCCGGGTTACTCTATCGCAGGATTCTTTTGGGATTTTGGCGACGGAACACAGAAGACAGGAGCGGGTCCTTCTCACACCTACGCCCGGAGCGGTGAATATGATGTGAGGCTGGGTGTGACAATTCGCTCGCAGTCTACCGGTGATGTTCTCAAGCGAGCAGTAACCCGCAAGATCAGGGTATTTAACAGCGGTTCAGAGAGAGATTCATGGCTTGCCGCGAGGCCTGCCTCAGGATCCGATCCTGTTGATCTGAGGCATTTTGAGAATGTCATTATCCGTGGCCAATATTCGGCTGAGGCTGAGTTCATTAAAGAGGCTGTTTTCCAGGTTGAGATCCTTTCGTCGAAGACTAAGATGGAGTTGACGAATCCGCTGTTCAGAGGTGTGCCGGTGAAGTACTCCGTACGTGAGGTTCATTATCCTGAGACAGATACTTACAGTTATGTCATTGATCAGCAGATGAGTCTGATGGCAGCTTACCCGGCATATACTGAGATGATTGCACTGGGATTCAAAAGTGCCACAGTACGGCTAAATGTGCTGACCGATCCCGCTGAGCGGGAGCTCAATGTTCTTAAGAGGAATTATGGTGTGATGACTGACACCTATTTTGATACACGCAACAGGCTGGTAACTAATGCCTATCTGATGCTTGACCAGGTGGTGATGCTGATGAACAAGTATCCGTCATTGAAGCTGGAAGTTGGTGTCCATACAGATAACCAGGGGACACCCGCCTCTCTGCAGAGCCTCTCGCAGACGCGTGCACAGGTTATAGTCAACTACCTGATCAACAGAGGCGTTGCCTCGAACCGGCTGACTCCGCGAGGCTACGGCAGCACCCGTCCCATAGCCCCGAACGCCACCTGGCTTGACCGAAGGCTGAACAGGAGGGTGGAGTTCAGTGTTATAAGGTAGAAGGCTTTCCGTACCGACTGGCTTGACTGGTACTGACACTGAAGACTAATTTTACTATTACCAGGCAGGCAATTAAAAGATTTTTAAACAATAAATGACAGTATATGAGAAATGCACTGGCATCAATTCTATTGTTATTTTTGAATGCTCATTTGTTTGGTCAGGAGGTTCTTGTCATTAAGGAGCGGGAGTTCATTGATACAGAGACGGGCGATTCTCAGGGAGTGAATATCCCCAGAAGCACCAGGACCCATTTTCAGTTTCTGAACAATTCAGTGACGGCTGTCAACTCATTCGGATATTTGTTGCAAGCAGGCGACGAGAATCCGGCATCTTCCAACAACAATCTTGACGGTGAAATTATCGCAGGAAACAGGTTCGTCTGGAACGGAACTGATGAAACAAGTATGACTCACGCCTTATTTACAGGCTACAATCTCGATGTAGTAGTCAAGTACAACTATCTGCTTAATACCCCGAATGGTATCCAAAGGAAGTCGGACGGCATGACTGACCAGAAAGGTGTCATTGCCTACAATATTTTGAAAAATCCAAAGTTGGGAATTGCAATAAAAGGTATTAACGGGATAAGGATTTACAACAACACTTTCTATAGTGAAAAGACAACAGCTCAGACCTGGCGTGGCCTGATTGACATATATAATAACACAGACAATGGCTTGAATGCCCCGTCAAAGGGCACCAGGATTTTCAATAACATCTTTTATACCAGGAATCATATTTACAACATCAATATCCATGATGAGGATTGTCTTGAAGGTTTTGAGTGTGATTACAATGTATACTGGTGTGAGGCTGGCGCCCCGTTATTCCAGGTTGGCGGGAAAACCAAGACATTTGCCATGTGGCAGGCGATGGGATATGATCAGCACTCGGTTGTCTTAAATCCGAACTTTCTGGATCTTGTTTCATTTGTGCCAGCAGTAAGGCTTGACAATGGATTGGATCTGGGAGACGGGATGAAGGAAGGTCTTGCTGTTGATGCAGTATGGAACAGGAGTGTGCCGAAGACTGCACTGCAGAACGGAGTTTGGCAGGCCGGTGCTGTGATATATGCTGCGGCAGAAGAAGAACAGGAAGAAGAAGATGATGAAGGAGAGGAAGAGGAATGGCCGGAAAATATAACCAATGTCTTTCCAAATCCGGCGAAGGATACATTTTACGTTTTAATGACTGACCCTCAACGGCAATATGCTGTTGCCAAGGTATATGATTATTTTGGCAGGTTTATGTTTTCGCAGGCAATCTATTCGGGGCTTAATTCCGTGGAGCTGCCTGACCATATAGTCTCCGGATTTTATACAATAACCCTCGAGGCTGCGAACCTTGAACGGTATATTAAAAAAGTAATCCTTCTTGACTAGCCTCAGATGTTTTTTATGAATTTCTGAGTTAAAAGAATCTGTCCGGCACTGATCGTAATCACATATATGCCGCTGTTAAGGTGAGACAGGTCGAAGTGCTTTGAAACCTCGTCTGAAGATATCTCCTCCCGGTAGACGGTTTTGCCAATAAAATTAATGACAGACAGGATAAAGGACCCGGACTCAGCCAGGGTTGAAAAGTCGACTGTGAAACGGCCGTCATTAGGATTGGGATAGAGGTTGAAGTATTCTCTTTTTTCATTGTGAACAACAACTGAAACTTCAAGTGTGGATGATACTGAAGAGGCCTTCAGATCATCAGTTGCAATGGCCTTAAAGTTATACGTTCCGGCCGAAAGATCTTTAAGCGTAAAAGAATAGGGTGCCGCAGTGGATTCGGCAACTTTTTTAGATCCGTTGTAAAGTTCAACCTTTATTATTGTTCCATCAGGATCAGATGCCTCAATATTTATGTCAACAGTAGCCGGGGGAATATATGAAGCTCCTTTTGAGGGAAATGAAATGGATACTACAGGCAGTTTATTCTGGCGAACTGATCCATCAGGCATCTCAAAGGCCCCCAGATCAGGAGCTGTTCCCCAGAATGGGAGACCGACATCTACCCCGGAATCAATTAGGACAGAACCAGCAGCAAGGTGCATGAACTCCATCTCAGGCAGGTTTCCGTCATCTTTCCTGGGGGCTTCAATCTGTGTGCCGTCCAAACTCAGGAAATCATTATCTGAAATAGAACTTGGGGCAGGCATATATTCATTGTCGCGAAATGAATTTGCCGTTGTTATTGCAGCTCCGTTCAGAGAAGGAGCAATCTCATTTCTGTAAGAGATTGAATTTTTTACCACAGCAATAATACCACCGTAGTCAAATACAAATCCGCTGGTGCCATTCTTGTATGCTGTATTATTATTAAGTACAACCGAACAAAGGGCTTTATTCTGATCAAAACCCCTTGCTCTGTTATTATAAGCCAGACAGTTTTTAATTGACCTGAGAACTTTTGTCCCATGATTCATGGTTGTTATGCCTAACTTGAATCCGTTTCCATTACCTGCAGGGGTGAATGTGCCAGGTATATAGCCATTATTCCAGGACCAGCAGCTGTCTATCAGTACAGTTCCGTCATTCTCCCAAAGATCCAGACCGTCATCAGCATTCCACCAGAAACGGCAACCTCTGATACTGTTTGTCATGCCTGGGGGAATGTAGCAAATCTCTAGTCCATCCGCATCTTCATATTTTGGCACGGTAAGTGGATCCTGATTAAAGTGGAAGTCGCAGTTAAGTACCAGATTCCCGTTCGATTTTCCACTTATCGTACAACCATGTCCGTTATGGTGAGAATTGATCTTTTCAAAGGTATTGTAATTACTGTCTGATATTCTGAACCCAGTGTAAACCTTACTATCAAGTTGGGTGTAGCCAGTAATTTCTAATCCTTTCCAGTGAAAATAGTCACCTGTAAAACATATTCCGCTTTGCCAGATGTCTTTAAATCCGTTTGTTGCATCTCGGGTAATTACGGGTATTTCGCCCGGGAAGGCCCAGATCTTAATGGTGTTTGTTGTTGTACCCTTCTTGTTGATCAGATACTGGGTTGAAATATACTTGTAGGTCCCTCCACGGAGGTATACAGTATCACCTGCGACAATCACTGTCCATGCCTTGTTAAGTGTAAAGAATGGCTGTGTTACTGTACCAGGATTTGAATCACTCCCTTCAGGTGACAAATAATAGGTCCTTCCAAAAGATACTGATCCGGTAAGGATCAGGAGGACAACACATAAAACCCGCATATGAATAAATTTGACGAATGAGCAATATTAAGTGACAAACATATGAAATTTTACGAGGAGACAACGAATTTGTTTCAACATACACAGCCTAATTATTAAGATTGCAATGAAATATCATTATCAGTTCCTAGTTAAACACAATGTATGATCTGAATTTCAATTATTGCAGATCCGGTTATCTTAAGAATAGATGATTAAAAAACTGTTGCAGGATTTTAGAACAAATACCAGGATAAGGCAGGTTACTGGTCTGTTAAGCGTTAATATTATTTCTATCCCACTCTCAATTGTTACCAGTATTATAATCACCAGATTTCTTGGATCGACTGGCTATGGGAACTTCAAATTCATATTAAATCTTTTCTCACTGGCAATCGTGGTTTTCACATTTGGTTTCTTCCAGGCCGGGAACCGTGCGTTAGTATTAAATTCAGATCCTAAAAAGGCCAGGGAGCTTTTTGGCGCAGAGCTGATTATAACCTTTTTTTTATTCCTGTTTATGGCGCTTTTTTTCTGTGGATATGCCCTATTGGATAAAAACATAAATGAAAAGGGTTTGCGCCTGATCCTGCTTTTAGTCATTCCCTTTTCATGGATATTTCTGATGTCAAAGTATTTCGAAGTGCTATTTCAGGCAGATAACAAAATTAAGTTACTTGCTAAAGCTAGGCTATATCCTCATTTGATTTATTTCTTAATGATCCTGGCCATTTATTATTTCATTTTCAATTATTCAGGAGATCGGTTAAAGTTAATCCTGGGATCTTATTTCGCAGGAAATATTATCATCTCGATTTATATTATTTTAAAGCTTAATCCCTCCTTCCTGAATTTCAGGGAGAGAGCAAAGGAAATCCTACACTATAATAAGATCTTCGGATTCAGTGTTTATCTCGGCAGCGTTTTTGCTGTTGGATTTTCCCAGTTGACAGGTGTGCTGATAAGTTACTTCTCGCCTGACAACAGCGGTGTCGGATACTACTCTCTTGCAATGACAATAGCTGCTCCATTGGCATTCATTCCTAATGTGATTGCAACTACCCATTACAAGGATTTTTCAGTGAGTAATAAGGTTCCGCAGAAGTTGCTTAAAGTGACAGCTGGGATAAGCATTGCTGCCTTGATCGCTACAAACATTTTAGTGGGGCCTTTTATTAAGATTTTTTACGGGATTGAATTCTCTCCTGTAATAAGGTTGACATACATAGTTAGTTTCGGAATAATAATGAATGGACTGGCTGATTTTTTTAACCGCTTTCTGGGGTCACACGGGAAAGGCAAAGCTCTGCGGAACAGTGCATTTATTGTAGGACTCAGTGTTTTGATACTTAACGTATCCCTTATTCCGTTATTTGGAGAAAAGGGAGCAGCATGGACAACATTTTTTTCAGGGATAATTTACTTTGTTTGTATGTATCTGTACTACAGGGCATTGATTGCAGAATTAAATCGTCTCAATCAATAATCGGATTTTCGGAATCTTTCCTTTTTCTGTATATATGAACTCGTTATAATGAACAATGCTAAAATTATATATAAACCTTATGGTGCAGGATCAGGTTCTGTCAGAGTATCTTTCTTTGACTATTTCTACATTTTCACCCTTATTATCTATACCGCCCATGCAAACAAGTATGTTGTCTCGACTGCCGTACAGGACAACCCAATCTGGTTTTCTTTGGTAATTCTCCTTGCAGGAGTTCTGGTATTGAGATGGCGCGTAGCTTTTAATAGGCAGTTTTATCTGTTGATTTTTGGATATCTGATCTACTTTGTGGCAATATCGGTAAAGTTTCATGAATTTCGCCCGATGTTTTTTCTTAATAACGCCTTTCTTTTCTTTATAACTTATTCTACGGTCAAGGCCCTCAAAATCAATTTTTTTAGGATTTATGAGATAGTTATGACCTATCTTGCTGCGATTGGTTTGGCATTTTGGGTCATACAGATAATACTTGGAGGTGATAATTTTCTGAATTTACTCGGGAAAATCCCTTCAATTGAAGAGTTTTCAAATGTATCCGGAGGCGGACTCAATATCATTCTATATTCAGTACAGCCTACACGCACATCCTTATTATTTGATTTCTTACCTCCCCGTAACAGTGGATTTGCCTGGGAACCAGGTGGATTTGCGGTTATGCTTGCCGTTGCAATATTCATTAATCTTTTCTTCTTTAAATCAACTAAGAATTCCACTGCCCGTTTCTGGATTTTACTTGCTGCACTCGGATCTTCACAATCTACTACAGGGTATGCAGTTCTTCTGGTTATTTTATTTTTTTATTTCTACAATAAACAGAAAAAACTGCTTTTAGCATTGTGGCCTCTGTTGCTTCTTGCCTTATTGGCGGTATTTTCCCTCCCATTTATGAGTGATAAGATATTGGGCCTTATTGATGAAACAAAAAACGTAGATGCAATGGTTGAATGGAGTATTGGGAGAGAGGAAGCAATTAATCCGCAGCGTTTTGCATCCTTTGTCATAGCATTCAGGGATTTCCTTGATAATCCGGTACTTGGTCTCGGGGGGGTCAATGAAGCGAGATGGACTTACAAGATAGGAGCCAATGTTTCTACAATTACAGGAATTGGAAACCTTCTGGCCCAATACGGGATCGTCGGTTTTCTTTTTTTTATTATTTCTTCTTTCAGGTCCTCGTTATTCTATTCAAAACATTTCATGTTCTCGGGGAACATACTGTTTTTCATAATCGTAGTTTTTATTTCAATCAGCTATGGGATTATTCTGTTACCGCTGATAATGAGTTTTTGGCTGTTCGGATATTTTACCCCAGGCGGAATATCTCCCGATCAGGTCAAAATGAGAGACCTTGAAATCAGAACAGAACAGCTCAGAAAGAAATGAAAGCAATGCTTTTCCAGGCCATAATCAGAACCTTTAATTTGTAAGGTAATATCAGACTGGATTAAACTTTAAAAACTTGGAAGGATCAAAAATTAAAATCTGTTTTATTCTCACACATCTTCCTCAAGGTGGGGCGGAGAGACAGACAATTAATCTAATAAGGGGATTGAGTCCTTCATTTTATGATGTTACACTTCTTCTCTATGCCGGTGATTATCTGTTTTATAAGGAAGTGTTTGATCTGCCTGTCAGGCTCATCGTAAATCCCTCATCGTCAGGAAGCAAGATAAACAGGAACCTGAAGAATGCCATTTTTCTGCGAAAATCTCTCCAGAAAAACAACTTTGATATCCTGCATACCCTTCTTGGTCACAATGGATTCTGGGTAAGATTATTAGCTCCCCGAAAATACAGGAACAGGATAATATATTCCATTCGCAATGACATCTATGATAATCCGGGAGTCTTTCTTGCTTTTGAAAGGTTCCTGATTAAAAACTCATATGTAATCACCAATAGCCAGAAGGTTTTGGACCAGTTTAGGGCGTATATCGGACCAGATAAACTGGGAAACAGGGCAAGCCTCATATACAATGGATTTGAAACCGGAAGATTCATTAGTGAAGAACCGGCGATTGTCAGTGATGAGATAATACTTGGGACTGTGGGAAGACAGTCTTCGCAAAAGAACCAGATTCAGATTATTCAGGCAGTGGAAGAATTAGCCCCGAACTACCCTGTCCGGTTATTCCTGATCGGTGACAAAACCCAGAATAGAGGCCAGGCAAATGAAGCATATGTAAAAGTTCATCAACTTGATAATTACGTGACGATTCTTGATTCACAACAGGAGATTGAAGAATTTTATAAACGATTTAACATTTTTATACTTGCTTCAGTTTATGAAAGCTGTCCGAATGTTTTATTTGAAGCAATGCTTTCCAGGTGTTTATGTATAGTTTCAGCCAATGCAAATACAGACCGCTTCATCCAGGACGGGGAAAACGGATTGGTATACGATGGATCTTTGAGCATGCTTGTGGAAAAGATCAAACAGGCAATGAACATGGTTAGAACCGGCAATCACCTAACCATGGTGGAAAAGGGGTGTAAATATGCGGGTGAGAACTTTTCCACAGAGCGAATGATCAGGAGCTACGAAGA
>ENA-UOWG01002684-UOWG01002684.1-activated-sludge-metagenome-genome-assembly--contig:-NODE-2684-length-14734-cov-4.916684_pt1 | contig 14734 bp, 17 predicted proteins | sample MGYA00238147_ERZ761563 | MGnify/ENA primary metagenome ERZ761563 (study PRJEB28884, sample SAMN05720216) | anaerobic digester metagenome | isolation source: active sludge of municipal... | reverse complement strand
ACCTTGCTGGCGCTGATTTTCTCATTGGATGCGGGCGAATGAGCGACTGGCACGCCGATAAAATCCTGGCCAACTGTATTGGGAGGCACTTTCACGGAGAGTGAACCTGGAGTAAACGAGTACCCCGGTTTTGTGGGCCGCAAAGTGTAGGTCTTTGCATTCAAACCAGTAAATTTGAAACCACCATTGGCCTCGCTGGATGTTGTCTTGATCAGGATTCCTTTATTATTGATCAGGTTAAGCGTGACGCCCGCCAGCGGAGACAGGTCTTCAGACAGGACTGTTCCCGTGATGGAGGACCCTCCCCGATTGACCACAAAAATATCAATGAAGCCGTTTGTATCACCGGGAACAAGGTTGGTGGCGATTGATTGGAAAGCGACAATCCCGCTGTCAGCGCTGATCGAAGTCACCAGGCTAAACCCGTTGCTCTGCACCCCGCTGGTTGAGACGGAGACGCGGGTTGTCACACCTTTCTGACGATCGCGGATAAAAATGTCCTGAACGCCATTCGTATCCCCGCTGACCAGGTTGGAAGCCATTGACACGAATGCCACAAATTTGCCATCCCCATTGATCGATACATCGTAACTCATGTCATTTGCCTGTAAGCCGGTGGTGGATACCGATTCGCGGGTGGTCAGGCCGGCTTGGCGGTTATGGACAAAGATATCGTCTTTCTTATTTGTATCACCTGGTACCAGGTTGCCAGCCCAGGATACAAAGGCAACATCTTTTCCATCAGCGCTGATTTTTGCACCCCGGCTTATATTATCACCCTCCACACCAGCGCTGGAAACAGATACCCGGGTGGTCTCGCCGGTTTCGCGATCGTGAACGAAGACGTCTATGCTTTCGTTTTCATCTCCGTACACCAGGTTGGCTGCGTCCGATTCAAAAGCCACATAACGACCGTCTGCGCTGATCGACGGGTTGGAGCTGTCGCCATATCCGCTAACCGTGCTGCTAAAGATGGAGACGCGGGAAAGCTCGCCTGTTTGGCGGTCCTTCACAAATATATCCTGGTAGTTATATGAATTCTCAAAGACCAGGTTGGATGCTTTAGAATCAAACGCCACAAAACGACCGTCTGCGCTGATGGATGCGGCACCGCTGTCATTATTTCCTTCCATTCCAGCCGCGGTTACCGACACCCGGGTGGTTTCACCGCTTAACCGGTCATGAACAAACACATCCGAATATTCATTAATATCTCCGCTGACCAGGTTGGATGCTGATGACCCAATCACCACAAAGCGGCCGTCAGCGGTGATGGATGTGACACCGCTGTGGTCATTCCCCTGTTCTCCGGTACTCGAAACGGATACTCGGGTGGTCTCCCCCGTCTGCCGGTCATAGACAAAAGCATCGTAAACATTATTGGTATCATTTTCGACTAGGTTGGAAGCAATTGATGAAAACGCTACAAAGCGGCCATCTGCGCTGACGATGGGGCCCTCACAGTTGGCATTTGCCTGTTCACCCGCGCTCGAAACGGAGACCAGGGTGGTGGTACTGGCAGCTGATACTTCCATGCCAGGAACCCCTTGAAGCCCATCGGCAGATTGCGCCTGGCTGACACCGATGGGTGCCAGTCCAAGGACGATCATCAAAACCATGCAGGATCTTACAATGAGGCTGATTTGTGTTGAGAACTTATCCATTGTCACCCCTCGCGTCGATGTGTTTATGTAAATATATCAAAAAAAATAAAAAATCGTCAAACCTGGTGAGTTCGACAAAGGTATTTACCAAATACTTGCTTCCCTGGTCGCTAATCCCTGTTCACTAATCGCTGACCTATCCCCATCCCCGCGATCGCGCCTGTGGCAAAGGCAAAATGCAGGTTATACCCCCCGCAGGGACCCACCACATCCAGCGTCTCGCCCGCCAGCTGCACGCTGGGCACGATGCGTGAACGCATGTTCAGCGGGTCCACCTCGCTGACGGGCACACCGCCGGTGCTCACCTGGCAGAACTCGAAACCGCGCGTGCCGGTGACGCGCAAGGGCAGGGCGGTGAGCAGGGCGAAGAGGTAGGGCAGGGCTTTGTCGGATAGCTGGCTGCAGAGCATGTCCGGCGCAAAACCGGCCATCTTCAACACCAGCGGGGGGAGTTTGGGCGGCAGCACAGAACCCAGCAGCACCGTCAGCGGGGTGGGGGAGCCGCGCTTCTCACGCAGCAACGCGCGCAGCGCAGCTTCGCTCGTGAACAGCGGGTTGAGCTCCAGGCGCAGGTCAGCGCCGGGACGGGCGGAGATGTGGTGACTGAGATCCATCACGGCGGGTCCGTTCAGCCCCCAGGCGGTGAAGATCAGGTTGCCGGTGGTCGCAGCCAGCAGTTTGGAACCTTCGTAGAGCTTCACGTTGGCATCCAGGCGCACACCCTGCAGGGCCTGCCAGGGGGTCATGTCGCAGGTCACCGGTGCCAGCGCCGGGCGCGGCGGGATGATGGTGTGGCCTAGGGTTTGCAGCATGGGGAAGAGCTGCCCGCGCGAGCCGAGGGCAGGGTAGGCGGAACCGCCGGCCGCTACCAGCAGGTTCTCACAGGAGTGCGGGCGCTGCGTCTTGAAATTGACCTCGAACGAGCCCGGGGTATTTCGTATAGATATTACCCTGTGATTGAGCAGCACGTTCACGCCGGCTTCGTGCAGCGCCGCGGCGAAGGCGTCCACCACGGTCTGCGCGGATTCAGAGAGGGGGTAGCACCAGCCGTCATGTGTGCAGTAGGTGAGTACCCCGATGCTTTCGAAAAAGGCGTTCAGTTCAGCGTAGCCGAAGCGTGACAAGACACTCTCCAGCCAGGCGGGATCAGCGCAGGCATAGCGCTCAGCCGCCAGCTCGCGGTTGGTCAGGTTGGCGCGCCCAGCGCCGGTGACCAGCAGCTTGCGCCCGACCGTGGGGTTGCCGTCGATCAGCGTGACCTGCGCGCCCGCCCGCGCGGCGAACAGCGCCGCGGTCACGCCAGCCGGCCCTGCGCCGATGATAGTGAGTGAATGGGTCATAGCGTTATTGTACAGCAGGAGCGCTAATGGTTGAGGAGATTGCTCAGGTTTTCTTAGGAACGAACCCGTAAATCTTTTTCAAGGTATCAGGGAGGAATTAAAAAAATGACAATCCTCCACCAGGAAGGATTGTCACTCCCCCAAATTCAGAATTTCATTTCAGGGAAGGCACTTTAATTTTGCGCCAACTGTTATCCTCTTGGTCAACCAGGTATCGTTCGTAAACGTGCCGTAAGCGCTTATTTTCTGATCCACCTTGAGGTCCGCGAATGTGATCTTTACCGTTGTAACCCCATCAGTGAAAAGATAACGCGTGGTGGGGGTCACGGTGAGGGTAACCAGGGTTCCGATGTACGGATGAACCAGGCTGTTCCCACGAATGACTTTTACGACCACGTAATCCGCTCCGATCTCAGTAATTTTTCCCGTGATGAGGAAGTTGGGAACTGGAGCATATTGCAGACCATCGACCGACCCATTGGCGTATCCATGCCTCGATCCAGCTGCCACAGCCGGGGTGACCGCTGCCAATGTGAGTACCAACACAGCGAATACGACAAGTATCTTTTTCATGGTTTCTCCTTTTGTAAATTAAGACGTCAGGCATAGTTTAAAGATACGGTCTCAGAGGGTTATATCGAAGGTGTGATGTCCAGCCGCCAGGTCGCGGTTGGACAGGTTGGCGCGTCGAGCATCGGGTACCAGCGCTGGCGTCATGAAGGGATGTGAGAGGTGAGGGGAGGAATGACTTTATCGAAAATTCATTTCCCCTCTTGACAATCATTCACTATATCGTAAAATTACGATATATGAACAACAAGAATGCACACGAAAATGTCAGCGACCGGGAACGCCTGGTAAAGATGCTCAAGGCGTTGGGCAACCCGGTGCGCTTCCAGATCGTTCAATTCCTGGCGGAGCGCCAGGTGTGCATCACCAATGACATCGTCCGCAACACACCGCTGGCGCAATCCACCGTCAGTCAGCACCTCAAAGTGCTGCGCGAGGCCGGGCTGATCAAGGGCGATATCGAGGGCCCCGCCACCTGTTACTGCCTGGATACGGAAGGCTTTACCTGGCTCAAGCAAAACTTCCAGGACTGGCTGCCGGATGTGGACGTGTGTTGCCCGCCCGTTGAACAGTAATAATGCCTGTTTTGCTCTTTTTTTGGACCAAACGATCGTATTTTTACGATAAAGGAAAACACAATGACATCATCGAACTCATCTGCTGACTATTTTACCGGCATCGCCAGTGACTGGGATGCGCTGCGCTCCGGCTACTTTTCCGAGGCTGTGCGCGCCGCCGCCATCGCCAAAGCCTACCTGCACCCGCAAATGATCGTCGCCGATGTAGGCGCCGGCACCGGGTTCATGGCAGCCGGGTTGGCGCCGCTGGTGCGGCACGTCCACGTGCTGGACGGCTCGGCGGAAATGCTTGAACAGGCGAGGAAGAACTTATCCGCATTCACCAACGTGGAATTCAAGCAGGCGGACGGGCTGGCCCTGCCGCTGAGGGAAGCCAGCGTGGATGCCGTCTTTGCCAATATGTACCTGCATCATTGCCCCGATCCGCTCGCCGCGATCGAGGAGATGGTCAGTATTTTGCGTCCCGGCGGCCGGCTGGTGATCACCGATCTGAACCTGCATAACCACGCGTGGCTCAGAACTGAAATGGCCGACCTGTGGTTGGGCTTTGACCGCGGCCAGGTGCGCGCCTGGTTTGAGCAGGCCGGGCTGGTGAACGTGGTGATCGACTGCACCGGTCAGAATTGCCGCGCAGAGGCGAAGGACGCCAAAGAGGACAGCGCGGACATCGGGATCTTTATCGCCACGGGAACCCGACACGTCCCCGCGCACGCGGCTGTTCAATCCAATTATGGCCAACGGGCAACTGAGGGCGGGTGCTGCGGTGGTGACTCCAGTTGTTGTTCTTCCGGTTCGGCCACGATCGAAGAGGTCGGCACGGTGGTATGGGACAGCGCTTACACCACGGAGCAAAAGGAAGGCGTACCGGCTGAAGCCGCCGAGATCTCGCTGGGCTGCGGCAACCCCATCGCCATGGCCGGGCTGCAACCCGGTGAAACGGTGCTCGATATTGGCTCGGGCGGCGGCATTGATGTCTTCCTGGCTGCCCGGAAAGTTGGACCCGCCGGATTCGTGTGGGGCGTGGATATGACCCCCGCCATGCTGCAGCGCGCCCGCAAGACCGCCAGCGACAACGGCTTTACCAACGTCAAGTTCCGTCACGGAATGGCAGAGAAACTCCCATTCGAGGACGGCATGTTCGACGTTATCCTCTCCAACTGCGTCATCAACCTTTCTGAGGACAAAGGAAAGGTATTTCGCGAAGCCTACCGGGTGCTTAAAAGCGGCGGACGTTTGGAGATCGACGACATGGTCTTTGGCGGACCGGTGCTGCCGGAGATGCGCGTATCCGCTGCCGGCTGGTCCGAATGTATCTCCGGGGCGCTGCCGGAAGGGGAATACATCGACCTGGTCAGGCAGGCCGGGTTCACGCAGATCAATGTGCGCCGGAGCCACAGCAGCGGTAGCGCGGCCGGCGTCCCGGTGTATTCCATCCAGGTTTCCGCGCGCAAGGCATCCTGATACAAACATGATCGAATGGTCAGCGGAAGTGGCAGAGGTCTATCAGTCTACCCAGTCCGCACCAAACAACACATCATTATCAAAGGAGCGAGCAACGCAATGAGCCGGTTTGAAAAGTATCTCTTTTTATGGGTGGCGTTATGTATGGGAGCCGGACTGCTGTTATCACAGACCATCCCGGGTATTGGTGAAGCGATCGATTCGTGGCAGGTGGCGGGGATCTCCATTCCCATCGGCATCTGCCTGTTCCTGATGATGTACCCGGCGTTGTTAAACCTGCAATTTTCCGAGATCAAGCGCTTAAAGGAGCAGCCGAAACCGATCCTGCTGACGCTGTTTGCCAACTGGATCATCGCGCCGATCGTGGCCGCCGTGCTGGCAAACCTGTTCCTCAAGGGCTATGAGCAGCTCGTGGTGGCGGTCATCCTGCTGGGTTCCAGCCCCTGCACCGCCATGGTGCTGGTGTGGGGCAGACTGGCCGAGGGCAACCAGGAACAAAATGTCATCACCACAAGCGTGAACACCATCACGATCATGTTCCTGTACGTGCCGGTCGTGTCGCTGCTGACCGGGATACAGAACATCCCCATCAACCGTCTGACCCTGCTTCTCTCCGCCCTGGTCTTCATCGGCGCGCCGTTGGTCATTGGCATCATCAGCAAGGCGCTCATTATCCGCCGAAAAGGTGAAGACTGGTTTCACCAGGTTTACCGCCCCATTGTGGGAAAGGTGGCCACCGCGGCTTTGTTGTTGACCCTGGTGATCCTGTTCTCGCTGAACGGGCAGGTGCTGATCAAGAATTTTAATCTGCTGGGTATGGTCTCGCTGCCGCTGCTGATCGGCTTTGCCGTGGTCGTCGGTATCAACCTGCTGCTCACGCGCCTGTTCCGCCTGCGATACAAGGAGGCCATCATCACCGTGCTGATCGGATCTTCCAGCCACTTTGAAATTGCCATCGCCTCGGCTGTCGCCATCTACGGGGTGGGGTCCCTCGCCGCCCTGGGAACGACCATGGGGCTCTTCTGGGAGGTGCCGATCATGCTGGGTTTGGTGCAGCTGGGCAAGTACCTCAAACGGCGCGGGTTCTGGTCTTCCCAACCGGCAACTGCTGGCGCAGTGGAATCGATAAAACCCTGATGATGTGCTGAATCAATGTTTTATGTGCAACGGAAGGCGGCCTTTTGGCCGCCTTTTTAATAATCCTGCGTGGAATCATCTACCTCCAATCCTGTGAACTACTCGTGTGATGCAAAAGATAAAAAAACCACGCTCACTATTTACAAAATCCTACTCACTGATCACCCATCACTATACAGATGTAATAAAACAACTAATATATAAATGTAAATAAAAGATGTATAATAAAGATGTAATGAAAAAAGAGAACCTGTACCGCACCCAGGTGCTGCTGGAGCCTGCGCAGTACCGCGAACTGACCGCCCTGGCGGAAGCCGAGGGGATCAGTCTCTCGGCGCTGCTGCGGCGCATTGTGGCGCAGGGGTTGGAGGAACAGCGCCGCCACAAACTGGCGCGCGTCGCCGAAAAATTGCTGGATTTGTATTACTCCGCCGGGGACATCATGGGGTACACTTTACCTGGTGGTGAAGACTTCAACGGCGGGGAAGGGGATGGGGCATGAACCGCGGCGAGCTGTGGCAGATGGCGTTGGACCCGGCTGTGAACGAACCGGAGCGACTGCGCCTGGTGCTCATCCTCTCCAGCGACGCGATGGCCGTGCTGCCGCTGCGGGTGGTGGTACCGCTGGTGGAGTGGCGCGAATCGTTCTCATCCGCGCCGTGGATGGTCAGGATACCGCCTGTGCTCAACAGCGGGTTGAACACGGCCATGGCCGCAGATGCACTGCAGGTGCGATCCGTTTCAACCGCGCGACTGCAGACCTGCCTGGGCAGTTTGCCGGGGCGCGTCACCGATGAAGTGGCCGCGGCGCTGAACGGGATTACGGGAATATAGAGGACAACAGGGGAGCAGCTGGATCAATGAACATCACTGCGAAGTTCGTCTCCATCGACCACGACCGGAAGATCTCAATCAGCCGGGAGGGTAAAACACAGGAGGTAACCAACCTGATCCTCCCAACGGGGGTTGCTTTGGGCACCGCCGGGGCTGAATACCTGCTGCTTGCCCTCGTCACATGCTACAGCAGTAATCTTTACCGTGAGGCCGATAAACGCGGGATTGGCGTCGAACAGCTGGAAGTGGAAGTGGAAGGCCGTTTTGGTGTGGAAGGCGAGCCGGCCAGGAGCATTGTTTACCGCGTCATCCTCATCGCGGATGCCCCGGAACAACAGTTGCGCGAGCTGGTGAATTATGTGGACCGCATGGCGGAGATCCACAACACGCTCCGCCTGGGCTTGCCGGTTACCCTGAACCGCGTGGAGGCGATCACGATTTAACAGCGGGCGCATTGCATAAGGTACCCCACCGCTTCGCCTTGAAATCAATTAATGGATATGCTATAGTAATTTGATCAGCCTGTCCGGGCGGGTTGCCCGCCGTGTGAGAGGAAACAATTATCAGTGACCCTCATGGCATGCGATCAGGCAACCATACTCAACAAGGAGAGAAGATGAACACATCGAGTCTGCTGGATGCGATCAGAGTTGTGAAGGAAAATGAAAGGTTCGCGTCAGCCAGTTACTGGGAGGCGGCGCGGAAGATCCAGCACCCCGCCGGCAAGTTTGTTTTTGAAGAATTGAGCAGGTTCGAGCAGTATCACTACGAGCGTTTGACGAACCTGGAAAGAGCCCTGGAATATGAAGGCCATTTCATCGAATATGAAGGCAAAGAGTTTCCGCTCCCACCGGCGTTGGAGGTGCCCGCTGTCAAAGATCCCGACCAGAAGGATGTGCTGACGATCATCAACCAGGCCATCGAGCTGGAAGAGAACGCCAAAAAGGTGTATGCCGAACTGGCAGACCAGATCGATGACCCGCAGGGCAGGCAGATGTTCAAACGCCTGGCGGATGAAGAGTACAAGCATTTCATGCTCCTCATCGAGGCTTACTGGTCGGTCAGCTACCTGGGCGACTGGCGCTGGATGCGCTAGATTTCTCTCGCCGCTTTCAACTTTTTTGAGGAGCTAAACAACAAACAGAGCCCCAGCACCCCCAGGGGTAAACTGAACAGCAGCAGGCGTTGATAACTCATGCTGACCGGCTCGATCACGGTGGCAGTGAGCGCCTGCAGGGTGATAACTGAGTTGCCGATAAAATGCGCCAGCACCGCCGGCCAGATACTCCCCCCAGACGCAACCAGCGCTCCCCACCAGATGGAGACGGCCAGGGTTTGCAGGATGAGAAGTGGGGCCGCCCCGGTGGGGATGCCGCCAGAGAACACCTGCACGAGGTGCGGCAGGGAGAAGATCAGCGAGGTCAAGAGAACGCTTCCGATCAGCCCCCATTTCCTCGCTCCCCAGGCGCGCAACAACACCAGTAGCACGAGCCCGCGGAAAAAGATTTCCTCGTTGACCGCGACGACGAAATTTTCCATTATATTGGTCAGCGCTGCGGGGTTTTGCAGAAGGGCAGAAGCGTTTAGTGTAGCTTTTCCAAAAAATGAATACAGGCTGGCGGGGATTATGTAGCCAATTCCCGCAAGCGCGATCAGCCAGAGCCTCCAGCTCCCCAATTGGATGATCCCCGCGTCCTTCAACCACCCCATCCGCCACAGGAGCAGGAGCAGGCACAGGATTGTGGCCAGGCGGCTGAGCGTCATGGGGACAGATTCAGAGTAAGGTCGTCCCAATGCGCCGGCAGCGATGGCCAGGAAAAGGATCCATATGGCCAGCCAGGCGATCAATGCACCCAATACGAACAGCACAGGGTGATTTGTAGCGAAGGACAGAAGTTTTTTCAAACGTCCTCCAAATGATCAGGACAATTTGATTGTCATTACAACTATGGATAAGCTGTGAAGCTTACCGCGCCTGCGGCGTTCTCTCCCTTGACGATGAACTTGTAAGTGTAGGCTTTGCGGATGATCAGCGAGAAGACCATCGATTCAGCGTCGTTGGCCTGGTAGATCACCTCGCCCTTTTCCCCGCTCACCAGTATATCCAGCCGGCCTGACTCCGCCTCGATGACCACGTCCACGATCGCCCCCTCGCCCAGCGTTATCTCGTGCGCTTTTGTACCATCCAGTTCACTGAACGTCAGCGCGAAGTGCGTCTCATCCGCGCTTTCCTCGCCATCGAAGCGCGCTCCGCAGGCGGTGAGCAGCAGGAGCATGGACACGAAGACAATTGAGGTAAAGAAGATTTTTCTCATGGATTGATATCCTGATTGGGAGTGGGGTGCGCCGGAGCGCTGATGTGATTGTATCACCACTGAGACGTCACATTGGCAGGAGTGTTATTTCAAAAACCTTGCCCACGCTTCCGGCAGATATTCCCGCGCCACCACGCGGTAAGCAGGGTGGTACACCCGGTTAAATTCCTCGGAGTGGTGCACCGCCGGGTAACCCGCAGAAGCCACCAGGCTGAGGAAACGCGTGAGGTCGTGCAGGCGCATGTGGATCAGGGAGTGGTCCGCCAATTCGACCGCCTGGATCAGGTAGGCTTTGAGCACCCGCTCATCACCCCTGAACTGGTTGGCAGTTTTAATAAAGGCTTCCAGCAGCGCATCAGGTGAGAGTCCTTTTTGTACCAGCGGGCGCAGGTGAACGCGCAATACCACACCACCCGGCGCGATCGGGTCCAGCAGCGGTTCATCCGGTCCTTCGCCAAGGTTGGCCAGTTCCTGCTCCAGCCAGGTGCGGGCGGCTTCTCCATCGGTCACCGCGTGCTCGCTGCCCATGGCGGACTGGTGCATCAACTTATAAAGGTCAGGCGCCACCCACCAGGGGTAGCGTTTGGCGTGTTCCAGAACGATCTGTTGAAATGGTGTAAAGATCTTCAAAGGTGCGTCCTTCTAAAAATCGGTGACTTCATCCTTAATGCTTATATGACTCACAACCTAATAATTATTGATCCTCATTCACCGGTCACGATTCACTGCTTTCCACTCTCGATTACCTGCTCTCTAATTCACTACACCATATAACGCAGCGGCAGATCAGGCACCTGTTTGATCAAATTCTGGATGAACTGTTGCTTGCGCGCGGGCAGGTGGCGGTACCACCAGGTGAGACCGAAGATGATCAGTACAATAAGTAGCGCGGTGATGAATGACTTTCTGGCTGAACAACACATACCAACCTCCTTTTACGCTTCGTGTGCTTCGATGAGACCCGCGGCAATGTAGCCCGAGGCGATGGTGCTCGGCACGCCTCCGCCCGGGTGGGTGGAGGAACCGACCAGGTAAAGGCCGTTCACACTCTTTGACTTTGTGGCCGGGCGGAACACCGCTTGCGCCGCCAGATCCTGCTGCAGGCAGTAGATAGCGCCCTCCGGCAATAACAGGTCGCGCTCAAAATCCAGCGGGGTGGCGCATTCGGCAAAGATCACCTTGTCCTTTAACCCCGGGATGGCGCTGCGCGACATGCTCTCGATCGTGCGCTCGATGTAGCGCGGTTTTTCGGTGTCCCAATCCGTATCCGCCAGGTGATAAAAGCCCTGCGGGATCAGGTTGAGCACGTGCTTGCCGAGTGGGGCGAGCGATTTATCGGTGTGGGTCGGCCAGCACATCAGCCCAAACGGACCCTCGTTAAGCCGTCCGGTCAGCAGGTTGTCATAGTAGTAACGGTTCAATTCCTCCGGCGAAATGGCGATGACTGAATGATGTGCTTCCAGTTCGGGTGATCCATTGAGGGCCAGGTAGATCATCGGCACGGATAGTGACAGTTTATAACTGCGGATACCGCGCGCCACCATCGAAGGCAGGTATTCCGCGCCGATCATATCGAGGTAAAGCGTTTTAGCGTTTATGTCTGACACCACGATCTTCGCGCTGATCTCGCTGCCGTCCGTCAGGCGCACCCCCACGGCGCGCCGTCCTTCCATTAATACCTTGCTCACGCGCGCGCCGGTGTGTAACTGCATGCCGTGCAGTTCTCCCACGCGTTGCAGCGCCTCTGGGATGCGGATCATCCCGCCGCGCGGATAATAGATGCCCACGTGCTCGCTGTATGGCACCATGGCGTATGGCCCCGGCACCAGGTTGGGCGGCAGCCCGAAGTACAGCGCCTGGTAGGCCATCATCATCAGCACCTTCTCGTCCCTGAAAAAGCGCTCCAGGATATCCTGGTAGGAGGAGAGGAACACCGGCATGTATTTTAGAAATCGCGGATTCTTTTTAATGATCGCGCCCATGTCCCCCAGGCTCGCGGCAGGCATCTGGAAGAAGGTATCCAATGTTACCTTCATCAGGTCATCAGCGAAGACGCAAAACTCGTTCCAGCGCGCTCCGTCTTCAGGAGAGATCGCTGAAATGATGTTGCCGGTCTCTTCCACTGAAAGGGGAGCGGTGACGCGCTCACCATCCGGGTAGATAAAAGACATGATCGGGTCGCAGGCGATGAGGTCCACCTCTTTTTGCAAGGTGGTGCCCAGCTGCTCGAACACACGCTCGATGGGTTCAATGATCTCGACGATAGAAGCGCCGACGTCGAAGCGGTAGCCCTCCCGCTCAAAGGTGGAGCAGCAGCCGCCGATCGACTTGCTCTGCTCCAGCACCAGCACACGCCGCCCCTGAGCGGCAAGCAGCGCGCCGGCGGATAATCCTCCCAGCCCCGCGCCGATGACCACAACATCATAATCCGGCATCATTCCCTCCAGTTGTGAAACTATGAGCGAAACAAATTCCCCTGTATGTACTATATAGTAGTGATTTCGTCTTTCGATTTCAAGGGGGTAGGAAAAGTTCCCGCCACAGATATCGCAAAAAACACACAAAAACGCTTACAAGTATGATCCTAGGATTTTTATACTCCCAGTAAAATCCACTTTGAATAGAAAAAGACTATCACTGTTTCCATTTTCTTGATTCTTCTGTGCGATTTGTGTGATCTGTGGTTAAAGTATTCCCATGGTTTTTGGGGTATCTTTTTTGCCTCTCATATATAATTAATCCATACCTTATGGAATGATCACTGCACGGCACCGGGCAATAAACCGATCCGTGTTGTCGCGGCGGTGTTTTCCCGGAAGCATCCGGTCTCAGGCGCTAGAAACGAGGTTGACATGCACCAGTTGATTACCCGCGTGGTGGGGGTGGGCAACCGCAATTCAGACGGGTCCTCCCGTCAGAGCATTCTTAAAAAGCTGGCTCACCCCGGTGGCGAGGTGATCCTGAACCATGTCCGATCCGAAGAGGGCGACCTCAGCACCATTGAGGTGCTGCTGCCGGGTGGGGAAGGCAAGAAACCCTACTGCGTCGGCTTTTTACCCGGACGCATTGGTGAAAAGATCGCCCGCCACCTCGACGCCGGTCACACGGTGAGCGCGGTGATCATTGAACAGCCCGCTGAACCGGATTCCACGCTGGCCGCCTTACATATAAAGATCACTTTCTAAACACGAGGAGTAGAGGTTGATTGTAGGGGTCGAGTACCTCTCGCTTCGCTCGGGTACGCCTAGACCACGGCGCCGCTCGACCACTACTGCAATGATGGATCGGAGATTGCCGCGCCGTACACGTGGAGCGAACACTGCTCCAGGGCAGGCAAAACGCGGCTCTCAATGACAAAAAGTTATGCCAGACATTTTATGCCTGGTAAGTCTTCCGGAGTATCGGTAGGGGAGGTTCTTGAACCTCCCCTACGTCTGAAAACCCCTAGCATTCCAGTTACATATAGGTTTCTTTTTGCGAAGGGGATGATGATTGTAGGGGTCGAGTACCTCTCGCTTCGCTCGGGTACGCCTAGACCACGGCGTCGCTTGACCCCTGCCAGATCCATTTCGTGGTAATTCATGAAATTCGTGGACATTTATTGATGCCCCATATGGTAAATGGCTTTCACGCCAGTCGGGTTACCTTACGCTATAATTACGCAAAATCTTAAGTTAAGGCAGTTCTGCTATGGTCGCCTTCCTTTCCACGTTTCCACCCGTCATCCAGGCGCTCTTCGCCACTCTGTTCACCTGGGCGGTCACCGCCCTTGGTGCGGCTTTTGTTTTCGTGAACAAAACCCTCTCACGGAAACTGCTCGTTTCGATGCTGGGTTTCGCCGCGGGAGTGATGATTGCCGCCTCCTTCTTCTCACTGCTTCTGCCCGCCATCGACATGGCCGAGGCCAGCGGCACACCCGGCTGGCTGCCCGCGGTGGTCGGTTTTCTCGCTGGTGGCGCGTTCCTCTACCTGGTGGATAAGCTGCTGCCGCACCTTCACCCCGGGCTCGCCACTGACCAGTCGGAGGGCATCAAAACGCACTGGCAGCGCTCAGTGCTGCTGGTATTAGCGATCACGCTGCATAACTTCCCGGAGGGACTGGCTGTAGGTGTCGCTTTCGGTGCGGTTGCCGCGGGTATCCCATCCGCCAGCTTAACCTCCGCCATCGCCCTTGCCATCGGCATCGGGCTGCAAAACTTCCCTGAAGGCATGGCGGTCTCCATGCCCTTGCGCGGCGAGGGGATCTCTAGCCGCAAGGCTTTCATGCTCGGACAGGCCTCCGGTCTGGTGGAACCCATCGCCGGGGTACTTGGCGCGTTGGCGGTTATCACCATGCGGAGCATACTGCCCTACGCGCTCAGTTTCGCCGCCGGGGCGATGATATACGTGGTCGTTGAGGAGCTGATCCCCGAGAGCCAGCGCGGTGAAAGCACGGATATCGCCACGCTGGGCGCGATGTTGGGCTTCGCCGCGATGACCTTCCTCGATGTGGCGCTCGGGTAAACGCTGAATTTTTTTCTTCAGGAGATACTGATGCGAGAAGAGATCCTTGGCAAACTCAACGCCTACATCGCCGCGCAGATCCTGCGCGACCCCGCGAAAACACTGGCAGGCGATGAACCCCTGATCTCCAGCGGCATGATCGATTCCTTCAACCTGGTGGACCTGGCGATCTTCGCGGAAGACACTTTCGGCGTGCACCTGGATGATATGGAGCTCAACGCAGACCACTTCGACACGCTTGATCAGCTATCTGACCTGATCCTGGCGCGCCTGGGCTGAACGGTTTCATCCACGCTAACCCAAAACCTATACCAAAAGTAAACCATCACGCC
>ENA-UOWG01002682-UOWG01002682.1-activated-sludge-metagenome-genome-assembly--contig:-NODE-2682-length-14735-cov-3.741144_pt1 | contig 14735 bp, 12 predicted proteins | sample MGYA00238147_ERZ761563 | MGnify/ENA primary metagenome ERZ761563 (study PRJEB28884, sample SAMN05720216) | anaerobic digester metagenome | isolation source: active sludge of municipal... | reverse complement strand
ATTCTGGGTTATGGGCGTGGTGGCTGTGCTCGGCGCCGGCATGTTGCTGTTTATCCGCCGCAACCGCAGCAATATTCTGAAACTTCTCGGCATTGTGGTCATAGCTGCCGCTTTTGTTTTCACTGTTGACTTCGCCGTTCAGCATGTACTGCAACCGCACCAGAAAACTCGCATCAATGTGCTGCTTGGCAAGGAAATAGACCTCAAAGGAGCAGGGTACAACGTGAACCAATCGAAAATCGCCATTGGCTCAGGAGGGTTCTGGGGCAAGGGATTCCTGAAAGGCACACAGACAAAATTCAACTTTGTACCTGAACAAAGCACCGATTTTATTTTTTGCACCGTTGGTGAAGAGTGGGGGTTTGTTGGCGCCTCACTCGTGCTGGGACTTTTTATCTATCTGTGTATCAGAATTATAATAGCGGCCGAGCGGCAACGCTCGGAGTTCAGCCGTGTATATGGATATGGCGTTGCCTCCATATTGTTTTTCCATGTTTTTGTAAACATTGGCATGACCATCGGGCTTATTCCTGTTATCGGGATTCCGCTTCCGTTTTTAAGTTACGGCGGCTCCTCGCTGTGGGCATTCACAATCCTGCTGTTCATTTTTGTAAAACAGGATTCGAACAGGCTGCAGTTGGTGTAAGAATCACATTACAAGGATGTTTCACTCAATCAGGTAGTTAACCCCAAATGGAGACCATTGAAATTTATTCGGGCAAAAGGAAATCAGTTTTGCTGCTTATTGGCTCTTTTGCTTTTGTTGTTGTAGGCTTTTGGTTTCTCCTGGAAGCTGACAACCTTACCGGCTGGAGAGTAGAAAGTCCGGTTTATATGCGTGTTATCGGAATTGCTTCTATTCTTTTCTTTGGCCTGGGAACATTTTTAAGTATTAAAAGGCTGATTAAATCAGAACTGTCTATCATTATTTCCCCAGTTGGGCTTAACTTAAATCCTGAGAAATCGCGGGACGAATTCATTCAATGGAGCGACATTACCGGTTTTAAGGAAATTAAAATACACAGCACGCGAATAATTATTATTGGAGTAAATAATCCGGAATATTGGCTTAACAATGAAACCGGCATCGTGAAAAAGAAACTTATGCAATTCAATTTCAATAACTATGGTTCACCCTTCAACATTGCTGCGGCAGGACTTGACATCAGTTCAGACGAACTTTTTGAATCTTTAAACAGATATTTTAACGATTATAATAAACAGGCTGAGCAATCCTAAGCTATTCTCCCTTTTTCCGAACCATTGGTTCGCCGGCACTTTAGCAGTTCCCATCACACAACATGTTGCCCGGACTTTGCTTTGCGATGCCTTTAATAACCATTGGTAAACCTGATTCGATGCCGGCTGCTTCAGACCAACAAAAAAGCAGGTTGTCGGGAACGACAACCTGCCTGAGGAAGAATTTGCTGATAAGCCTAATAAAACAACGGGCGGCTGTCCTTGATATTTGCTTTCTTTTCGAGGATGCCGGGGATTGAATTCACGCGGCTCTGGAAATACATGCTGAGCTGGCGTTTCTGATTTTCAAACTCCTTGGTTGCCGGTGCTGCTTTAACATCATTCACAATGAACAAATAAACGGCCTGTTCGCCCTGCACAGGGCCCGAAAGCTGTGCTTTGGGGGCTGCAAATACCTGGCCGGTAAGTTTTGGTTCATGGCCATAATTGGGCAGATTGGCACTGGCAAACGATACATCTACAGTATCAACAGTTACAGGGTACAGTCCCGAAACTTTTGTAATGTCCTTGCTGCCGGCAAGCTGTTTATTTAATTTTTCGATAATGGTCTGTGCTTTTTTCTCACGCAAAACGAGTGGCTTAATAGGATCTTTCAACACTTCGAGTGGAACAAATCCTTTGTCAATCGTGTTTTTAAGGGTTGCCACAACATAGCTGCCATCGGTGTCGAACACATTCGAAACGGCTCCTTTCTTTGTTTCTTCGTTAAATGCCCAACGCACAATTTCACGAGCATTGGTCACGCCGGGTATCTGGTTGCCCATAGCATCGAGCCGCTCGGCTTTACGCATGTCGAGGCCTTTGTCTTTTACGGTTTTCTCAAACTTTTCAATGCTGTTGTTCTGAGCTGCAAATTCGCTGGCCTGGTTGTAGATGGCTTCAAAAGTTTTGGCACTGGCTTCGATGCGGCGGTCAACACTGGCATATTTGATTTTTGTAGAAGGATCCTTTTTACCGGTAATTTTAATGATATGGTATCCGAAAACGGTTTCTACCTTCTTAATGTCGCCGATATTACCTTCGAGAACGGCTTTATTGAATTCGGGAACCATTGCGCCATCGGCAAACCAGCCAAGGTCGCCCTGCTTTTTCTTTGCAAAGTCGTCATCCGAAATGGTGCCGCCCAAAAGTTCAAATTGTGCCGGATTTGTTTTTACGAGGTTAAGAACGCTGTCGGCAATAACCGTTGCACGGGCTTTGGTGCGGGTGGCCGAATTAATCTGTGAGCCTGCATACGAAATGAGGATGTGGCTGGCTTTGAGTGAATCGGGCCGCGACTGGCGGTCAATAACCTTGAAAAGGCGCATCATGTTGTTGTCGTTAACGGGGCCAAGCACAACTCCCACCGGCGCACTGAAAAGCATGGAATCAAGCTGTGGAGTCATCTGTCCACGTTTGTGCCACGTGCTGTCGAAGCGCGAATCGGAGGATGTGTTTACAAAATTCACATTATCCGTAGTTTGTGCGAACTCAGCGGCCAGTTTGGTAACATCTTCCTGCAGCGCTGCCATATCGGCTTCCGAGGGTTTTATGCTGAAAACAACATATTCAATATCGCGGGCAGGTTCTTCCTGCTGAAATTTGTACTTATTCTCTTCATAGTATTTCTGATAATCCTCATCGGTGATCTTCACGGCGCTATCGCTAACCATGCTGTACCTTACCCCGGTTACAAGGCACGACGCCATAGCATTCGATTCCTCATAATTGCGTTTAGCGAAAGCCGTTGGAACATAAAATCCTTTGGTTATCAGGCTATTGTATTTAGTAGTGAGGCGGTCGGTCTTAATGGCTTTTTCCATCATGAGGTAACGCTGCTTCATTTCGGGCGACACCATTTCCTCGTTGTCGAGGTTCTGCAGGAAGTTGTTCACAGCCTTCTGATCGAATTGTCCGGTGTTTGGGTCGGTGAAACTTTGAAGTATGTACTGGTGCGGGTTTTTACCGCGGATAAGATCGTCAAGTTCGTCAACACTTACGGTGACACCAAGCATGTCGTGCTGTTTACCCATTACCATCTCGTTCACCATTTGACTCCAGGTCGATTGCCGTACCTGGAAGTTCTCTTCGGCAGTGAGGTTTTCTTTTTTGGTGTTGATTTTCTGAATCTCCGAGTTTTCTTCTACTCTTTTGTTGAAATCAACGATCGAAATTTTATCTCCCGCTACAACACCAATGGTATTTGTGTGCTTAGAGGAGCGGCGTGAAAAGTCGCTGACTACAAATAACAAAAGTGCGATACCGATGATAACCACGAGCAGCCAGTAGTGTTTACGAATTTCTCCAATTATTGCCATGTTACTGTATTTTATAGTTTCCGTAAAAAGAGGTGCAAATTTACAATAAATACCGAAGCGCAAAAATAAATTTGAAGCGAACCGGCACAAGTTTACTTTTCGAACAAACTACAAATGAATTGTTTAGAAGCAGGCATGAGTTGCCGAAGGCAATTTTGTGAACCTTATTCAAGGATATGCAGCATAACCTGTTCTATTCGGGTTTCGCTTGCCCCTGTAACCTTGAAACTAAACCGGCCAATGTTTATCTGGTCGTTGATAGCGGGAATGCTTTGATGAACATGAATGATTAATCCTGCAAGTGTTTCATACTCATCCGATTTGGGGAGATCGAGGTTGTATTCGCGGTTCAGGTAATCAATCTCAAGCCTGGCCGAAAACAGGTACTGGGTGTCGCTTATCTTTTTCTCCACCATTTCCTCAACATCAAATTCATCATCAATTTCACCAAAAATTTCTTCAATAAGGTCCTCCGTTGTCACCATACCCGATGTGCCGCCGAATTCATCTACCACAACGGCAACACTGCGGCGTTTGCCAATGAACAGATCGAGCACTTTGTTTGCAGTCATGGCTTCGGGCACAATAACAACAGGCTTTACAACAGATGCAAGCGAAGCAGGATTGCAGAAAAGGTCGTAAAGATGAACGTAACCTGTAATATTGTCAATGGTTTCGTTATACACCAGCACTTTCGAATGCCCCGACTCAATAAACAGTTCTCTGAGCTCATTGATTGAGGCTGTATCTTCAATGGCTACAATCTCATTCCTTGGTACCATGCACTCCCTCAGCTTCGTGGTGTGGAAATCCATCATGTTCTGTATCATCTGAATTTCCTGTTCTGTATCGTTTTCAGTGCCTGCCGCAGGGGAGAAATCGCGGATGTACTCATCAAGATCAATGGCTGTAAACTGGTACGCCTCCTTGCCTGTTTTTAAACCTGCTATTTTGTTCAGTATAAATTCGGAGATCGAAATAAACACGAACATCAGTGGATAAAGCACAATGTACAGCAGATATAAGGGTACTGCCAGCAGGTTAAGCCACCCGTTTGGGTTCAGCCTGAAAAGCAGCTTTGGCAGAAATTCGGCAACAATCAGTATAACGAGCGTTGAAACGATGGTTTGCACCAGCAACAGCAACCCCTCCGATTGAACAATACCGGGAAATTCTGTTTCGAGAAACCTGAGCAGTATTGCCGAAATGGAGAAGCCATAAACAACGAGGGCAATGTTGTTGCCCAGCAGCATGGCGCCGATAAAACGTGAAGGATAACGTGCAAAACCCGAAATAATTCTTGCCGACAGCAGTCCTTTGCCTTTATCAAGTTCAATCTTTAATTTATTGGCTGTAACAAAGGCTATTTCCACCCCCGAAAAAAAAGCCGAGAGCAGAAGCATCAGACCAACTACCAGAAAATCGTTCAAGGCAGGAAACAATAGGTATCAAATATAGTATTATTGACAATGCTTCTCAAAGGCATACCTTTAAAAGATGAAAAATCGCCGGCGCGGGTTATTTCCGGTCTGTAACGTAGAGTGTTCCGGTAACATTGCGTATCACCCAATTATCAAACAGTTCGTCCGACTCCATTCCCTGTCCGAAGATGATTTTATCCACCTGGGTGATTTTTACAAATTCATCGGTAAATACTCTCTTCCTGTTTTCATCCCAGGTAAGTTTTTCGGTATTGAGTTGTTCGCGCTTGTTGAAATTGCGTATCACCACATTGTTTTTTGCTTCCATTACCCTCCGGCTGTCGTAACTCACGCCATAACCAGCCGTCAACTCCGATTTGGGTTGCATAAGCGAATCGAAGAAAGTAATATGTACGCCGTTGGGAAATTCGGTATAAGGGTCTTTGCCTTCGTAAGCCCTGAGAAGCGGCGCTGAAAGTTCGAGCGTGATCATGCCGCGTTCGCTTTGTTTTACTTTCAGATTTTTCACCGTCATTGCCGGCATCGAATCAATGCGGGTAAGTTTCGATACAGCCTGTGTTTCCCTTTCGCATGAAAAAAGCATTGTTGCCGATAGTAAGGCAACAATGCTTAAAGGTATGAGTGCTGTTATGTATCTTTTCAAAGCGCTTCTCTCCTTACGGGGGCGGCGAAGCCGGCTGTTAATCGGATGAACGAACTGTGGTTGACTCGCTGTACCAGCAATTTACCGAGTAAGGTGATCCGGGTTTAACATCATTGAAGAACAGGCGCTCTTTGAGCGGGAACTGCCTTGAATAGGTTGCTATTTTGGCATTGGCTTCGTCGGCAACCGACGCATCAACCTGCCTTGCGCGAACGTATTTGTCAACGGCAGTCCAGTAACCGGCGCGTTTGGCAATTTCGTCGTCGCCACAGCTGGGTGCTGTTATGGCGTACATGTCGCCGATAAGTATGTATGAGCGTCCGTCGTTGGGATTGATTGACAGGGCTTTGAGGCAGTATGAGCGCGATGCGCTGTAATTTTTCGATTCGAAAGCCATAACGGCAAGGTAATAATAGGCAGTGGTTTTCTGCTGATCTTCAATCATGGGTACAGCTTCGAGGAAATAGTCGGAAGCTTTTGATTTATCACCTTTTTTCAGGTACATCCTGCCCATCATGAATGCTGAAGCGCCTGTGGGTTTTGCCTTATGCAGGTTTTCGGTAGCCATGAAGAAAAGATCGGAATCGGTGCAGTCTTTTTTATCGAGCATAAAGGTGATCTTCTTCAGCAGAACGGTATCGTTGGGTGTTTCGTTGAATTTTTTACCGTAGATTTTTATCAACTGGTCGCAGGTAGCATAGGGTTCAAACACGGCTTCGAGCAGTTGTTTGGAATTGCCCCATTTTTCGAGGTCTTTGTCGCCGGCAAGATTTTCATCGGTAATGGCGCTTAGGATATCGTATGCCGAAGCAATGGAATCGGCGGGGAACCGTCCTGAGCGAACCATGTTATCGTTGAGCATAAAGTAGTTCGATACAACAACGGGATCAGAATTAACTCCTTCGAGTTCAATGGAATGCCTGAGGCCATTGTATATGGTCATGGTATCGGTAGGCCGGTAGTTGAGCAGTTCGAGGTATTTGCGGCCGGTAACGTATCCTTCTCTTCCGAAATACTTGATGCGCTGGTCGTAAACGCTCATAAGCGTATCGATGTATAGGTTGCGTTTTGAGGCTTCCTTGCTGTTATCGGCCATATAACCCATCATTTTGGCTCCGTCGATATACAGGTTCAGGCTGGCAATGGGGCAGTTGTTGAAAGCCCATCTCCAATGCGGCAGGGCATCAATATAGTTTTGTTGCTTGTAAAACTCGCGGTACAGCGAAATATGGGTGACACACTGCACACTGTCCTTGCCGTATTTGGGCATTTTAACACCCTGGGCAGAAACCTGGCTGGCATAAAATACTGCCACTGCTGCGATTGCCAGGAAAATCAAACGTCCCTTTTTCATTGTAGTAGTTGGTTAAATGTTTGTTTAATCGTACTTGCGTTTCAAAAACCAGCGGTCAAAAATGGAGGCTCCCAGTGTAAACCTGATGTAGTTTTCGCGAATCAGGTTGTTTTGTGTTGTTCCCCTTGCTCCGGCTTCAACAGCCAGGTTCAGTGTTGACCTTGTTTTCTTCATCGGTAATCCAAATCCAAAACTTATGCCAAACTCGTTGATACGTGTATCATTGAGATAAAGATACGATTGATTGTACCGCAGGCCGGCGCGGTAAGTTACACGTTTCCAGTACGATGCTATATCGCTGGTTGATGGCCTGAACTGTCCGCCGGCATTTACTGTGAGGCTGTTCTGCAGCGAATCGCTCTTGCCGAGGTAGGTAAACGAACTCCACTGCTGCCATTTAATGTCGGCGCCGCCCATCCATTTTTCGCCCTTACCGAAAAGAACGCCTCCGCCAATGCCAAGAGGCAGCTCAATGGTTCCCTTGCTGCCGGTTTCATATTCAACAGTGTCCCTGATCTCGTCAAGATTGGTGGAATAATCGTGGGAGTATGAATAGGCTAACTTATCGGTCAATACATTCAGTTTTTGTTTTGGAGCGTAAGTAAGCCCGGCATTGAAAAAACTACCGTTGCTGAAGGTATGGTGATACTGAAAGCCAAGGTCAAGGTAAAATCCTTTAACGCCGGATTGTTGTGAAATCCTGGAGCTCAGTATATTGGACGAATCGGGGAAGGTGATATTGCGGATTTTATCGATAGAGCCGAAAATATACGACAGGTTGAAGCCTGCCGAAAAATCCTTCACCGGCCTGAACCCTGCACCCAGGTAAACCTGGCTGAGGCCGCCATACCCCTGAAATTCGTAGAGGGTGTTGCCGAAACCTTCAACCTGCTGGTTGCTGTTGATGGTGTAGCCTACACTCGAAAAAGGCATCAGCCCGAAACTTGTACGCATCCATCGGGTAACGGGCAACCCCATGGCAATGTAAGAAAGTGAAGCATAATTTGAAGGCTGGCTGAGGGTGTCAATTTTAAAAGTGGACATTTTACCGTATAGCGCCCCATCGAACAGAAAGCTTAAAGAATCAAAAGCTGTATAGGAAGCCGGATTCTGCGGGTTGATAAACCACTGGCTGCGTACACCGCTGCTGATACCTCCCATGGCCATGGTGTACTGGCTGCTGCCTGAATACAATTCTCCCAATCCATACCTTGAATAGGGCGATTTTATACTGGTTTGAGCCGGTAACTGCGCGGCTACAAGAAACAGGCTGATAAAAAGCCAGGAGGTATTAAAGAGTGTCTTTTGCAAGGTTGTATTCCAATATTATATTTAACCCTTCCAATACAAGATTTGGGGCTGCAAAGGTCTTAATTTTTAATTGCTTGTCAAAGAAATAATGATTTCCGCCTGTTAAAATAACTTTAATATCAGGATATTTCGCCTGGTACAATCCTATAATACCCTCCATTTCACAAATAGCGCCGTTGATCACGCCCGAGCGTATGCTGTCGGCGGTGTTGACGCCGGTTAACGGAGCAGGACTTATGTCGGTGATGAGCGGCAGTTTCCCGGTAAAGGCATGAAGAGCACGGAATCGCAGGTTCAGCCCGGGCGAAATGGCCCCTCCCAGGTAGGTCCTGCCGCCGAGCAGCAGGTCGTACGTAATGGCGGTTCCCGCATCAATAATAAGCGCATCGCTGCCGGGAAACATTTCAGATGCTGCCACCGCTGCGGCAATGCGGTCTTTGCCAAGGGTTTCGGGCGATTCGTAAAGGTTTTTTACCGGAAGCAGCGTGCGGTGGCTCAGGAATAGTGTTTTGTAATGGTATTTAAGATATTCCGAAATGCTTTTATCTACTTCTTTAACACTCGTAAGGATGCAATTTACCGCTTTTGTGTGTGCTGCAAAGTTGTCGATGTCGTTTATCGAAAGGTTCTCAAAAGCCGAATAAGAGACTATTTTGCCCTGATCAAAAAAGGCAAGCTTGGCCCGTGTGTTGCCGATATCGATAACCAGGTTCATATGATCAAAAATTAATGTTCATTGAATGTTAAAAGTACGAAATAATATGGGCACAAACAAGCAGATGTATTAACGGCAGAAAAGGAGCCGGAAGTGTACGTCGGATTTATTTAGACGGCTTCTAAATTGCCTGTTTATGAAAAAATGCCGGGAGTGCATACGGCTGAGAAACAAATTTTTCTATTTTTGCACTCCCATACCGAAAGGGTGTCGTAGCTCAGTTGGTAGAGCAACGGACTGAAAATCCGTGTGTCACTGGTTCAATTCCAGTCGACACCACAAGGTTGAAAAGGATCTGAAGATTGAATTCAGGTCCTTTTTTGTTTTTCGGGTAATTTCAATACAGGGCCGGGTTTCCTATAAGCAGCCGTTGAGCGAACCCGGATAAAACTTGATTTTATTTCAGCAGGATCATTCTCCCGGTTTCTGCCTGGTTACCTTTTTGAATCCTGAGAAAATAGAGGCCTGCAGGCATTCCTTCGGCATTCCAAGAGACCCGGTAAGTGCCGGAAGTGCGATTGCCGTTGTATAATTCTTTTACCTGCCGGCCAATGCGGTCGAAAACCTCTATCAAAACCGGGCCGGAGCTGTAAGTTGTGTAGCTGATGGTGACTGTATTTGTAAACGGGTTGGGGTAGATGTTTGTTTCGTTTGCCTCTCCCGGTCCTGTTCCTACAAATCCATATTCATAAGCACCCATATCATAGCCTAATCCCCAAGGCCTCGATAATCCGGTAATATCATAGGCAGGGGCAAAGTACAGTTCGTTTCCGGTACTCAGGTACGAATCTGTCCCTTTATCAAGAACTGGGCTTGATATTGAAGGAATAAGATTCACTGTATCGGAAAATTGGGGGTCTTCATTGATGTTTCCAAGGCCATCGAGAACGGTTCCATGAACCGATGCCGCATTAAAATCGGAATTGGCGATTTCAAGTGTGTCCGAAGGGTATGCCGTGTAGATTTCAGCACCTTCGCTTGCCATGTCGCCCCAAAATATTGAATTGATAACCAATGGTTTAACAGCATGATTCGGCCCGGTATAAATCGCCCCGCCCTGCTGATCAGCCTTGTTCCCGGAGAAACTGTTATTGATTGATGTGACCATATGACTAAAATCTACTCCCTTTTGATTATCACAATAGATCGCTCCGCCATTATGACTGGCGCGATTACCGCTAAATACATTGTTTTGTAACATAACAGGATTGGAATAAGCTCCGAATGCCCCTCCAGTCTTCGCTTCGTTATTCAGGAAATAGTTATTTTCAACAAGCATTGTATGCAAGTCATCCACAAACCACCCAACAACTGCCAGTCCACCGCTCCACTTGTTATTGGTATTTGCACGAAAAGTGTTGTTCTTTGCTTCTGAATATGAACCCGGATTAAGAAATGATACAGCGCCACTTTTGTAATAGCTATTATTGGAATTCGTGGTTGCTGAATTATTTTCAATCAGGTTATCCGATAAAACGCCATCCATAAATTCAAAATCTCCACCAGGAGAGGCAGCATAGGTGGTAAGTGCCGTGCAATGATTATCTTTAATAACATTGTGCTTAACAATTGCCATAAGCGGTTCAGAGGCATCCATATTCGCACAGTTGAAGCCTCCGCCGATAGAAGCAGAAGTCCCAGTGCTGGTGCAGGTATTGTTTGATATAGTATTATTGCTGATCCTTGCATTACCATGGGTTTGAACTCCTCCTCCGCACGACCAGGTGCCGTGGCAATCACATGTATTCATATCAATTACATTATTACTAATCACAACCCAGTGGTCATCGTACAGATCGGTACTGCCTACTCCGCCGCCGCCGACCGATTCCGTATTCAAAGGCTGCAGACTACTTACATGGTTATCTGTAATATGGTTATGAATGATCTTAGCCCCGGAGAGGGAGGTCAATATTGCTCCGCCCTGTCTTCTGTTCATACCATCGTAATAGTAGGCCGTTCCTTTCCCTTGCCTGATCGTAAACCCGCACAGAATAGAGGTACTATCTTCGCCCGAAACAAAATACACCATGGATGCGCTGTCCATTTGGATGGTGAGATTGCTTCCATCAATAATAGTATTGTCGATGTGACCCGAATTGCCATCCATAAGAAAATGGCTGGCTACGGTTAAAGGTTTCCCGAGGAAGTTGATCTGTTCGTAATACGTACCCTCAGCAACCAGCAAAGTGTCGCCGTTACCGGCAGCATTGATTCCCTGCTGGATGGTAGGAAAATCGCCGGGCACATGGATAACCTTTGCATGCAGGGCTGCAGTAACTAAGATACTGCCCATAATAAAAGTAAATTTTTTCATGGTTTTAGGATATTTAAAGGTTATTATATCAGTGTTTTATAAGTTTCACCGCATTAACGGTAACGTCATATGCTGTTAAACAAGATTCAAAAATAATTGGCAGGAAACAGGAGAATGAGGAAGATAAACGAACACCGGGGTTGGGTAAACGAACGCTCTAGTTTAAAAGAGGGACGAAGTGGAGAAAAGGAGAAAGTGAGAATGTGGGAAGATGAGAATGTGAGAAAGAGAGAAGAAGAGAAAATGAGAAAATTTGGAGATATGGAGATGAGAAAATGAGAAGGGAAGAGATATGGCTGAATGAGGTTACGAGCCTTATAGCTTAATCGACGCATAAATTACTATAAACAAATATACAACATACATACACATAATCCAAGCGGTTTCTTAAGGAAGCATTGGTCTTACAACAGGAAATGTAAACTAAAAAACTAATTTGTTTGTAAATTTGTGCTACACGAAATGGAGTGGTATGCCCAAGATATATGAGTATTTAGGAATCATCATCTTTTTCTATTCGAATGAGCATGAGCCGGTTCATGTGCACGGGAAGTACAATGAATATGAGATTACAGCCGAGTTTTTAATTGAAAATGGCACGATTATCGAAGTAAGAATTAGACCGGAGAAAGGGAGAAAACCGTTGACGGGTTCAAAATTGAATGATTTTAAAAGCTTTATCAGCCATTATGGGGAAAGAATTGTCGAAAAATGGGTTGAGTATTTTGTTTATCATAAAGAAGTCGAATTTGAAAGGATCAATAAACCGCTAAAATGAGAATAGTTGAAGAACCGATTGAAGTTTATGGAAACGACGTAGTGGAAGTAATTTCTGCCAACTATGCCGGGAATTTTGCTATCAATATTAAATTTAACACCGGCGATGAAAAACTGGTGGAATTCAAGCCTTTTCTTTTAAATTCCCATCATCCTTCTATCCAAAAATACCTTGATGAGAAGTTATTCAGGCAATTCGTGATCGTTGACGGTAATCTTAACTGGAATGACTTTGATTTAATATTCCCCATTAAGAATCTGCTGGAAGGGAAAATTCACTGAAACAACTTAAAATCCGATAAAGCGGGCAATCAGTACCTGCTTTGGGCAGGTTGGACACAACTCATTCCTCAACCGGTATCGAAAACATTACTTTTGTCCCTGCAGCTTCTCCCAGTGCATTTTTCAGGTCGGTAATTTCGAGAATGATCTTTTTCTGAAGCTTACGGTTAAGGTTTGCCAGGCGTTGGATGGTAAGTGAGGTAGCCATACTCCTGTGTTTCTGATCTTGCAGGATGCCTATCTCACGGGCCTTTTCCCGGCCGATGCCATTGTCTTCCACTTCAAAAATGAGGGTCCCATCCTGCCGGGTGAAACGGATATCAATATGTCCCGGTGTTTCCCGGTGTTTGATGCCATGCTCAATGGAGTTTTCAATGAAGGGCTGGGCCAGCATGGGCGGGATCATAACAACCTCAGGGTCAATTTCATCATCTATTTCGATGCGGTAATCGAACTTGCCCGAATATCGTATCTTTTGCAGTTCAAGGTAGTTTTCAATGGTATTAATCTCTTTTTCCAGCTTCACATATTCATCCACCGAATTGTCGAGGATGTTCCTCACCAGGTTGGCGAACTTCGAAAGGTAAATGCTGGCTTTATCCGGTTTCTGGCTGACAATGAAGTTCTGAATACCGGTGAGGGCATTGAACAGGAAATGGGGGTTCATCTGCGAACGGAGCAGTTTTTGTTCCAGTAACATGGCTTTGCGGTTGGATTGGAACCTCTTCCTCTGCAACCAAAGCAGGATGACCAGTGAAGCAATCAGTATTACACACCCGATCCCTCCAAACAGCAACCTGTCGTGATTTAATTTTATCCTTCTCAGTTCATTATCCCTGTTAAGTCTTTCAATCTCCTGCCTTTTCAGATTATCATCATTTTCTGCTTCGAGACCGATAACCTGCCTGCTGAGCTCATCCTGGGCCAGAATGCTTTTTTCTTCATCGACTTTCTTCTGATATTCTAACGCTTTTTTATAATCTCCAGATAATTCAAATAAACTGACCAGGTTTTTGAAGACTCTGATTCGTGTAGACCGGGTCTCCGTTATCCCCCATATCCTGAATGACGGATCGACATGGATGATCTTGCTGATATTTAAAACCAACTTGTTGCTTGAGAGTATTGACTGAAAAAAATAGTCCTTGGCTATCGCATATTGACCTCGGGCCATTTCTATTTCTCCCATATCTGCTAAACCTGCAGAATGCAAGTCAAAACGGTCTGTTTTCTTGTCAAATTCTGTTCCTATCAGACAGAACTTATAACCTCTGTTTATATCTTTAAGATAGTCATAATAATACCATCCAAGATTACCATACTGAACACTCAACTGGACATTTCTCCAATAATTGGTCTCCTCTATTGTCATTGCAATATCCAATGCTTTCAGATAATATTTTTCAACATCAGTCTCATTTTTTGCCAGGTGAAATAATGCATAGTTGTTATAAATATTAGATAACACTAACGGGTCGGGATGCTTTGAACTAAAGTATCCGAAACAAATGTCGTTGTACCTGAGAGCACTGTCCATCATACGATTGGCAGTTTCGGCAGAGGTCAATTCCAAGGCTTTGAGAACCTGAAGTTCATAGAAATAGGACAAACCCAATAATAAAAGCGCCCAATGTTCATTCCAGGTATCCCCGATACTAAAATAATTGCGTGCAGAACGGAGAAAGTATGAATGTACTTTTTTGTCATTCCGTACAACCTGGTTTACGAGAGCAAGCTGGTAAAGCAGGTCAGCCAGTTCTGAGGAGGGTTCATAATGTTCAAGGATTCTTAATGCGGCATGATAATTTGATAGGGTATTTTTAATATCCGATTTAAAGAAAAAGCTGTTTCCAAAATAGAATAAGGCAACGCCTTCACCTTTTTCATAGCCGAGTTTCTTCGAGAGTTTTAGTGCTTCATCTGCATACCTGTAACTGGAATCGAAAGTGCGCGGACTCAACTGCCTGGATAACAGATTCAGAATATCCACTTTTGTGGTACCCGTTGAACCAGAGAGGATTTTGAAAAGGCTGTCTACTATCCTTTGTTCAGTATTGTTCGGAATCTTGGCAATCGCTTGCAATCCCTGCATAAAAATCAGCAGAACAATAAAGAAATATTTTATGATTCTATAGTTCAATGATATGATGATTAAAACAGACTGTTTTCAAAGTACGGGTATTTCAATCGTATGAATCAGCAACAAACCACGAAGCCTGCAAATTCTCTCATTTCCCTCTTACATCCTTATTCCTGCTATCTCATTTTTTATCGCCTTACTTTGCAAGCTTCTCAAAAAGCTCCATCAGTTCCTCCCGTTTGCGCGATGCCACCGGG
>ENA-UOWG01002681-UOWG01002681.1-activated-sludge-metagenome-genome-assembly--contig:-NODE-2681-length-14739-cov-4.207369_pt1 | contig 14739 bp, 14 predicted proteins | sample MGYA00238147_ERZ761563 | MGnify/ENA primary metagenome ERZ761563 (study PRJEB28884, sample SAMN05720216) | anaerobic digester metagenome | isolation source: active sludge of municipal... | reverse complement strand
CGGTTTCGATGATCGCCGCTGTGGTTTCAGTATGGATCTCGTCAAAGGCATGATAGCTGGTCATATCGATGCTCGCCGAGTTGGGCATGTATGCCAGACCTGTGGTTGCTGCGTAACGGTCAGCCATACAGCCCACCAGACGGTTGGCTTTTTCAGGGTAGAGGCTGTGTATAGCTGCGGCAACCTTAAAACCGGTGGCTTCGTTGCTGATGAAATCACAGGTGTCGGCGTGTATTGAAATAAGCGCCATACCCTTGTATTGGGAAAGTTTTTCGTCAAATTCTGCCAGCAGATCTACCTTATAACCTTCGGCGATCAACTTCTGTTGCACGAGGGTGGCAATCTGCAGGTTCACCTCTTCTTCCTTCAAACCGTCCGGGCAAATGGCGCCGGAATCGTTTTTCCAGTGCCCCGAGACAATACCGATGGGAGCAGTATCAACCAGAGAATTGTTGACGATGAGCGGCGCAACCGTGGTCGGATTGGCCTGCCACGCTTGAAAGACACGATTGAGCATTTCACCTGAGAACAGGTTGGAAGGGGTAAAGAGCGTAAAAAGCGATGCGATCAGAAAGGCGGCGATCAAGATCGATTGAAGTCCACCGAATACACTAAAACGTTGCGATCCTGCCCCGGCTGGGTCTGTTTGGGCTCGCGGGGTTGAATTCTCTTCAACGGTCCCCGATTCGGGTGGCGTAAAGGTGGTCTTGTCGTTTTCGCTCATAATCAACTCGTCCTTTGAATTATAGCAAGGTTTATGCCATAATATGAAAGAGCGCAAGTTTTATTGCCTGATATTCTCAAAGATTTGAAGTGTAAGAAATGGAAGCGAAAATGGTGGAACTATGATAATGAAGCCTGTTGATTTGCGGGATGTCATGCGGCGCTGGGCGAGCGGTGTAGCCATTCTGACCACCGGGGACAGGCTGCAGCGACACGGGATGACGGTGAGTTCGTTCAACTCGATCTCAGTGGAACCACCATTGGTGACAGCGACGATGGCCAACTTAACCCGCACGAAGCAACTAGTCGATCGGACGGGAACTTTTGCCATTAACCTGCTCGCTGCTGGGCAAGAGGGGTTGTCTGAAAAATTTGCGGGGCACGTAAGTGAACAGGATGACCGGTTTGCAGGATTGAAGGTGGACTATCCATTGAATGACATTCCTGTCATTGCGGATGCCGTGGCATGGGTGTTATGCAGGGTGGTGCACACTTACCCGATGCCCAATTCAACGCTTTATATTGGAAAAGTGCTGCAGGCAATGAAAACAGGCGACCATCCTCCGTTGATCTATTATGACCGCAGTTATCATAGGATCGAGAGTGAACATGAGCCTAAGTGATGAAGAAAAAAAATACCTGTTAAAACTGGCGCGAGACACGATCTCAAATGCGCTGAACCGGTTAAATGAGCCAGCTGTGGATCTTGACGGGTTAACGGAAAGCCTGCGTGAGCCCGGGGCTTCATTCGTGACCCTGACAATGCGTGGTAATCTGCGCGGCTGTATAGGCAGCCTTGAAGCTCACCAGAGCCTGGCCTTGGATGTGCGTGAGCATGCATACCAGGCCGCGTTCGAGGATTACCGCTTCCCTCCGTTGACCAAAGCCGAACTGCCAGACATCCACATTGAGATCTCGCGCTTGACCCAGCCGGTCGAACTGAAATATGATGCACCGCGTGATCTGGCACGCGCGCTAACCCCGGGTGTGGATGGCGTGATCTTGCAGGATGGGTTTAGGCGGGCTACTTTTTTGCCGCAGGTTTGGGAACAACTGCCCCAAGTGGAATCTTTCCTGGCCCATCTTTGTGTAAAAATGGGTTCTACCGCGGATCTGTGGCAACATAAGATGCTTAAAGTAAAAACGTATCGTGTGGAGGAATTTCGCGAGTACGCCGATCAGTAATTAATTGGATGATAGTCTAAAAATGGTGTGTTTCTGCAACATTCAGTACAAAGATCTTGCAGCGTTTTTGTGATTCATCGGTTACAGGTGGAAAACAACCGCGCAGCACATTTAGCGCGGCTGTGAGCTGCTCATCATCAAACGCGCACAGCAAAGTAGTGAGTCCGCGTCGTAAAAAGCCGCCGGTGGACGCGATCGTGGTCACACGAAATTCGTTATGAGTGAGTGCATGAGTTACCTGCTCTGAATCTTCGTCGTTTACGATGGCAATGATCATCTTCATGGTTATAACTCCTCGTAATGTTCGACTTCAAGCGCAAATACAGTTGCTCCGCCCACTGTAACCGGGGTCGGTGCGGGCATGGGGAGGGGTGCGCTCTCCAGGGGTACAGCGATGTACTCGATGCGTTGTCGGCAATTCTCTTTCAAAGCCTCGATGATCTTTTCCTGGCGTTCGCAGGGAATACCGATCAATAACGTAGCATTGCGCCGGCCGAGGAATGCCCCTGTGCTTGGCAGACGGGTGATCGATACGTTCATCTCCTGCAAGATCGACTCAACGATGTCAGCGTCCTGTGATTGTACAACTGCCATCAACATCGTATTGCAGGCCTGGTTCATATTTTCCACCATTATGCGGTATCCTCCTTTCTTACTCGAGTATCACCCGGTTGGGGCCGGCGCGATTCAGGTAAATGACCTCACCGGTTTGGGTGCGCAACTCAGTCAAGTAAGGTTTCATTTTCATTTCAACTTTATTATATTGTACCGTAACTGCATCTTGTTTACGCTTAATAAAATGAGAGAGAACGACCTCTTTGGCGGTTATCCGGACCAACCCGCGAATGTTAAGGAACAGACGGACTGGTGCCAGATCCTCAATTTTTCTCAGCGGGTCAGGGGGCACACCAGGGGTTGTGAGCTGCTTTGCGCGCAGGCGATCGATAAACTGACATTGATATATTTTTTCAGCATGGCTGATGCGGTTGTAACGTAAGAGACCTCTTGTGATCATGATGGTGAGAAATGCGGGGGCGGGCAGTAGTTGCAAGTTTCCATTGCCGTTAATCAGGACACCATCAACTTTTGATATAAACCGAGGAATCGGGTTAGCTTTCAAGTAGCGGGTGACTTGGGAAGGGGTGAGAAATCCGGGGTACAGGCTGAGAAATCCAGTGAGATCCTTTTCCAGTAGATCAGCCTGGCCAATTTCAAGCGAGGACCCTGCGGGTAGGTCCGTAATCGAAACAGTGTCAATTTTGGAAAAGGCCTGCCTAGTGACACAAACCCGGGTAAGCCCCACGGTGAGCAGCGCGGATGACTGGATCAGAATCTCAACGGGTTCATTCCCATTCATGCCGCGAATCCGGCAGGTAAAGCGTGAGGGAATGTGGTTATCTCCGCAGATTCGAATGTAAATACGTCCTGACCTCGGCAAGCGGCGTGCCGGTTTAAAATCACCATTCCTGCGATATTGATGGATGGCCATTCCTTCTGAAACCTGACCTGTCGTGTGGTCCGACTGGAAGAACTGCGCGGTCTTGTCGTCCCATAGTTCCTCCAGATGGGTCTGCAACCACTCACGGGCTTGTTCCAACCATGCGACCCCGGTTTCAATTTGAAGTTGCCGGGTAAGTTGCAGCAACGCGCTAACCTCGCGCAGGAGAAGCGAGAGAATTAGAACGTTATCACTACTCTTCAAGCGGATCCAGAGATCTGAAGGTAGAAGTCCGGACTGCGGATTGGTGAGCTCGATGCCGAGTTGGACCGGGTGTGATAACTCGCGACACTTGAGGTGGCCTTCGGAATCCAAAATCAACCACGTTTTCAGGAAGGCGAGTAAACGAGGCTGGATCTCTTCGAGCCAGGAGGTGTCCTCCAGGCAGGGTGCGAGATCTGCGACCAATTGAGAGAGAATGGGCAAAGCCGGATGTCCGGTGCGTGGTCCATTGGGGCCCACCTGGTGATCGATGCTGCCATCAGGCAACTGGTGAGCGAACATATTTTGCAGCAATCCTTTGATCACCCCTGAATTGCCTGGCAACAGGTTTTCTGACAGTTGGAGAATCTCAGGCAGGGTTTGACCGCTCCAACCTGGATTGACCTCAATGATATCCATGCGGGGGTACCAACCTGTGTTGGCATCACGCGTGTTTACGTAAGTGGTGTGATTGAAATTCTGGAGCGCCGGCATGATCAATTGTCGGGCACGGAGGTTGGATTGTTCAAGGAGTTGCGTTAGCTGCGGTTCAGTCGTCTCACACGTGAGCACATCGCGTTTGTCAGCCATTTCGATCTTCAGCTGCTCAACTTCAAGTGACTTGGAGGAATACTGACGTGCCTGCTGAAACGAAGCGTCGATGGATGTGTGTGATGCGAGCGCCCATGTTAGCCGTTTTTCAGCGTTGGGCATGAGCATTAGTTTGGTTGCCAGACCCGGTATGGTTGTGTTAGAGGGATACGCACCGCCAGCCATGTATAAGACCGGGAAAAGGTCAGCGCATTCCCCTTGGAGTACTGTGCTCAGTCCCATTTTCACTTGCTTCATGGGGCTGCCACCGTTAACCGGAATCAGATGCGCCAGCCAATCCACGCCGAGCGTTTTTGTACTGGAAGCAATATTAATACAAGCCAGTTCACCGACGATGATCTGAGAAGTCGGAACCCACAACCTGAAAAAGACGTCTATGAATTGAAAGGGAGAAAATTTGATTAAGGTGTAATTGGTTGAAGAGAAAATGATCTCAGGGAATGAGGAATATTGTGAAGGCTCTGTCACGGCCTTTTCTTCCAGTGAAAAGGCTGGGAAAACGTGCATTCGTATGGCGCGAAACCCGTAAGTGGTAAATAGGGACAATGCAGGTGGCCGGTGACCGGTTGTGCTTAGCTCCCAAACCTGGTCATTCATTACATCAGGAAGACTGAATCGCACATCCGCGCTGAGGATCTGGCAGAAGGACCTGTTTAATGATGAATGCGGCATAAGGACATTGTAAGATTGAACTTTGCAGGGGTCAATTGATTTATGCTAGAATCAAACTACCAGACTTGAAATATTGTTAAGAGAGATCATGACTGATACAAATAACGCTAACAACGGATTGGTTAATAACTTGAACAACGTGGAACCGGAAAAATCCGCAAAAACGACCATAGATTCACCGCACGGACTACCCCGTCAGGATGAAACATCTGAGGTAAATGGAGAGTCTATACCGGGCGCAGGCGGAACTACCGGTGGTAGTACACCAGGGCAGCCTGACCCGACAGAATTGAATCCTGAGCAACTTCTATCCAAGCCTGACGTTATAGACCCAATACTGGGCAAATCACAACCCTTGCCCAACCCTGAAGACCCGCCCGGATACGCCTGGCAGATGCCGCAGGAATCCGCCCCGTTGATAGACACGAAACCGATTGTGGTACAAGTCCAACCGTTGGAGGATCAACCTACCGTTCATCATGCCCCACCTGCGAACAACGCGATTGCTGTTGAGATCAATCTCGATGAAAAGAAAACACCCCCTCCCGGACTCACTGATGCCCTGCCTAGTAAGGTGGACGAAGTGGATCTCGCCGCGACGCGTGTGACCCGATCAGCATTATACGCAAACAGGAATGTAGCTGAGCCGGTAGAGAGCCGGCAAATTCCTCGGCGTGAAGGTATACCCTCAAACACAAAAGTTGGATCTAGTGTGCCTTCAGCCGGAAAAGCCGACCGGAGTGGAACCGGTAATGCAGCCACAACCCGCGCAGGGGGCAGCAGGAAACCTCCTGCGAACGGCAGTGTAAAGCCCCGCTATGATTTTGGAGGATGTTTTGTGAAAGTGATCGTTCTGTTATTGTTCCTGGCAGTATTGGGGGCTGTGATCGCCGGGGTGTTCCTGGTGTTCCAGTATTTCACCATCGCTGCCACCCTGCCCAGCGTTGATGATATCCAGGGTCATGCTTCACAATTCGAGACAACGCGGTTCTATGATCGCAACGATGAGTTGATCTACGAGATGATCGACCCCAACGCCGGACGCAGAACTTATACTAAACTGGAAAATATCTCTCCTTATGTGGTAGCTGCCACGCTTGCCATTGAAGATAAAGAATTTTACAATCACCCCGGTTTTGATATTTTTGCCCTGGCGCGCGCGATGATCACCAACTACACCAGCGGCGAGGTCGTATCAGGCGCTTCGACCATTACACAACAACTGGCGAGAACATTATTCTTCACTCCGGAAGAACGGGTGGAGGTTTCTTATCGGCGTAAAGCCAAGGAGATCATTCTCTCCTCAGAAATCACCAGGCGCTACTCGAAGGACGAGATCCTGGAACTGTACCTGAACGAGATCAATTACGGCAACATGGCGTATGGGATACAGGCGGCAGCTGAGACCTACTTCAACAAGAATGCAAAAGATCTCACGCTGGCTGAGTCAGCTTTTCTGGCGGGCTTGCCGCAGGCGCCCAGTGTGTATGATATTTTTAATAATCGAGAAGACACCCTGAACCGCAATAAACAGGTGCTGATCGCCATGTATAACCTGAGCCAGGAGAAGGGCTGTATTGAAGTGAGCAACAGCCAGGAGCGTGTGTGCCTGGAGGCGCAGCAGGCGGCGGATGCTTACGTGGAGATGGAAAACTACGAATTCAAACAACGCGCCAACCCGATGGTGTACCCGCACTGGGTCACTTACATCCGCTACCTGCTTGAACAGCAATATGACCCGCAATTGATCTACCGTTCAGGTTTCCGGGTTTTTACCACCCTGGATCCACAATTGCAGAAGGAAGCGGACCGAATAGTGAAAGAGCAGGTGGAAGCGCTGGCTGACAAGGACGCGACGGATGGTGCGCTTGTAGCCTTAAAACCTGACACAGGCGAGATACTGGCCATGACCGGGTCAGCCGATTTTTATAATGACGCGATCGCCGGTCAGATCAACATGGCGTTGCGACCCCGTCAACCGGGTTCCTCCATCAAACCATTAACATACGCGGCAGCCTTTGAAAAAGGATGGACACCGGCGACGATCCTGTGGGATGTGCCGAGCGAATTCCCGCCTTCTGGTGACCCAAATGACACGCGTGACCCGTATAAACCTGTAAATTACGATGGCAGATTTCATGGTCCGATGAGCCTGCGCTCAGCGTTAGCCAACTCATATAATGTTCCTGCGGTCAAAGCGCTGGAATTCATCGGTATTTACGACAATCCCTCTACTACCGAGGAAGATGGACTGATCGCTTTTGCGCGGAAGCTGGGAATCACCACACTCACGCAAAACGACTACGGGTTATCCCTCACCCTTGGCGGTGGAGAGGTCACTCTTTATGAGATGACCTCTGCGTTCAGTGTTTTTGCCAATGGTGGAAAAAAAGTCACACCTGTAGCCATCACGCGCATCGAAGATCATTCAGGTAACGTGATCTTTGAATTGAAGCCGCAGGAACCGGTGCAGGTGTTGCGGGCTGAACATGCTTATCTGATCACTTCGATCCTGTCTGACGCGGCTGCCCGCGCTCCAATGTTTGGTACCAACTCGATCCTCAACTTATCCTTCCCGGCGGCTGCAAAGACCGGAACGACCAATGAGTACCGGGATAACTGGACCATCGGTTACACACCTGACCTGGCAGTGGGTGTTTGGGTGGGTAACGCAGATAACACGCCCATGGTCGATACATCGGGGGTTTCCGGCGCAGCTCCGATCTGGAGCCAGTTCATGGAAGCCGCTGTACCCTATCTGACCAATAACTCTCCGTCAGATTTCACCCGACCCGAAGGGATCGTTGAAAAACAGGTTTGTGTCTACTCGGGCACTGAGCCTTCTGAGTATTGCCCCAAAACACGCACTGAGATCTTCTCTGCGGATACATTACCTCCAAAGAAGGAGGATGATCTGTGGAAGAAGCTAACGATCGATACCTGGACGAATCTAAAGGCATCCAGCGCTTGTCAAGGATTCTCTAAAGAGATGATGGTGCTGAACGTAACAGACAAATGGGCCAGGAAATGGATCGAAGGAACTAACCAGGGAAAAGCCTGGCTGGAGGAGATCAATTTTCCGGAAAAGCTTGTTTTCGTCCCCAAACGCGAATGCCTCGCTGATGATCCGCGCCCGACACTGCTGTTTGTGGGGTTGGAGGATAAACAGACCATCACATCGGATAAGCTTGATGTTTACGCCGTTGTTAACGCGACGGATAAGTTCAAAGACTTCTACCTTGAATATGGTGTGGGCAAGGAACCTGATACTTGGAAGACTCTGGTTGAGCCGGGCGGCTCGCCTTCTGAAGATCCCCAAAAGCTGTTAACTTGGGATATGACAAAAGTTGAAAATGGTACGATTACCCTGAGGTTGTTCATGAACTCGACCAATGGCGGGCATGCCGAAAAACTTCTGCGGTTGAAGATACAGGTGCCCACGCGAACACCCACACCTACGAAAACGCCCAAGCCTACCAAAACGCCGACATTACAGCCGACAGAAACTCCTACGCCTGGGGTGGACCCCACAACAGAGAGTGAGATCACTCCCACACCCACGAGTGGTGGACTGTTCCCGTGGCTGCCTACGGTGTTTCCGTTCTTCCCGACAGACACTCCCTTGCCTTAACCCTGATGAGGATTTAAGCGGGCTTGTGTCTCGGTTGAAGATTGATTGGGGTGTCACTGTTTAGCGGGTAGGTAAGTATCTGACCATCCAGCGCCATCACGCGGCTGCCGGCGAAGTATTCAAAATCAAAATCTGTAGCATCACCCGCGTTCTTACCTGGTAAGGGCATTAAGCGCGCGGTTAGCGGTTTCGCCAGACGCACTGATAGTGCTGCTACATCCATCAGGATAGATTCGAGCTGTTCCTGAGTGGTTGCCCCGGGCAGCGGGATGGTATCCAGCCCCGTGCCGCAAACAGTGGAATAGAGCAGCAGGTCTTTTACTGTCAACAAGCCCTGTTCAGCACGCCTGGCCAGCACGGAGTCTTCCAGCACTGGCATCATCATTCCATTGAACCCCGCGCGCAGCCAGGTTCCCATGTCCAGCGCGTTTGCCACAATGGCTACAGCCGCGAGCGAGCCGCTTCCGCCAATGTGAGACAAGCCCAATTGCTCAACCGCACCACCTAACGAGCACCAATCCTGAGGAAAGGGGGCAGGCGAAAAATCAAAGCCGAGCAGATCGATCCCGCTGCCGGCCGCCAGGTCGGTGTATATACTGCTGATCATCCCTGCAAGCGCTTCCAATTGGCTGATGAGCGCGCCGGAAGATGCCTCAATATCGGTCGTGCCGCTAAAAGCTGCCAGCACAGCGTCAGCGCATTCCACCGCGATCGAGATGACCGGCGGGGCTCCGCGCTTATGGTACGCAGCTGGCAGGAAAGGTGTGCCTGGCGCAACATTGGCAAGCGCAGCAAACCTTAAGTTGGCGAAGCCATCCGGAGTAAGGGATGCGGTCTCGTGGATCACGCTGGCCGAAGCCCTTATCGCGGCGGGATAGAAACATCTTTCATCCGCGATCACCGCCCCGCAAAAGATATCTTCTGCGATGCTTAATAAGTGTGGTATGGCTACGTACGACCATGGATGGTCGGGTAACGCGGGACCAAGAGATAGATACTGCCAGCCCAGATCACACCCATTTTTTTCCAGGTCCGCGACTTTCAAGCATTGGTCAGCCAAGGAAAGCCCTGACAAATAAAATGGAAATGGCACGGTAGCCAGACGGGTGGAAAGCACTGGGATGACCTGATCGTTGATGGCAGTACGCAACTTCGCGCTCAATGATGCGAGTTTGGCCATGTCATCATCTGCCAGGGGGGAGGAGGGATCAAAAAAACTGGTGATCGAGCGGATTCTCATTGGTTCCTCTGGCGCAGGATCTCGTAAAGAAGGATAGAGGCCGCCACACCGGCATTTAATGATTCAAAATTCCCCGGCATGGGGATATGGATATTATCCATAGCACCCGACATGGAATTCGGGTGTGCGCCTTCTGCTTCACCCCCCACCACCAGGGCGAGCGGAACGGTCAGATCAGTTTGCCACATATTCGTTCCACCGCCAGAGTCAGCCAGTAAGATCCTGAGAGGCGCGGGGAGGTTGCTGGCGCAGTAAGAACTGATCCATGACCAGTCAGCCTGGTGAATACGCAGGCGAAAATGCGCGCCCATGGCAGCGCGCACAACTTTAGGCATGTAAGGATCGACGCTGCCGGGTGTAACGACCACCATTTGGACACCGGTTGCGGCAGCGCTGCGCAAGATAGTGCCCATGTTGCCGGGATCCCGCAATTGATCAACAATGAGAACAAGATCAGCATGGTCAGGAAATGGTTGAGCGGACAGGGGAACCAGGCATAGGATGCCTTGCGAAGTCTCAGTATCAGATATGCGGTTCAAAAGATCCGAGTCCAGCTCCAACATCTCAACCCCGCGTGTGCGATATTTTTCCAGGAGCGATTTGCCGCGCGCGGAAAGCTGGCTGCTGTAAAGAAGCAGGCGGGGAGCAAGACCCGCTTCGTAAACTTCCTCAGCGAGCCGGATGCCTTCCACTACGAAAAGTCCATGCTTCATACGCGCAGCTTTTTCCTTCAGTAATTCGCGGATGAATTGCACCTGCGGGTTGTGCATGGAGCGGATAGGTTGATCACGTTGAGGGGTCATCAAATCAATTCTACCTGATTCAGTTAAAAAACAAAACGGGATGGCCAGAGCCATCCCGTTGGAGAGTTGAGTGGGGTTAAGCGGATCTTGCCTTTTCGACAACCGCGGTAAAGGCTTGCGGGTCGCGGGCGGCAAGGTCAGCCAACATTTTTCGATTGAGTTGGATGTTTGCTTTGCGCATCGCGTAAATGAACTGGCTGTACGAGAGACCATTCTGGCGGGCGCCAGCGTTGATGCGGGTGATCCACAGGCGGCGTAAATCGCGCTTGCGGTTGCGGCGATCGCGCGAGGCGTACCACATGCTTTTCAAGCGGGCTTCGTTCGCGCGGCGGATCAGGCGATGCCGGCTGCCGAACTGTCCCTGGGTAAACTTTAATACTCTTTTATGACGACGATGGCTGTAAGGGCCACCTTTTACACGAGCCATTTTCTACTCCTTTGCGAACCCCTGGGCGCCGGTCGATCGACCCGTTGCACGCACCCAACAGCTGCACTAATCCGAATACGACAGGTCAGAGTCTCTACTTCTCCATGTTTGGAGCGAGACGGTTGACGCGCTGAACGATCTTGTCACCCTTGACGGGGACCATTTCAGCCAACAAGGCTTTGGTGCGTTTTGAAGTGCGGCGCCGGAGGTGGCTTTTTCCACCTTTGGTGCGCAACAGAACGCCCGACCCGGTCAGGCGAAATCGCTTGGACGTCGCTTTATGGGTCTTCAATTTGAACTTGCCTGATTTAATCTTGCGTGGCACAGCAAACTCCTCTCAACAATTTACGCTATATAGCGCAAAGGCGGATTATACCAGAATTTTAGAATTCCATGAAAAAATGGATGATCTTGAATGAAATATAAAAATGGGTAATGAAAATCAGGAGACCGCGGGTTGTTCGCTCTTTTCCTGTTCCACAACCTTTTTCTTCCCCGGCCTAGAAGGAGCGAGTACCATACCCATGGTGCGTCCTTCCATGCTGGGCGCCTGTTCGATCGTGGCAATATCCGCCAGTTCCTCAGCGATCTCCTTCAAGTCTTCTAGGGCGATCTCGGGGTAGGTGATCTCACGGCCTCTAAAACGGATGGTGACCTTGACTTTGTTCCCCTCCAGCAGCCAGCGGCGTGCATCACGGGTTTTAAAACCGCGATGGTGTTCATTGGTTTTGGGGCGAAGACGGATCTCTTTGACCTCGATCTTGGTCTGTGCTTTACGAGCTTCTTTTTCCTTCTTGGTTTTTTCATAAAGGAATTTACCGAAATCCATTACCCGGCAGACCGGGGGTTCGGAATTTGGTGCGACCTCTACCAGGTCAAGCTCTGCTTCACGGGCGATTTGTAAAGCCTTTTGGATGGGAACAACCCCGATGTTTTCATTCTGGGGTCCGATCAGACGAACTTCGGCAACCTTAATCAATTCATTGACGCGGAAATTTTGGGTACTGATAGTCTTCTCCTGTTTAATAATTTTAAGATAAGCCCGTGACTTTAACGGGCTGAATTAAATTTTATAATACCATAAATTTGAATTCAAAGTCAACAAATTCCGGGAATTAATGGATAGGCAGATCGACATATTCCAGATAACGGAGGTGTAGATCGTCTGTGCGCTGGTACTGGCCGCGGTATTGTTCGGGCAGCAGATTGGCAATTTCGATCATCACAGCGTCTGTCAGTTCCTGCCGCGCCGCACGATCAGGATTGGAATTGGGATGAAGCAATCTGAAAGGACGGCCGGCTTTCATCATCATGCGCGGTCTCCGGTATCGACGGTAGCTTTCACCCATCAGCTCGTGGCCATACAAAACAAATGGAAAAATGGGCGTGCCGGTCCGCAAAGCCAGGTAAACGATCCCGGCCTGTCCCTGGTTCAATACGCCATTATGGGAGCGGGTGCCTTCAGGGGCAACGGCGATAATTTTCCCTGCCTGCAGAGCTTCTTCAGCTTTTCTAAAAGCAGTAAAGTCCACCTGGCCGCGTGTGATCGGGATCGCATTCCAGGCGTTAAAAAGTGTACGCATCAGGAACTTATCCCAGGTTTCGATCTTGGCAAAGGCGGTCACCTGCCTGGGATGCAGGTAACTGAATCCGACCGGCGCGTCAAGCCAGTTGATGTGATTGGTCGCCAGGATCAAAGGTCCGCGCATGGGGATGTTTGCAACTGCTGCGTCGTCAATACGCAGTAAGGTGCGCAGGATGGCTTTAATGGGTGGGTTGATGTGGCTCGGAGTCAATATCATGGAACGATCTTTGAGATGAGCTCCAATCCACGGGGGATCAGATTGATGGTCACTGACTGGCCGGCTTCGCAGACCGTCACACCATCTGCGTGAACGGGAAGTGTTCCCTTGAGAGCGGTCACGGTCACCCGGTCACCATGGCAGGTTTGTACCGCCGGGTCTTCGGCATGCGTGCCCTTCATGAACTTTCCGATCAGGCCGAACATGGCCAGTTGGGGCACTTTGCTGACGATAACGAGGTTGAAGAGCTGGTCGTTAATGAGCGCGGTTGGGGCCATCATAAAACCACCGCCCATTCTACGCCCGTTCATTATTGAAACCATCAAAGCTGAAACCGTGAAGTTCCTGTCCGCAACGTCAATGCTGACCTCGGGTGGTTTAAAATACTTAAAAATTGTTTTGATGGCAGCCACCAGGTAAGACAGCATGCCTTTCAATTTTGATCTCGCTGCAACGAAACCGACGACCGCGTCAAAACCAACGCCGACGCCGTTGCCAAAATAGAGCAATTGTGGATCCTTGTTAGCGCTGATGGTTCCGATATCGATCCACTTGCGCGGCAGGGATGCCAGCAGGGAGCAGGCTTCATCTACGTTCACAGGGATATCTGCACCGAACGCGAAATCGTTGCCGCGGCCAACTGGGATCACCCCCATGACCGGGAATGAACCGTGCGCCTGTTTGTGCTGCATCAATCCATTGAGAACTTCATTGCTGGTACCATCGCCACCTGCAGCGATAACGTACTCATATCCATCGGCCGCGGCCTTTCGGGCAAGTTCAATGGCGTGCCCGGGGTAATCAGTGAGACTGATATCGTAATTGAGTTCGTATTGAGATAATAATTCCTTGATACGCGGCAGGGCTTTAAGGGCGGTTCCGGCACCGGCAATCGGATTTAGAATGATCATGTAACGGGTCATCTACACTCCATTTTATTTCGAATGATCATGATAGGTTGCTGGTGCCTGTTTCAGCTGGATCGGCCTTTGAATACTTGAAACCAGTAACTGATTAAGAATAACACCGTACGCAACCTGTTGATGCGAATGATGATGGTTAGAGCGCCAAAAGGGAAGGATGAAAAATAAATTCCACCCCGCGGGTGGATCTGAGTGGGCGGTATAGGACTCGAACCTACGACCTTTGCGATGTCAACGCAACGCTCTAACCAACTGAGCTAACCGCCCGGTGCGGATAATTATAATGGATATTTTTATTGTGACAATGGTAAGAACGGAACAAGTCACTAAAGGATGTTGATGACGCCCGCCCACAAGACCGTAAATTTCGGCTGCGGCATGTCTATTCCGGGCGGGGAGAGATGGCCGATGGCGACTATCACTTTCTGATCCTTCTGAAACCCAGAAAAGCGCCGCGAACCGTACATGGGCACAAGGTTAGCAGCGTTGATGGTATACAGATTGCTATCGTGCTCAAAGGCTGTAGCGTAAAGCATGTCTTTGCCGATGATCACCTGGATGATATTGGGGGAGGAAAAACCGACGCCCTCCGGGATCAGGAAATCAAAACCCTGCGTGGACAGGCGAAATCCTTCGCGGTTATTGATGGAATACTCCAGGCTCTCCTCTCCATCCTGAGAGATCTTCTGCCAGTGGGCATCATCCACAACGATTATCGGGTATTCAAGATCAGGTACGATCGATGACATCAATGGGTAATTCCCTCATCCACTATCTGTAGTTTAAATGGATTATAGAAAAAAAATTAAAAAAGCGAAAGTCTGTAAAGAAAAAAAGCATGGAAAATTTAGCCTGAAATGGTATAATAGCGGGGCTTTAAGACCAAGCAAGGAGAGGTAGCGCAGTCCGGCCTAACGCGCCCGCTTGGAAAGCGGGTATACCGCAAGGTATCGTGGGTTCGAATCCCACCCTCTCCGCCTCACCAAACCCGTTCGGCTCCAAGGGTGCCTAGCCCGCGACCC
>ENA-UOWG01002676-UOWG01002676.1-activated-sludge-metagenome-genome-assembly--contig:-NODE-2676-length-14758-cov-5.311569_pt1 | contig 14758 bp, 12 predicted proteins | sample MGYA00238147_ERZ761563 | MGnify/ENA primary metagenome ERZ761563 (study PRJEB28884, sample SAMN05720216) | anaerobic digester metagenome | isolation source: active sludge of municipal... | reverse complement strand
CGCGAGCCGTGCCCGGGCACACGATACCGGAAAGCCACGCCGTCGTCGAACGCCGAGGGCACGCCGAGCCACCTGCCCGAAAAACTGCTCGAAATACCGCGACGGAGCGGGGCCGCGTTCGATATCGCAGGGACGCGTCAGATGCGCATTCTCGAATTTTCCCGTCGCCTTCTCGAGCGGAAACTTGAAAAGGAAAAGAGCGAGCTATTGCCCGACCTCTCGGCCGTGTTCACCTACCGTTTCCGGAACTACGACCTCAACCGGAAGGAGAGCGTCGAATCCTTCGATTACAATACCTACTCGGCCGGCCTGAGCTTCACCTATCCGCTCGGCAACAGCCTCGCCGGCGGCAGGGTCGAGGAAACGCGCGCCGCCATCCGGAAATGGGCGCACGACGCGGCCGCGTTCGAACGCTGGCTGGCCCAGAGCTATACGGAAACACGGCGGATGATTGAGGCGTACGACACCCTGCTGGCGCGGGACGACGAGCTGTTAAAGAACGCCCTGATCCGGCTTGAGGCCGAGGAGAGGAAGTACCGCCAGGGCAGAAGCGACCTCTTTTTCGTGATACAGGCGCGCGATTCCGTCCTGGCCTACGAGCTGACGCGCATAACGGACTACGTCCAGCTGAAAACCCTTGAGATCCACCTGCTTGCCCTCGCGGACGGGATACGGAAGCGATGAGAAAGCGGCGGGACGAGCGCGATGCGCCGGCGGCGCGGATACTCCGTGCGGCGAAGGAGGAGTTCGCCAGGCGGGGATTTTCCGGCTCGCGCGTCGAGGCGATAGGGCGGCGCGCCGGGGTGAATCCCGCGCTCGTGCTCTATTATTTCAAGTCGAAGGACGCGCTCTACGGGGCCCTGCTTAGGGAGATTTTCGGCGAGTTCGACCGCGAGGACCTCATAGTGCGCCTGAGGGACTTCCGGCTCGGCCCCCCGCAGAAGCTCTATATCGCCGTATACCTCATCGTGCGCCTGTTCCTCAAGCCGCGCGACCCCGATTACTACCGTATCGTTTTTCACGAGCTCGCCGACGGCAGTCCCCATCTCAGGAAGATGGCGCTCGAATTCATCATCCCCGAGCGCCGCGCGATGGTGCTCGAGATACTCCGCGAGGGCATCGCGAGCGGCGACTTCAGGCCCTGCAACCCGCTGCTCGTGGTGCACGGCGTTTTCTCCTTTGTTTCCAACCTGGTCCTCTTCAGCGGCATATACAACGAAACCGCGCTGCACGAGCTTTTACGCGACGACGAGGGGGAAACGGTGATACTTGACCACCTGCTCCGCTACGTCTTCCGTGAGGTAAACCCGGAGCCCCATGATGTCCGCCTTCCGGAGCTCTCCGGTGAAATCCTCCGGCTGCTGGACGAGATAATAAAAAACTACTGAGGGAACCGGCTCCCGGCATCATCCTTTTTTAAGGTGCCGCTTGAAAAAGGCGGCCACGTCGGCGCAGTAACGCTCCCTGTCGTGGAAATAGGCGCCGCAGTGCCCGGCCCCGTCGACGATCCACGGCCCGCCCGGGAAGCCGGACGCGCGGTGAAGGCGGACGGAATGCTCCGCCGGGATGATCGTGTCGGCCCCGCCGTGTATGAAGAGCGCGGGCGGAAAACCGGCTCGCCGGACGGCGTCAATCGGCGCGAGCTTTTCGAGCGAGTAGCCGTGCCGCAGGCGGATAAACCGCCCGGCGCACCACAGCAGAAAACGGGATGGGAGACGATACCGTCGGAGCCGTTCGGCGATGAGCTCCCCGAGCGACGAATAGGACGAGTCGGCGACCACGGCCGCGACGCCAGGCTCGCTCGATGCGAGGAGCGCCAGGGCCGCCCCCATGGAGAAACCGAGGAGACCTATTCGCGCGCCGGGAAGGCGCTCCCTCGTGTACGCGAGCGCGGCCGTGAGATCCCTCCTCTCGAAGTATCCGGCACTGCGGAGCGCCTCGCCGCTCTCTCCGCGGTCGCGGAAGTCGAAAAGAAGTACGCTGAAACCCGCGCGGTACAGATAGGGCCCTATGCCGATGAGGTCCGACTTGGAGCCGTTGAGGCCGGAACAGCCCACTATGACGCGCCGGCCGGGACGCGCGAACCACCACCCGCGAAGGGCGACCCCGTCGGCGGAGCGGAAGCTCACCTCCTCGAAGGGAACACCGACTTCCCAGGGGGTGACGAAGTACGCGTCCAGGTAGGTGCGCTTCTCCCTGCGATGAATCGCGCGCGATATCCCCGCCGCGATGGCGAGCGGCACGGCCGCAAGCGCCAGTACAACAAGAAAAAAGAGCTTCATCTCGATCGATCACCCCGGTATGAATTTCTCCCGTTCCCCGTACAGCGCGCGAGGCATACTGTCAACCGTTATCGGCCCCCTTAACGACAGGCCCCGATGCCAGCATTTTTTTAAGTACGTATAGAACAAGGCCCCCATCAAGGCAACGAAGTCCTCATTTTGTGCTTGACAAAATGTATGATAATATCATACACTGTATGACATACGGATATGGCCCGCGACACGAGAACGGAGCGTTCGAGCGCCCGATGTCGCCGCCGGTCCGCACCACGCGCAAGGAGGAAGCACCGTGAATCCGAACGTAGTCATCATCCACGAAAAAGACAATGTCGCGATCGCCCTTGAGGACATCGCCTCCGGCGGTCCGGCGAGCCTTCCCGGCGGCGGGACGCTCACGGCGAAGGGCGACATCCCCTACAGCCATAAAATCGCGATCGCCGACCTGAAAGCCGGCGACGAGATCGTGAAATACGGCGAAATCATCGGAACGGCGAAGGAGCCGATCCGCAGGGGCGAATGGGTGCACACGCACAATCTTGAGATAAGGGACTGAAACCGGGAGGAAGACCATGAAGACATTCAAAGGATACGAACGCGCCGACGGCTCGGTGGGTATACGAAATTACGTGGCGGTGCTGCCCTCGGTGGCCTGCGCGAACGGCGTGGTCGCCGCGATCGCGCGCGCGGTGCCCGAGGCCGTGCCGATGTATCACGGGCACGGGTGCGGCCGCGGTGGCGCGGACCTGGAAATTCACCAGCGAACGCTCGTCAACCTGGCCAAAAATCCCAACGTCGCGGCCGTGCTTGTGGTCGGCCTGGGCTGCGAGGTACTGCGGGCCGAGGGGCTGGCGCTGGGGATATCGCTCTCCAAAAAGCCCGTGGAGTATTTCTACATACAGAACGAGGGGGGCTCGCGCAAGGCGGCGGCGAAGGGGATAGAGATCGCCCGGCGCATGCTGGCCGACGCCGCGAAACAGGAGCGGAAGGATTTCCCGGTCTCGGAGATCCGGCTGGGGCTCGAGTGCGGCGGCTCGGACGCATTCTCCGGCGTGACGGCCAACCCGGCCGTGGGCCTGGCCGCCGACTGGCTGGTCTCGGAGGGAGGCACGGTAATCCTCACCGAAACAACCGAGATGATCGGCACGAGCCACATCCTGGAGCGGCGCGCGAAGGACGCGGCGATCGCGCGGAGCATCAACGAGCGCATCACCGCGCAGGAGAAGCGCACGCATGAAATCCTCGGCCCGCTGGCCTCGTACGTGATCGCGCCGGGCAACATGGACGGAGGCATGAGCTCGATCCGCGAGAAGTCCCTGGGCTGCATCATCAAGGCGGGGAACACCACGATCAACCAGGTGCTCAATTACGCCGAGGTGCCCTCCGAGAAGGGACTGGTGGTGATGGACGGCCCCGGCTACGACACCGAGTCAATGACCGGTGTCGCCGCGGCGGGCTGCCAGGCGATGATCTTCACCACCGGGCGCGGCAATCCGATCGGCTACCCGATGGTGCCGGTAATAAAGGTCGCGAGCACCAGCCAGCTGTATGAGAAGATGGAGGACGACATGGATGTCAACGCCGGCAGGGTGCTTGAAGGCAGGCTGCTCCGCGAGGTTGGCGACGAGGTGAAGGACCTCCTCGTTCGGGTTCTGAACGGAGAGAAGACCAAGGCCGAGGTGAACCAGCAGGACGGGATTCTCTGCATCTACACGACGAATCCGGCGTTCTGATACGGCACGGCGGAGGCATACGCTTTGACACGGACAGGTGGGATATGACACGATCGATTCTCTCGCTTAAAAAAGCCGCGGACATCCTTGGCCTTTTCATCGATGGCGCCGGCGGCGAACAACGACTCTACGGTCTTACCGATTTCTCGCGCGCGCTGGGACTCCCCAAGCCGACGGTGCAGAGCCTGGTGCGCACGCTCGAGGAGATCGGCTATCTGGAGAAGGACCCGGAAACCGCGAAGTACCGCCTCGGGCCCGTGCTTTTTCAGCTCGGCATGAAGTACGCGACAAACATGGACCTGGCGACGGTGGCGCGCTCGTGGATGGAGCGGCTCTGTGCCCAGTTCAGCGAGGCGGCCCACGTGGGCATGCTCGTCGGCGGCAAGGTCATCATCGCGCTCCGCGTGGAGCCCGAGAGCACGTTCATGGTCTTCCCCCACACGGGCTCCGTGATCCCCTTCCACACCTCGGCCATCGGCAAGGTGCTCTTCGCCCACATGGAGACGAAGAAGCGCGACGGGATACTGAGCTCATACGAATTTATCCGGCTGACGGAGTATTCAATCGCCGACGCCCCACGATTCGTGAAGGAGCTCGAGAAGGCCCGAAAGGCCGGGGTGGCCTTCGACAACCAGGAATCCGTGGTGGGACTGTCATGTGTGGGTGGTCCCATCTTCAACGCGCGCGGAAAGTGCATCGCCGCCTTCTCTCTTTCCGGAAACGCCCACACGATCGAGCGGCGCAGGGACGAGATCGTGAACGCCGTGAAGTACGTCAGTCACCAGATTTCATCGCAGATGGGTTACCGCAGGGACGCCTGAGGCCGCCGCGGGACATTAAAAAAGAAGAGGCTATGCCATGAACATAACAAATCCAAAAATCGTCTTTTTCGGTACGGGCGCGATCGGAGGCTCGGTCGGCGCCTGGATAGCGGAGAACTACGACAATGTGTGGTTGTACGATCGAAAAGAGACCGCGGATATTATCAGGGGAAATGGCATCTCGACATACTGTGGCGGCGAGAAATCAACGGCAACGACCGTCAGGGCGAAGGTCCTCGACGACATCAATGGGCTCTCCGACGCCGATGTGATCGCGGTCTGCGTCAAGAACTACAGCCTTGGCGAGGCATGCTCCCAGATAAAAAACATCTGCGGCGACAGGCCCGTCATCATCGGCATGCAGAACGGGGCGGAGAATCTGAAGATCATGCCGGAGTATTTTACGAAAGTCATCTACTGCGTGATAGGTTATAACGCGTGGATTGACTCGCCCGGTGTGGTCGGCTACCAGAAAAAAGGTCCCCTGGTGCTGGGAACGACCCGGAGCGGGCTCGAGGCCGAAACGGCGGCTATCGCCGCCATCTGGAACAGGGGCGTCGAAACCGTGGTCAGCGACCGCATACGCGACGCGATCCATACGAAGATCGTCATCAACCTCGCCAACTCTCTCACCACGCTCATAGGCCTCGGATTCAGGGAGATCACCGATTATCCCATGTTCCAGAAGATACTGACGAACATGACCGGCGAAGGGGTGCGAATCGTAAAAGCGGCCGGATACCTCGAATATAAAATCGGCGGCATGCCCCCGTGGTTTCTTCTGCGCGCGATGAGCGTCCTTCCGGGCTTTATTACCGGCCGTATTTTCAGAAAAAACGTGAGGAAAATGGTCATAAGCAGCATGGCGCAGGACATCATCGCCCGGGGTGGCCATACCTCCGAGCTTGATACGATCAACGGCTATATGCTTTCGCTCGCGGACAAACATGGAGTGAGCGCGCCATACAACAGGGCGGTATATGAAATGTGCAGGCGTGAATTCGCAAGGGAAAAATTCACTCCGCTTTCCATAGAAGACGTCGGCGCCGAAGTGCTACGTCGCGTGCAGGCGGGATGACCGCGAAGGCGGCCCCGGGCAAATCCGCCCCGACGGAACCGGCAATATACTATGAGATATGGGCTCCAGGCATTACGCCGCCGACATGGAGAAGGTCAGGGGCCTGGTGATGGAGGCCGAGTGATCCGGCTCATCCGCGCGGCGGCGAAGCGGCCGCCGCGTGCTACCCATATATACACATATAAAGGAGGATTGGCAATGGCGACCGCGAAAAAGAAAAAGGATGTAAAACCCGCCGTCCGCGCCCGGTCGGGCAAAACAGCGTCAGGCGCGAGCATCGGCTCACACGATACGACCGTGTATATACGGCGCTGCGAAGAGTACGACCGGGAAAAGATACGCGGGCTGGTGCTCGAGGGAATGAGGGAGCTGGACTACCGACCGAAGGGGAAGATCTTCGTCAAGCCCAACGTGGTCTACGCCGGCAACCCGGAGAAGTACGGCTCGACCACGTACACGCACCCCGCCGTGATCGCCGCGGCGATGACGGCGCTCGGGAACAGCGACGGCGTCGACAGGGTCGACCTCGGGGAGAAGTGCGGGATGGGCACGCCCACGCGCTACTGCTTCCGCAACGCCGGCTACTACGACGTCGTCGCGGAGGTCGACGCGAAGACCAGGGCCGATGTGGATATTTTCTGCATCGACGAGGAGCGCCGCGACAGGGTCTTCGTCGGGGGAGTGGTGCATAACGTCCTGCGCGTCGCGCGCAGAATGGCCCGGGCCGACTCGAAGGTCTATCTCCCCAAGCTCAAATGCCACTGCGTGACCAATATGACGGGAGCGGTGAAGCTGAACATAGGCATCTGCTCCGAGGACGAGCGCGCGATACGGCACGATTTCCTGCTCCCCGACAAGATCGTCGATCTTCTGGCGGCCGGCTACCCCGACTTCACGGTGATGGACGCCATCGACGTGGGCGTGGGAAACGAGGGAGTACCCACCCCGCGCAGGATGGGGCTCCTCCTCATGGGACGCAATCCCGTGGCCGTCGACATCGTCGCGGCGCGTCTCCTCGGATACGAGATCGGCGACATCAATTACCTTGCGCGCGCCGTGGAACGGGGCTATCGTCCCGGCCGCATAGAGGACGTGAAACTGAAGGGGGACGTCACCACGCTCAGGGAGCTCGCCAAGTACGCCGGGCGCGCGATGCCCTACGACGACGAGTTCTACCGCTGGCAGGACATCAACAAGGACCTGCGCCGCCTCGGCGCCCCGATGGTCCTTCTCCACGGCTATTCGCGCGCCGACAACAGGATGAAATGCGAGACGGGATGCGCGATGGGTCTCAAGATGTTCTTCGGCTGGACCGAGGCCTACGCGGGCCCGGAGCGCTTCCGGACGCTGAAGCCCGCCACGATCATCGTCGGCAGGATCGACGAAGAGGTCGACGCGCGCGGCGGCCAGGTCTTCATGGTGGGAAGCTGCGCCGCGGCCCCGGGGCTTAAAAACGCCGGCGGCGTCACGAAGATCGACCGCTGCTTCACGACGACCGTCGACCTGCTGCAGTCGCTCAGCTCCAAGGTCGGGCTCCCGACGCCCTTCGTAGACCCGAAGGAGGGCCTTCCGCTATTCCGCGACATCTTCATAGCCTCGATGATGAAGCACCGCAATCTCCGCTACCTTCAGGATATCGGCCACTTCATGGCCCAGGGACTGATGAAGCGGATTTAGTCCCTGGCCGGCGGGGCCTCCTTCGGCCCCGCCGCGCCCCGGTTCCCGTCCTAAACATCGCACAAATGCCGAAATTGGTTGACTGATAATACCGTCGTTCAATAATCGTCTTTAAAATACCATACACATTCAGGCCTTTGACACGCCAAATCCGGGGGCGATTCAACGGGGCCGCACACTCACCACAGCGAGGTATACGCCATGGGAACCACGGCTCACAACCTTACCGACTACGACCGGATCATGCGGGAATTCAAGTGGAATGTCCCGGAGTATTACAACTTCGTCCTGGACGATTTCGAGAAATGGAAGGACGACAGGTCCAAAACCGCGCTGGTCACCGTGTCTCACGACGGGGAGAGCGCGACGAAGCTCAGCTTCTGGGAACTCTCGGTGCTGTCGAATAAATTCGCGAACGTCCTTTACTCGCTCGGCATACGCCGCGGCGACCGCGTCTTCCTGATGCTTCCGCGCGGCGAGGAGTGGTACATCGCCATGCTCGGCATGATCAAGGCGGGCGTGGTGGCCATGCCGACGCCGAGCCTGGTGACCGGGCACGACATCGACTACCGCATCAACAGCGCCGACGCCGTGGCCGCCCTCACCGACGGGGAAGGGGTCGAAAAGGTCGACGCGGTCGCCGGGAAGGTCCCGGGGCTCAAACACCGCATAGCGGTCGGTCCCGCGCGCGAGGGATGGCTTTCCTTCGACGGGCTCATGGCCGAAGCGTCGCGCCGCTTCGACCCGGAGATCTTCGGCGGAAAAACGAGGAGCTCAGACCCCATGCTGGTCTACTTCACCTCCGGCACGACCGGGAATCCCAAGATGGTGCGCCACACGCAGGCCTACGCTATCGCCCACACCGTCACCGCCCTCTACGTGCAGGACCTGCGCCCCGGCGACATCATCTGGGTGCACGCCGATACCGGCTGGGCCAAGACCGCCTACGGCAAGCTCTTCGGCCAGTGGATCGTCGGCGCGACCGTCATGCAGTGGAAGATGGGCGCCAAGTTCGAACCCGCCCTCATGCCGAAGATCATCGAGAGGTACGGCGTCACCGTGTTCTGCGCGCCGCCCACGGCCTACCGCATGCTGATCGGCCACGTCGATCTCTCGCGGTACGACTGGAGCGAGCTTCGCCACTCCATGTCCGCCGGCGAGCCCCTTAATCCGGAGGTGATCCGCGCCTGGAAGGACGCAACAGGAAACAACATCCTGGACTACTACGGTCAGACCGAAACCATTCCGCTGGTGGCGAACTACCCGGCCGTCCCGATACGCGAGGGCAGCATGGGAAAACCCACGCCGGGCCATGTGGTGGAGATCGTCGACGACGACGGGAACGTGCTCCCGCCGAACGAGGAGGGCCACATCGCCGTGAAGGTGAAGCCGGTGAATCCTCCCGGGGTCTTCACCGGCTACTGGAAGGTCGACGAGCAGACCTCTTTTTCGGGCGACTGGTACTTCACCGGCGACCGCGCCTACAGGGACGAGGACGGCTACTTCTGGTTCGTCGGGCGCTCGGACGACCTCATCAAGTCCAGCGGCTACCGCATCGGCCCCTTCGAGGTGGAGAGCGCGCTTCAGGAGCACCCGGCGGTGCTTGAGAGCGCCGTTATCGGAAAGCCCGACGAGCTGCGCGGACAGCTCGTAAAGGCCTTTATCATACTGCGCCCCGGGTACGAGCCCTCGGCCGCGCTCGTCAAGGATCTGCAGGAACACGTGACGCGGGTCACGGCCCCCTACAAGTATCCGCGCGAGATCGAGTTCGTGAGCGAGCTTCCCAAGACCATCAGCGGCAAAGTGCGCCGCGTGGAGCTCAGAAAAATGGAAGTGGAAAAGACAAAGGCCGGTGTGTAGCGGCGTCGCGCTCCTCCCGCCTGAGAAGGGCGGGAGGCGTTGTTCCATGTATCTTTAGGCCGGAAAGCACCCTGAGCCAGAATAGCCTCCCCCCAATCTCCATTGTAAATATAAATTACTTCCAAATCCCGAGAATAAATGGTACTATCTGTTGGCGGAAGGAAGATCATACACTATTATTTAGATATTACTAAAATACCAATAATTATCAGACATGAACATCAACGCTATTCATAGAATACTTCTTTTGCTTGCGGTCATGCTCCTCTTTCCGGGCACACGATCGGAAGCGGATGAGCTCTTTGTCGGGGATATATATCTTGCCGGCACAAACAGGGGCGTCCTCCTTTTCCGTCAGCGGAACAGCGTGGTGCGGGAGGGAAAGGAGCTGATACTCAGGCACACCTACACCGAACCCGACGGGCAGCTGGCCGTGCGCGAAGATGTTATCTTTGAGGATAATAAATTTAAAAAGTATGTTGTCGAATTCAGGGGGACCGACTGCGGGTGCGTCCTGGACAGGAAGGAAGATAAAGTGGTGTTCAGTTTCACCAGGGGCGATACCGGTAAAACGGGCGAAGCCAACTATACGTCGAATCTCGTTATGGGCCCCACGCTCACACGGTTTGTACACGGCAACTGGGACGACCTCGTACAGGGGAAAACGGCGTTTTTCTTCCTGCCGGCCATGAATCTTCAGCGCGTCGCGCAGTTCCGGATGTACGCGAACACCAAATCCGTGTGGAACCGACCCGGCGTCATCGTACTCAAGATGGACCTGGCGAGCGCGTTTCTCAGATTTTTCGTGGATCCCGTGGATCTGGTCTATGACCTCCGTACGAAAAGGCTTTTGGAAATACACGGCAAGAGCCTTTTACAGAGGAGGGTGAACGGCCGGATCGAGAATCCCGTGGTGGATATCTATTATCGCTACGGGGACGCGCGGTAAAGGCCATGCGGTACACACCATAAGAAAAGGAAACTGGAATGGAAACGATATGGAACTTTATAAAGGATAACATCTGGTTCATCCTGTTTTTTCTCTGGGGCCTGCCCCTGGGGATTTACCGGAGCAGGTTCAGGAAGATCGTGTATCAGACCGACAGCTGGACCATCAACATACTCCCGTATTTCTGGAAGGAGACCAGAGCGCTCGCGGGCACCATGTACCCCGACAACAGGGAGTACATAAAGTTCAGGAACTTCTACCGGTTTTACCTGGGTATATACGCGTTGCTCTTCGCGCTCTGGTACTTCCTGCACTGAGCTCAGAAATCGGGACACGGAGGCGCGCTGTCGATTGCGGATACCGTCAGGGGAACCGGCGTGAATGATGTACACTATTTACACGATCGGTTGAACGGTCCACTACAGGGATAAAGGAAGACGCCATGAAAAGGGAAGATATACACTCCTACGCCGGAGTCCTCATTGCCGTTCTGATAGCCGCGGGGCTTGCGCTGGCCGGAAGCCGGAACAGCGCCGTCGAAATCCTGGGAATACCGCTCTTCGCCGCGTGCGTCGCCATGGCCTTTATCATCCAGTGGGCGGCCTATGTGCCGTCCTTCCTGGCAAAGAGCGAGAAATTCTACGACCTTACCGGTTCTTTCACCTATACCGTCGTAACCCTCACGGCGCTCATCGTGACATCGCGCTTCGACGTCCGGTCCCTGGTGCTTGCGGCTCTGGTTCTGATCTGGACGTTCCGCCTCGGCCTGTACCTCTTCCGGCGCGTCCTGAGGGCGGGCGAGGACACCCGGTTCAGGGAGATCAAGAGATCGGCGAGCCGCTTCCTTCTTGCATGGACGCTCCAGGGACTGTGGGTGAGCTTCACCGCGGCGGCGGCGCTCGCGGCGATCACGACGGAGCGGGAGGTCGAGTTCGGCCTCTTCGGCATCGCCGGCCTGTTCGTGTGGGCACTGGGATTCGGCTTTGAGTCCATCGCGGATCTGCAGAAAAGCAGGTTTGCCGCCGACCCGGCGAACCGGGACATGTTTATCAGCACGGGGCTGTGGTCGATTTCGCGGCATCCGAATTATTTCGGCGAAATCGTCATCTGGATCGGCATCGCCATCATCGCGTTCCCTTCGCTCGAGGGTCTTGGCCTGATCACCCTGATCTCGCCCGTTTTCGTGGCCTTTCTCCTCACGCGGATCAGCGGTGTCCCCCTGCTTGAAAAATCCGCCGACCGGAGATGGGGCGGCCGGGACGACTACGAGAAATACAAGAGGTCCACCCCGGTGCTGATTCCGAAGCTGCCATTTAACTAATGGAGGTTTAACGATGAGGAATAAATCCATAGTGCTGTGTGCCGCGTTTTTCCTGCTGGCGTGTTCCTCGGTCCCGACCATCGACACCGTGAAGAAGGTGGACATCCAGCGCTTCATGGGGAAGTGGTACGTGATCGCCAACATCCCGACCTTTCTCGAAAAGGGCGCCCACAACGCCGTCGAATCGTACAGGCTCGATGACGACGGAACCATCGCCACGACCTTCACGTTTCGCGCGGGCGGGTTCGACGGGCCGGAGAAAACCTATAACCCGCGCGGATTCATCAGGGAGGGCACGGGCAACGCCGAATGGGGCATGCGGTTTGTCTGGCCCATTAAGGCCGAATTCCTCATCATCTACCTCGACGACGATTATTCCCGCACGGTGATCGGCAGGAGCAAAAGGGACTACGTATGGATAATGTCGCGAACGCCGTCGATCCCAGACGGGGAATACGACTCGATCCTGGCACTCCTTAAAACGCGGGGATATGATGTTTCGAAGATACAAAAGGTGCCGCAGAAGTGGGACAGGTAGGATGCCGGTGCGGCCCTCGCTTTACCGTCCCACCTCGATCTCGATGACCGCGCTCTCCCACTCCTCCTTCGCGACGCTCATCGTGTCCTGCCTATGCCGAAATCGTCCCCGAAGATGTACACTATCGGCGTCTGCTCGATTTTCAGATATTTCAGAGCTGTCTCGCGCGTCGCGCGGTTTACACGGCCGAGCAGGCGGGTGACGGTGATCACCCCGTCCTCGGAAATCGCCTCGAGGGGTCCGCCGAGCGCCGAGACCAGACAGTGGGTAAAAATTCCGTGCCCGAGCTCCCTGATCTCGAAGGCCTCCTGGGACGCGCTTGCCGCGGAGAATACCGCGATGCCGTGCTCCTTCGCGATGCGCGCGATGATCCTGCGCTCGTCCAGGCCGCGGGCCATGGCGATTTTCTGAAGGGCCTCGGTGGCGGAGCCGCTCTTGCATGTGTCGAAAAGCAGCATCACCTTGCCGGCGGTGAGTGAGCGCGCGAAGTCGCCCAGCTCGTCTACCGACACGGCGCTTCTTTTCAGATCGGAGATGTCCGCCTCGTGCGTCAGGAAATAATACCTGCCGCCTTCGGTGTCGCCGTGGCCGGCGAGAAACACAATAACGATATCATTTCTCTTTGCCCTCGACGCGATCCCGGCGAGTTCCGCGCGAATCCTCTCCCGTGTCGCGGCCGCGTCGACGAGCACCGTGGCGTTGATCTTTCCGTACAGCGACGCGCCCGATCGTGAGAACGCCGCCGACACCGCGCGCGCGTCGTTCGCCGGAAACCCCAGCCTGATAGTGGCGTCACGGTACTCGCCCACGCCGACGGCAAGAATATGCATGTCCGGACGGATCACCGCGGGCGCGACGTACAGCACGGTGTGTTCGACGCTGGTCCCGAATACCGTGTTGCCCGCGTCGTAGGCAGCGCCCGTTATACGGTTTTCTCCGGGCTCGAGATTCAGGGTGAAGGTTTTACAATTGTCCCGTCTCTCTACCTTTATCCCGCGCGCGGCCTCGTCGATGGAGCGGCCGTTATGCAGCATGAAAATCCTGCCCACGCCGTTCTGCCTGGCGCGGGCGCAGACCGTGACCGTAACGGTCTCGTCGCCGGGTGAGCGCCGGCCCGGGCTCAGGCTCACCTCCGGCGCCGAATTCATCGCCCTTGCCAGATTGGCCGGAGCCGCCCTCATCCCCCTGAAAAAGGAGGTAATGAGTCCCGGTTCATACAGCGCGTCCCACATCTGGCGGACGTCGTATGCCGTGAGGCCCTTGACGAACATGATCTGGTCGCGTGCGCCGTCGGAGCATTCGAAGCGGCCGCCCTCGTCGAACGCGTACCACTCTCCACCGGAAAGGGCCACGAGGGTAATGGCATTTTTCTTTTCAAGATTCATCACATACACGGTCCGATCGGCCGAGCACGAAGCCAGGAATTTCCCGTCCGGGCTGAAGGCGATACCGTATACCGCAAGGAGGTGCGGCTTTATCTCGGCGACTTTATCGCCGATCTTCGGGACCCTTCTTCGCCGGTGCGGAGACAGCGTGGCTTCGTCGACATCGAGTCTGAACTGCTTTTCATCGATACGGTACAGACTTACGGTGCCATCCTCGTGGCCGACAGCCACCATGTCCCGGTGAGCGGCCATCGCGCCGGGCTCGATGCGTGCGCGGTCGGTCTCGACGGTTGCGACGTGCCGGCCTTCGGCGTCGTGGAGCTTGACCTCCTTCCCCCTGCCGGGCACGGTTACGAAATAGCGCATGGACGTCTCTGAGGCAAGCTCCCATGTCGGGTTCATGGCCGCGATCTGCCGTTTCGGCGTCCCGTCGCTTTCCCATACACGTCCGCTCCAGTCGATAATGGTACCGTCCGGAAGCGGCGCGTAATGCCGCTCCTTGAATTCCGTTTCCCGGCCGTTCTTTTTCAGGTGGAATTTCTGAAACTTTCCTTCGTAAAAACGGAGCTCCCCGCCCTCCCGGGTGAATCGTACGCTCTCAGGAACGGTTTCGAGATAGCGGCCGTCCATATTCCAGATGACGGTCTTCTTTCCCCGCTCCGTCTCGAGATACAATTTCCTGCCGTCGGGGGAAAAGCTGAGGCGCTTCGCCTCAACGGCCATCGGCCGAAGGTCTTTTCTCAGCCTTCCCAACCGGTCCCAGATGCGGATGCCGCCGCCCAGATTTTTATCGCCCTGATGACCCGTCACCAGGTGGCGCCCGTCATTGGACACGGCGGCCCACTGTGCTCCTCCCCGCCCGGGGTCGTCCTTTGTCCGCATTTTCACCATTCCGCCATAGGCGCCGTCCATATAATATTTATGGAGCTCCCAGAAGAAATTGATGATGACCGCCTTCCCGTCGGGCGTGAACAGGAAGTTATGAAGGTTGCCGGGTTTTACTTTTACGGCCCTGATGATCGCGCCGTCCCTCGAAACGAAGCGGAGGTTCTCGGCTCCCAGCAGGGCGATTACGGAACCGTCGTTATTGAACCCGGCCATGTCCGGCCGGGTCCCG
>ENA-UOWG01002675-UOWG01002675.1-activated-sludge-metagenome-genome-assembly--contig:-NODE-2675-length-14760-cov-4.545597_pt1 | contig 14760 bp, 13 predicted proteins | sample MGYA00238147_ERZ761563 | MGnify/ENA primary metagenome ERZ761563 (study PRJEB28884, sample SAMN05720216) | anaerobic digester metagenome | isolation source: active sludge of municipal... | reverse complement strand
GGCACAATGAGAATGGCGAAGAGGTAAACAATCACACCTGGCGCGATCGCGCCGAAGATGGTGATGAGGAGATAAGCGAGCCGGAGAATCACCGGGTCAACGTTAAAATATTCACCAATCCCGCCGATTACCCCAGCGAAGACCTTATTACTCTTACTCCGATATAACTTTTTCATACCCGTAGTATACCTAATTTAAGGAAACAAGGAAGGTCAACCAAACCGTGTGTTTTTCGTCGGTCTCGAGCTTTTTCCTCGATTTGATGACATTAAAACCGGCTTGTTTGAGCAGGTTAGAAAATTCTTCAGTGGTATAAAAGGCAAAATAACGTCCTAAATTATCATTACTTTTTTCTTTTATTAAACCTTCGTCAAGATTCGTTTTCTCCTTAAGCGAGATGAAGCCGATCCCTTTCGGTTTTAGGATTCTTTTCATTTCAAGCAATACCCCAGAGATTTCATTCTTGGGTAAGTGGAGGAGAGAAGCGGCAGACCAAAAACCATCAAAAGTTTGATTGGGAAAATCCAACCGGCGAAAATCCATTTGTCTAAAATCGTTGGTTGGTAGACGCTTCCTGGCCTCAGCGAGCATGCCGGCCGAGGCATCGATGCCGGTTACCTTCATCCCAAATTCGTTTAAAAAAACAGCGTCACGGCCAGCGCCACAACCGATTTCCAAAATCTTGTTTCCGGGAACCAATTTGATAAATTCGGTCATTTCCTTGGGCCAAAAAGAATCCCAATGAGATTTGCTAAACTTCTCGGCAATCTGATCGTAAGTGGAGATCGTTTTATGGTGATTAGACATTTTAAGAAGTGCTGCGGGACTAGGGCTCGAACCTAGATTAACGGAGTCAGAATCCGTCGTCCTACCATTAGACGATCCCGCAAGATTTACATCCAAAGACTGCCACAAAATTGTGGTTTTTTCAACTAAAAGAAAAGCCCCGCGCGAGCGCGGGGCTGGAAGGGGGAGTGAAAATCAGCTGACAGGTTAGGCCAATTCCAGTTGGTATTCAATCGCCTCGGTTATGTTCTTGAAATTGGCCTCAATGTATTGAATTCCATTCTTCTGACACTCGTCGCCAATGGAACCGTCGGCCGAGGCGATGATGAATAGGACCGGTCGGTTGAGACCGCGAAGCAAGTCAACCGCGAAAGCCAAGCCGGTTTCCTCGGCTTGCGGGTTCGAACTCCAACGATGATTCAAGATGACAATATCAGGCTGAACCTCATTGAAGATGCGGTGGGCAGCTCTGGTGTTGGTGCACAAGTGAAAGCGAATGTCGCTTCCACTGATCGGACTGGATTCAAGAAAACGGTTGATCGTTTCCTCGATCGCCCAAAGCAAATCTTTGTCACTATGCATCACTAGAATTTTCATTTTCAAAACCTCCTTAGGTCGGTTGCGATTCTGGCTAAAAGCATACACTATTCTGATAAAAAAGTCAATAGTCTGGACAGGGTAGTGGGGTAGTGGGATAATTTAAATAACATGGAGGAGAAGCTCTTGGCTAGTCACCTCCAATCCCTGGGGGTGCTCAAAGATCCGCTCCTAGTGGCCGCCTTCAAAGCGGTGGACCGGGTTGATTTCGTCCGGTCGGCCGACAAACCTTATGCTTACATTGATGAGCCGCGGCCGATTGGTTTCGGTCAAACCATTTCTCAACCCAGCACCGTCGCCTTCATGCTTGAGCTGCTTGGGCCGCGACCCGGGCAAAAGATTCTTGACGTCGGCGCCGGTTCCGGCTATCAAGCGGCGCTTTTGGGTCGGGTGGTCGGCTTCAACGAGTTTGGCCAAGAGTTGCCAACCAATCAGAAGGGCAAGGTGATTAGTTTGGAATTCCGGCCGGAGTTGGCCACCTTCGCGCGGCAAAATCTGGCCCAATATGGTCTCCTGGCCAAAAGAATTGTTGAGGTTCATTGTCTCAATGCCGCCAAAGGTTACGCCGCCGAAGCGCCTTATGACGGGATTATTTCGGCGGCGGCGGCAAGTGAGGTGCCCGCTGCTTGGCAAGAGCAATTAGCGGTTGGCGGGCGACTGGTGATGCCGATTAACGCCACCATTCTCCAAATTGTGAAGGAAGCGCCGGGCCAATTTACCACCAATCGCTTTGAGGGCTACAGCTTCGTGCCGTTCGTGCCCGATGGCGGTCCGGATGATTAAATTAAAACAATGACTCCCCCGCCGCTTTTATTTTTGTTATAATAGCAGCGTATGACTTCAATTTTCACCATCAGCTTCCCCGAACAGGAGGAAGCGCTTAAGACTTTATTGAAAGAAAGCCGGGAACGGAACGGTTTTTATTTATTGCTTGGGATTGCGACGTTCGTGGTGACCCTTGGCCTCCTCGTCAATAGTTTGGAGGCAGTAATTGGCGCTGCCTTGGTGGCGCCACTTCTTTACCCTATCTTGTCGCTCGCGCTTGCGGTTGTCACCTCTAGCCGGCTCTCGCTCCACCGGTCGCTCAAACTGCTGGGCAAAGCCTCGGCTTTGGTTATTATTGTGAGCGCGGCCACCGCCTTCCTCTTTGGCGCTTTCACCAATTCAAGTGCTATCATCTTGGCGACCGTACCGTCTTTACCGGTTTTCCTCATCGCTTTCGCATCTGGATTGGCGGTTGCTTACGCTTGGGTCAAACAAGAGATCTCGGCTGCTTTGCCGGGAGTAGCGATGTCGGTTTCAATTTTGCCGCCTTTGGCCGGCGTGGGCGCCGGCTTGGTCCTTTTAAGCTATGACCTTGTGAGTCAATCAATTCTCCTCCTCATCATCAACTGGTTGGGGATGACCGGCGCGGCGATTATCGTCTTCTCGCTCTTTGGCTTCTCGCCTCTTCAGGGTGAGGAAGAAGAAAAAATTGTTGAAGAAGTAGAAGAAATGAAGATTCAACAACAAGCCATCACCGAAGGCCTGACGAAGAAGCGGGTAAGAAGCAAAAAAGTTTAACCGAGCAATTCCTGAATCACCGTCTTAACGAGGGCGCCGTCAGCGGCGCCTTTGGTTTCTTTGACCACGGCGCCGATTAAGACGCCCATTTTTGACTTGTCGGCGCCAAGCTCGGCAATTTTCGCTTGAGCAATTTTCACGATTTCCTCGCGGGGCAGGGCGGCGGGTAAGTAGCCGTCAATAACTTTAAGTTCCGCTTCTTCTTTGCTCGCCAAATCTTCACGCCCGCCAGCGCGGAATTGAGCGATGGAATCCTGACGTTGTTTACTCGCGCGTTTGATCACACCCAAGGCCTCGTCGTCGGAGAGTTCATCGGTCGGCTTCTTGCCTTTGGCCACGAGCTCGTTGGTCATTGCGGCCGAGAGGCCGCGAACCACCGAGAGCCGGATTTCATCCTTAGCCTTCATTGCTTCTTTAATCTCGTCCTTAATTTGTTGTTGAAGTGACATATTAGCCCATTTTATACCAATTTTTGGGAAAGAAAAAGGCAGGTCGGGGCGTGCTATAATGCCGGGGATGAAACCGACTAAGGGCGCCGACAAATTCCTTGAAGCTTATGAACGGCTTAACTCGCAGCAAAAAGAGGCGGTGGATGCTATTGAAGGGCCGGTGATGGTGGTGGCCGGACCCGGCACCGGCAAAACGCAAATTCTCACTTTGCGGATTGCTAACATCTTGCGCCAAACCGACACGGCACCGGCCCAAATTTTGGCGCTGACCTTTACCGAGAGCGGCGTCTCGAGCATGCGCCGGCGCTTGGCGGAGCTCGCCGGCGCCCGGGCATATGCCGTTGTCATCAACACCTTTCATGGCTTTTGCAACGACATCATTAAGAATTATCCCGAGGACTTCCCGCGGATTATTGGCTCGCGCCACTTAAGCGAGGTGGAGCAGGCGGAAATTTTGGAAGACCTGATTCTTAAATTGCCGCTTCCGCCGGCTGGCGGACTTTTGTTGCGTCCGTTTGGCGATCCGCTCCTTTATGTCCGGCCGGCGCTTAGCGCCATCAACACTCTCAAACGCGAGGGGATCACGGTGACGGAATTCAAAAATATTTTGGTCCAAGCGCGGGGAACGCTTGATGGGTTGCCGGACCTCGTCCACGCCAAGGGTCCGCATCGCGGCAAAATGAAAGGCGAGTATCAAAAACGCTATCGCGAACTTGAGAAGAACGATGAGCTCGCCCTTATCTACGAAGCTTACGAAGAGATTTTGGCGGCGAAAAAGTTGTATGACTACAGCGACATGATTATGGAGGTGCTCAAAACTCTCAAGACCAATCCCCAACTTCTCCAAATTTTACAGGAAGAACATCAATACCTTTTGGTCGACGAGCATCAAGACACCAACAATGCCCAAAACAAAGTGATTGAACTTTTGGCCAACTTCCACGACCAGCCAAATTTGTTCGTCGTCGGCGATAATAAACAGGCGATCTTCCGCTTCCAAGGCGCGTCGCTCGAGAACTTCCGTTATTTCCAAAAGCTTTACCCCAGTGCTCGGCTAATCAACTTGACCGACAATTATCGCTCCAGCCAACTAATTCTTGATTCCGCCCACTCGCTCCTCCCCGGGCCGGTGGGGTTGAAGGCCAAAACGGATCGCCCCGACAAGCTGATTAAGGTTTTGCCGTTTGCCTCGCGTGAAGCTGAACTTTATTTCGTAGCCACTGACATTAAAAAACGACTCGAAGCCGGGGAACCGGTTCAAGAAATCGCTGTTCTCTATCGCAACAACAACGACGCTTTCCCACTTGCGCGGTTGCTTGAGAAGGTGGGGGTAGCCTTTGTGATTGAGTCGGATCAAGACTTGTTGAGCCAGATTGATGTGCGAAAGTTGGCGATTATGCTTGGCGCGGTGGCGCGGTTCGGCGAAGCCGAACCGCTGGCCGCTTTGCTCCACCTTGATTTGTTCCGACTTGATCCCCTCGCGGTTTACGAGATTGTTCGCCGGGCCAAGGAGGAAAAACGGAACTTAATTGAACTAGTTAAAACTGACCAGAATTTCGCTCCGCTTTATGACAAACTGGCCCACTGGCGGCAACTGGCGAGCAACGATGATCTCCTCTCGCTGGTGGAAAAAATAGTTAGGGACAGCGGCTTGTTGGAAGCAATTTTAACTGTCCCAAATGCTAGTGACCGCTTCGCGGCGCTTCGACGTTTCTATGACGAGGTGGCCACTTTGGTGGCGGGTAATCCGGCGGCCACTTTGACCGATCTGTTTGATTATTTGGAAACGGTGCGAAAACATAATTTGCTCATCAAACGGCCGCGCTTGCCGCGACCAGACCGTGTTCGCCTAATGACCGCTCATCGCTCCAAGGGGCTTGAATTTGCCGTCGTTTATTTGATCGGGGCGGAGGCTGGCCATTGGGGCGGGAAGAAAAATCGGGAGCTGCTTAAACTGGTGCCGGAAGTTTACTTGTCCGCCGAAGCTTTAGCGCAGGCGGATGCTGGAGTGGACAGTAATGATGATGACGAGCGACGCCTGTTCTATGTGGCGCTGACCCGAGCCAAAACCGAAGTTCTGATTACCTACAGCCAGGTCAATGAAAGCGGCCGCGAGCAAACGGTCTCGAGTTTTGTCACGGAGATTAAGCCGGAATTAAAAGAGGAAATTGAGACGGCCGAACTAACCGCTGATTGGGAAAAGAATCAAGCAATCATTTTTGCGCCGACGGCCACTGGCGGATCGGACTCGTTCCGTGATCAATCATTTGTTCGGGAAATCTTCTTGGCTCAAGGACTCTCGGTTTCGGCCCTTAACAATTACCTCATTTGCCCGTGGCAATATTTCTATCGCAACTTGATCCGCTTACCCGAGGCCCAATCGCGGCCCCAACTCTACGGCCTTGCGGTCCATGGCGCGCTCAACGACTTCTTCACCCGGGCACTGGAGAAGGAGTGGTCGCCCCAGTTGTTGCTGGATTTGTTCCAAGTTCATTTGCGAAAGCAGCCGCTTAACGAGACGGATTTTAATGATTTGTTGCAAAAGGGCAATGAGTCGCTCACTGGCTGGTATCAAGCGAACGCGGCCGACTGGCCGCGGAATGTCTTAACCGAATTTAAAATTCGCGGCGTGCTCCTCACGCCCGATATTCGTTTGACTGGCGTCTTAGATAAGATTGAATTCTTGGGCGCCGGCAATGAAGTGAAGGTGGTGGATTATAAAACCAAACAGCCGATGAGCCGGGCGGCGATTCAGGGCGATCCGCCAGCTGGCGGACAAGCCGACGACGGCAATTACTATCGGCAATTGGTGTTTTATAAATTATTGCTAGACAATTACGAAAATAAAAAATACGCGATGCAATCGGGCGAGATTGATTTCATTGAACCGAACGATAGCGGTAAATATAAACGGGAAAATTTTGCCATCAAAGCTGAAGAGGTGAAAGAGTTGGAGGAATTGATTAAAAAAGTTGCTGAAGAAATTTTAACCCTCGCTTTTTATGACCGGCATTGCGCCGACCCCGACTGCCGCTACTGCGCCCTCCGCGAACTGATGAAATAATTTTTATTTTGTGTCTTTGAGGCGGAAGGCGGGGAAAAGGCCGAGGACCATTACTCCCGCAAGGGCGAGGAAAATGTATTGGTAAGGCAGAACCAGGAGAATCAAACTAACCGCCGCCGGCGCGATGATGTAAGAGAGTGGAATGGTGGCCCGAGTCAGACTGACAATTGTGTCATTTCGTTCGTCAATTTGTTTGAAGAGATAAGCCTCTTTCATAATCTCAATGCTGGCCGCGCCCACGCGGGTGAGAAAGAGAACAAGTGCCCAAACCCACAAAACGGGTGTGCTGATGAAGGCAACCGCCACCGTGGTGGCGATGATAATAAGGAAGCCGACGAATAAAATCTCCTTCTCGCCAACGAACTTATCGGCCAGCCAGCCGAGCGGATATTCAAGGAGCAGGAAGGGCAACAGCATAATCGTAAAAACAAAGCCAATATCGCTCCACGGCAAGCCGAGATGATTGTGGAGATAAATTGGCATGTAAACGACCATCACAACGTAGAAAAAGTTAAGGAGGAAATCAACCATTAAGATTCGCCGCAAAGCGAGCATCTTCTCACTCCCCGGCCGAATAATTTTAAGCACGGTGTCGCGCAGACTGGCGAGTGGGAAACTCGTTTTAAATGGTTGTTCTTTCAGCCGAAAGGCGAAGAGGTAAATGAGAGGCCAAAGAGCGATGGCGGCCACCAGATAAACCAAAAAGTAGCGTTCGCCATCAAGAATCAAACCAGCCAAAGCGGGCGAGAGGAGCCAGGCAATATTGGCAAAAGTAAGGAAGACTCCCCTAATCCCGCCGGTTTGGCTGTCGTTTGAGAAACTCTCAAGGTAGAGATCAAGATTGAGTCGCAGAACCAAACTGATGGAATAAAAGATTAAGAAGAAGATAACAACCGCGATGGCATTTGGTGCAAAGGCAAGAAGGATGGTGGCGAGAGAGCCGGTAGCAGCCAAGAGCCAAGCTGGGCGCAGATTGCCAAACTGGCGGAAAATCGGTACCACCAAGACAAAGAGAACCAAGGTAAAGATTGAGCTGACGGAATAAACCAAACCGACTTTGCCTTCGCCAACAAAGCGCGCCAGATAAGTGGAACTGATGTAGGCGGCAAAAGCGGTGTGAACCGTGAGCCAAAAATTCGCCCAATAAGTTAGCCGTCGATTTTGTCGCCAATCGTTCATAAGTTGCTCTCTTTATTTTAACTGAAGTTAGACTTCAATCAAGACCGGCAGGATAATTGGTCGCTTAGCTGTCTTCCGGAAGAGCTCTTTGCCAATCTCTTCCCGAACAGCATTCTTAAGATAATCAAAGTTAAGCGGATGCATCTTGGCGGCCGAATCTTCGATTGTCTTTTTAACAACGAAGCGGATGTGGCGCAAGAGCTCTTGCGATTCTTTGAGATAAACGAAACCGCGCGAGATAATGTCGGGCGACTTGCGCACCTGACCGGTCTTGATGTCGATGATAGCGATGATGACGAACATGCCATCTTGGGCAAGCATCTGCCGATCGCGAATCACCACCTCTTGAACGTTGTTGGAGTCCAAGCCGTCCACCATCACCACCCGGGCGCTCGCGCTCTCTTTGAGCCGGACAATCTTCTTGCCCTTATCTTGAATTTCGATAATTGCGCCGTTATCCGGCACGACGATATTCTTCTCGGACATGCCTAGCGACTCGGCGAGATCGCGATGAACGGTGAGCATGTAGTGACTGCCGTGGACGGGGACGAAGAACTTCGGCTTGACCATCTTGTGGACCCACTCCAACTCGCCGCGATAAGAGTGACCGCTTGAGTGGACATTGGCCACACCGTAGTGGATGATTCGGGCGCCTTGGCGCGAGAGATTATCTTTAAGCTTCTCAACACTTTTCTCATTGCCGGGGATGACCGACGATGAGAGGAGGACGGTATCGCCTTTTTTAATTTTAACCGTTCGGTGTTCGCGATTGGCCATCCGCATCAAGGCGGCGAACTCGTCGCCTTGGGCGCCGGTCGCGAGAATTACCAACTGGTTCTCGGGATAATCGCCCATTCGCTCGGCGGGGATGATGGTGTCTTGCTTCACTTTCAAAATGCCGAGCTCTTTGGCAATCTCCACATTGTTCTTCATTGAGCGGCCCTCCACCACCACCTTTTTGCCCAAAGCTTCGGCCGATTCCACAATCGAGATGATGCGGTCAAAGAGCGAGGCGAAGGTGCTGGCAATAATCCGACCCTTAACCTTACTAATAATCTCCTTCAAATTTTTGTGGACCTCTTTTTCCGGATAAGAGAAGCCGTCTTTGGCGACATTAGTGGAGTCGGAAATGAGGAGCAAATTTTTCTCTTTGTTCAAAGCGCCGTAGGTCTCCACTTCAAAATCGGCCGGTTGACCATCAATATTTTCAATTTTGACATCTCCGGTGCAAACGATGTTGCCGTAAGGGGTCTCAACAATCACGCCGAACGAGTCGGGGATGGTGTGAGTGGCGCCGAAGAAGCGAACGCGGAAATCGCCAAGCTCCAGAACATCATTCTTATCAACCATCCGGATATCCAATTTTGGCAGATGGGGGAACTCTTCTTGCCGTTTTTTGATCATCACCGCCGTGAGGAGTGAAGTGTAGATTGGCGGATTGCCGATTTTCTCCATCACATAAGGAATGCCGCCGATGTGGTCTAAGTGGCCGTGGGTCACTAAGACTGCCTTAACTTTGTGCTTGTTTTGCTCGACGTAAGTGGTGTCGGGGATGATGTAGTCCACCCCCGGCGTCTCGTCACCAGCAATTTGGAAACCGATATCAACAATTAAAATGGTGTTGCCCATCTCCAGGGCGGTCATGTTCTTGCCGATTTCTTCCACCCCGCCAAGCGGGATGATGCGGATGTCGCCTCTCGCGAGCGGCGGAATTTTGGCGGAACCGGCGGCATCGGCGCGATTAAGCGGCCGCCGTATAGGCGGCCGCCCGCCGCCCGGCCGGCGCGAACGTTCCCCTTTGTTTCCGCGCGACTTCTCGCTTGTTGGTTGACTCAAGCGCTGGGTGGACTTTTTGTTGCCGCCCGCCGGGCGGCGGAAATGGGGCCGGCTTCCCGGCTTGGCTGGTTTAGGATCGGTCATAGAGTAGTTAAAAGCTTAAATGATTAATGAGTGAACCAGGACCAAACTTGATCAGTTTGAATATACCAATCATGAATCGTGGCCAGACGATCGGCCGGTGTCACAATCGGTGGCAAATCAATCCCCTTAATTTTGGCCGGTGTCAGATAAATGAATTGTGGTGAATAAATGAAGACGGCCGGTTGGTCCGCCTTAACCTCGGCTTCAAAAGCGGCCAACTTAACCTCTCGGCTCAAGCGGTCGGAGAGACCGCGGATATCGGTTAGGAGTTTGTCGACGGTGATACTGGTGTAAAGAGCGACATTAAGACCCGGATCTAGCCGTTGGGATGAATGCCAAAAAGCGAACGGGTCAGGATCGCGCCCAACTACCTCGCCGAAGAAGAGAGCTTGATACTGGCGCGGTCGAATCACGTTTTGGTTGAGGTCACCAAGCTCAAACACCTTAAGGTCAACAGCAGCGCCAAACTCGCGCCAAGCCGCCGCCACCGCTTCGGCCGCCGCCTTCAGTTCTGGAGTGTCGGGAGTGGCGAGGGAGAAGCTAAGGGTTTGCTTGCCTTTAGTCCAAACGCCGTCCTCGCCGCGGCGCCAACCGCGATTAGTGAGAGTGGCCGCCGCCGCTTCGGGTTTAAACTTCGGCGCGGCGTTGGTGTCATAGCCAAGAGCGCCGGGCGGCAGCGGGCCATCAAGCGGATAGCCGAAACCGGCCAACACTTGCTCAACAATTTTTTGTTTATCAAGCGCTTGATCAAGCGCTTGGCGAACTTCCGTTAGGGTGAAGATTTCCGCTTCGTTCGGATTCAAAAAGACGGCGAAGACGCGGGGCAACGGAGCGATTAAAATTTCTTCCGGGTTCACCTTAAGATCAGTCAAAATTTCCGGATTGACGGCCGCCAAGCTATCAATTTGGCCGCGGTTGTAGGCGCTAACCAACTCTTCTTCGTTCGGATAAAAATGGAAACGAACGGTTTTGAGATTGGCTTGGCCAAGAGCGAAATCGCGGAAGGCGGTAAGTTCATACCAAACCGGCAAACCGTCGCCGTCTAGCTTGGTCTTAGCGATGGCGAAGGGGCCCGAACCGACGGGCTCAATGTTCTCGCGGGCAAGTGAAAAGGTGTCGGCGTTCAAATCCTTCCAAATATGTTTAGGCAAAATCCCAATCGTCAAATTGTCGAGGAAAGCGGCGTAGGGCTGCTTGAGCTGAAAGGCAATGTGTTGGTCATCAATCACCTCAACCGTCACCCCCTCCCAAGCGGCGCGGCGGACGCTCTTAACGAGCGGATCTTGAGCTTTGCTGATGGTGAAGGCGACATCGGCGGTGGTGAGCGGCTCACCGTCGTGGAAGGTTAAGTCAGGTTTCAAGGTGAAGGTATAAGTTTTGGCATCAGCCGAGATGGTGAACTCTTGGGCCAAGTCGGGGATGAAATCGCCCTTTGGTGTCACCCGGACCAGGCCCGAATAAACCAAGGCGGCGAGATCGCGGTCGGCATCAGAAACGGCAAGGAGCGGGTTGATGAAACGTGGTGTGCCAATTACGCCCTCAGTGAGGGAGCCGCCGCGGGCCGGCACCAAGGTCAGAGTCTGCTCGTTGTAGTAGACCGCAAGACCGATAACACTGCCAATGAAGACCAAAGCCAAAAGCCCCAAGGCGAATTGCTGTTGGATGGAGAAAGAGTGAATGGCGGCATTGGTTTCGCGCCAAAGCTTACTAAACCGCTGTCTGGAATCTGGATTGTCCACAGAGAATTAAATTTTTAGGAAAAAATAAGAAATTAAATGAAGATGGCGAGAACGGCTGACAAGGCAAAGAGGATGGCGAGGACGATGGTGGCAACGAAGAGCTTCTTCTCCAAGCCGCGCTTCTCGTGGAAGCCGGCGCTGCCGGATTGGCCGAAGGCGCCGCCGAGCGAGCCCTCATTCTGTTGCAACAAAATCGTGGCCACCAACAAGGCCGATACCAAAATCTGGATCCAAGGCAATAACGGCGCGAGAGAACTCATGTGAGGGCATTATAGCACCAGTCTTGCAGGGAGGCAAGGGAAGTGTTAGTTTGAGGGCGGCTTATTAGCTATTTGAGAGGAGAATAATAGGGGAATATTGGGGGTTGGACCCCAAAAACAACGAAGGAGAACGGCAAATGAATGACCAGTCGAAAATTATTGTGGCCCTGGATGTTTCGACATTAGAGGAAGTAGATCGATTGATTGTCGACCTGGCTCCCCGTGTAGCAGCATTCAAGGTCGGTCTTCAGTTGATTACTCGTTTTGGCGGGCCGCGAGCGGTGGACTTTATCCAGTCGCGAGGCGGCAAGGTCTTCTACGACGGCAAGTTCTACGATATTCCAAATACCGTCCGGGAAGCATCGCTGGCTGCGGTGGAAATGGGTGTTTGGGCCTTCAATATTGCTTTGCAATGCGGCCCTAAATCAGTTAAGGCTGCCGCTGAAGTAAAGGGTAACAGCTTACTCTTCGGAGTATCTGTTCTGACCACGGTTTCCGCTTGGGAGTTGTGGAAAATGTATCTAGCCCACTTTTTCGATCCTGAAGCAATTAGTCGGGACGAGAATTATCTCCATTCATTGATCGGTGATCTTACTGATTCCGCCGAAATCACCGGTGTTGACGGTCTTATTTCCTCGCCCAAGGATCTTGATCCGGCAAATTGCCGTCACAAGATGTTGAAGGTAACGCCTGGCTGTCGTCCGGTGTGGGCGAACAAAGATGACCAAGTGCGGGTGATGACACCCGGTGAAGCGGCCGAAGCTGGTGCCGATTACTTGGTGATGGGCCGTCCGATTCTCAAACCGCCAAAGGAAATAGGCGGTCCGGTTGAAGCGAGTGAACTTATCAACCAAGAAGTGGCCGAGGCTCTGGCCGAGAAAGCGGCCAAGGCCTAAACAGAAACTGAAAGAGAAAGGAGAAAAGAATAATGAAACGAGATGAAATCATGGGAGTGTTTCATCGGTGTGATGCGATCATCGAGGATAGTCACATCGTCTACACTTCCGGTCGGCACGGCAGAGCCTACGTCAGCAAGGATACGTTGTATACCTATCCGGGTGATACCGTCATTTTGGTTGAAGAAATGATCAGGAGGATTGGTATCCGTTGCCGAACAGAGCCGGTTGGTGTCATTGTGGCTCCGGCGGTGGCTGGTGCTCTCCTTGGTTTTGTCTTGGCATACAAGTTCGAAGAACTGAATGTCCAAAACGGGTCGTTCCCTCGGTTCGCTTATGTTGAGAAACAATCAGACGGTAGTATGGCATTCAAGCGAGGGTATGCCGACGTGGTCCTCGGTCTCGGCAAACAAAACCGCCCGGCTTGGGTGGCTGAAGACATCGTTACTACTGGTGGCTCGGTGAAAAAGACAGTGAAAGCCATCGAAGCGCTCGGGGTCGAGGTAGCCGGCGTTTCCGCTCTGTGTAATCGCGGTGGTGTAACTGCGGCCGAACTCGGTGTGCCGGTGTTTGAACCGCTGGTTGATATCCAGATGGACTCTTGGCCGGAGGACGAATGCCCGATGTGTGCTGAGGGTGTCAAAATCAATACCAGCGTTGGACACGGCGCAGAGTACTTGGCTCGCAAGGCCGCCGAAAAGAGCACTTAAACCCCTTAAATTCTCACCCCACAACGAGGCTAAGGCTTCGTTGCGGGGTATCCCACCAAGTTACTTGGTGGGCTTTTCTTTTGGCTTTACCCCGCCATGGCGGGGTTGACTAGTAGGTGGGGTTGTTTAGAATAAGGGCCATGAGAAATATTTCTATTAAGCCGCTTGGTGACCGAGTAGTTCTGGCTCCCCTCTCGGCCGATCAAAAAAGTGGCAAATCTAAAGGGGGCATCATTATTCCCGAAACAGCCGATAAAGAACGGCCGATTGAGGGCAAGGTGGTGGCGGTGGGCCCGGGCCGGATTGACGAGACTGGCCGCTTGGTGCCAATGAGTGTGAAGAAGGGTCAGACCGTCCTCTTCGCCAAATATGGTCCGGAGGAGGTGACGGTGGACGGCGTTGACTATTTGATTATTAGCGAATCGCAAATCTTGGCGATAATTGAAGATTAGTTTATGGCGGAAAAACAACTTCTATTTAATGACAAAGCGCGCAAGTCGCTGAAGAAAGGGATTGATAAATTGGCCGACGCGGTGAAGATGACCCTCGGTCCGCGCGGCCGAGCGGTAATTATTGAGAGAGGCTATGGCGCGCCGCAAGTGACCTTAGACGGCGTGACAGTGGCTAAGGAGATTGAATTGCCAGACAAGTTTGAGAACTTGGGCGCCGAGCTGGTGAAGCAGGCCGCCGACAAAACCAACGACAAAGTTGGCGATGGCACGACCACGGCGATTGTTCTTGCTCAAGCCATCATCACCGAGGGCGAGAAGGCGGTGGCCGAAAAAGGTTTCAATGTCATCCATTTGGCGGATGAGATCAAACAAGGCAGCAGCCAAATCATTGCCGCTCTTGAGGCCCAAGCCGAACCAGTGAAAGACAAAAGCAAAATTGCCGAGGTGGCCACACTCTCGGCCAAGGATCGCGAGATTGGCGAGCTAATTGCCGAGGTCTTCGGCACTGTGGGCAAGGCTGGCGTGATTGCGATTGAAGATTCCAACACGATTGAGAATTCGTCCGAAGTGGTGGAAGGACTCCAGTTTGACCGCGGCTACATCTCGCCCTACTTCGTGACCAACGCCGACAAGCTTGAAGCCGAGTATGAAGATCCCTACATCTTAATTACCGACAAAAAGATTTCCTCAATCAAAGAAATTTTGCCGCTTTTGGAAAAGATGGCCGCAAGCGGTAAGAAGGAGCTAATAATTATTGCCGACGACGTGGACGGCGAAGCGTTGACGACGCTCATCTTGAACAAAATCCGCGGCGTCTTCAACACTCTCGCCGTTAAGGCGCCTGGCTTCGGCGATCGGAAGAAGGAGTTGTTGGAGGATATCGCCGTCGTGACCGGCGGCAAGGTGATTACCGAAGAGTTGGGTCTTAAATTGGAGAACGCGGAGGTGGCTCTCTTGGGCCGGGCGCGGCGAGTGGTGGCGAGCAAAGACGCGACGATTATTGTTGGCGGCAAGGGCAAGAAGGCCGACATCACCGCCCGCGAGAAGGCGCTCCGCGAGCAAATTGAACGAGCCGACAACAAATTTGATAAAGATAAACTGCAAGAGCGACTCGGCAAACTATCAGGCGGCGTGGCGGTGATCAA
>ENA-UOWG01002673-UOWG01002673.1-activated-sludge-metagenome-genome-assembly--contig:-NODE-2673-length-14767-cov-4.750884_pt1 | contig 14767 bp, 23 predicted proteins | sample MGYA00238147_ERZ761563 | MGnify/ENA primary metagenome ERZ761563 (study PRJEB28884, sample SAMN05720216) | anaerobic digester metagenome | isolation source: active sludge of municipal... | reverse complement strand
TCGACCGACTTCACTGGAAGACGTGGATAGCGAACCTGCCAAGCAGGAAGAACGCAAGTACCGCGACCGCATCCGCCAGCGTGCAAACGAGATGGGCATTCGCACCGCTGTTCGCAAGTTCGCTGACATTGAAGCGGACGTAATCGCGCAGGAAGAACAGGCCGCGCTCGCGCCCGAAGATCGAAGTGCCTACGCGCTGGATTTGGCGGGCTACAATGAACAGACGCCAGCGGTTAAGAGCTTCCTTGACGATGCTTTTGATCCGTTTGACGAAGCCGCAGAGGGGCAGTCTGTTGAAGCCGCGATGCGCTCGCTTGGCTTTACCGAGGAAGAAATCAATGCAGAACTCCAAGCTGGAAAAGGCGCGCAAGAAGCTGAAGAAGCTGACACCCGAGGAACGCAAGGCCGCGATGGAAGTGCTGATGCGCGCCAAGCAGATCAAGGACAAGGCCAGCAAGAAGGCGTAGGACCAAAGCCTAATTACGCAGCAGGGGATCGCATCGTTCCAGAACTCGACGTGATGGATGGCGACATCGTAATCACGCCGGATAACAAGCAGTGGATGGCGCGCGTCAAGCGTGGCCGCAGCATCCCCGTAGTGCCGTTTGAAAACGGCAAGCCCATCGTCAGTGCAGAGACTGCGCGCCGGTTCGATCTGGACGAAACGGTTGTCACGCACACCGGCACGAACTTCTACGGGTACGGCAATCAGCAGAAGCCGACAGAGCAGATTCTTTCGTCCTACACGAACGCCGACATCGCGCAACGCGAGTCGGAGCAGCCTACCGAAGACATCAAGGCGCAGGCAGACCGCGAGCGTGATGCCGTTCCTTTCTCGATGGACATGCAAAGCCAAGCAAAGCCTCAAGGCGTGCAAGGCGGGATGTTCACGTTCGACGGTGGGGTGAGCGAGGAAGTGCAAGCCGAGCAATCCCCATCCGACCGTTTCCGCGCAGAGGTAGAGCGCAGGAAGCAGGAGCGCGAAGGAACGGCGCAGCAAGCGCAAGAGCAGCCCAAACAGGCCGAGCAATCGAGCGCGCCCGCAGCCCAAGAAGCGCAGCCAGAACAGGCTGAATCCTTCCCCGTAAATCCCGAACTCGAATCCCTCTTTGAGTCGCTCGACGGAACCTCTACCCGAAAAGCCAACAAAGCAAAGAAGGCCATTCAAGCCGATCCGCGCGCCGACAAAATCAACATGGTGCAGGACAAGTTTCTAGACATCCTTCAGGCGCTTGAAGATAGCGGCGCTGTCAAAATCAACTGTAAATAAGGTGCCACGATGCCCATCAAGTCCATGCTCTCGCCTGAAGTCAAAGCCGTGCTGAACAAGGCGGTTCAGTCCGAACTGCAACAGTCTCACCTGTGGAAGCACATCGCCAATCAGTTGCAGCGACTCGGCTACTTCGGCGCGCAGAAGTATTTCGCCAAGGAATCGGCGGAAGAACTGGAGCACTACCAGATTCTTGCCGACTACATGAACGACATGGGCGAAGTGGCGAGTGTTCCCGCGTTGAGTCCCGCAACGGCACGGATCGGCTCGCTACGGGATTCGCTGGAACTGGCGTACAAGACCGAGGCTGACGTGCTGGCAATGTACGCCGATGCCTACCGCGCAATGGATGACGACGAAGGCGCGGACGATCCTGTCACCCGTCAATTCCTGTTGCAGTTCCTTGAGATTCAGCGCAAAGCGGTCGGGGCTTACGGCGACCTGATTTCGCGCCTGGATCGCACCAATGACGACGAGTGCGGCATTCTGCTGATCGACCAAGAAATGGGTGAGTGATGGCACAGTCTTGCACCTACACATTCAACGGCCCGGACGGAAAGGAAGTCACGATTCGCGGCATAGCTGCGATGAAGGCTTACTTGGTCGATGGCGGCATGGAGTTCTTTCAGACTAAGGGCGTTCGGTTTGAAGGACTGGATAAATCTCCGTCAGTCCTTCGTGCGACCGACGCGGACCCGAGTAACCAGCGGATCACCCGCGCTCAAGCAGATGGATTCCTCTCCGGTTTCCTCGCCAAGTACGCCAACGCGCCACAAGTCACGCTCGTCAATACGTTCGACCAGCTTCCGGCGACGGTACAGCAGGAAGCCCGCAACCAGGGCGGCAACGCAGGCGATACCAAGGGCGTATTTCATCGTGGGCAAGTCTATCTCGTTGCAGGGAACCACAGCACTGTAGCCGACTTCGAGGCCACCGTGTTCCATGAAGTGATCGGGCACGCGGGGGTTCGCGCGCTGTTCGGTGATGACTTCGTGAAGACGGCAAGTCGTCTGTTCATGCAACTCGGCGGACAAGCCGGACTCGTCAAGATCATGCAGCGCCGTGGCATGGGGCAGCAGGCGAGCGACTACATCAAGGGCATTGCACAGGCGCAGAGGAAGGAACTCGACCAAATCCGCGCGGACATGGCCGCAGGCAAGCCCGGTGCGCAGCGTCGATGGAATGATGCGATTGCCCGATTCGTGCTGACCGAGGAAGTGTTCGCCCACATTGCCGAGCAAGTGAAAGATCGTCCGTCGATGATGGATAAGATGAAGGAGTTGATCGGCAAGATTCGCCAATGGCTGCGCGACAAGGGCTTTGCGGAACTGTCGAACCTTGGCGAAACGGACATCCTGTTCATGCTCTCGAAAGCCCGTCAGAACATGCAGGGCAAGGATGGCAACATCACCCGCAACGGTGTCACAGTTTCGGGCAATGACCTGATGACGAGCGACGGGCGCAGGCTGAACAAGGATGACCCGGACTACGCCTCCGCGATGCGGTTAGCCGACTTGCTTGGACTGCGGCAGGAACCGGGAGTGACGACGTTCAGGAACGAGCAGGGCACCATCGAGGTAGACGGCATCCAACGTCCGCGCACGAACAGCGAAGGCCGACCGATCCACCCGACCGAGGAAGGGATTCGTAACTTCTGGCGGTGGTTTGGTGACAGCAAGGTGGTTGATGCTGACGGTAAGCCGTTGGTGGTGTATCGCGGCGGCAACGTCCCATTTGAAGAAGGTCGCGTAGCGGAAGGTTTTGGCGCCCACTTCGGCACATCCCAGCAGGCCAACAAAGCGGCCATTCACGGCGTATATGGTGACGTGCGGCAAGAGGGCGGCGAGCCGAGTGTCGCGCCTGTCTTCTTGAGAATTAAGAACCCTTGGCGCTACGACGGCGACGTCAACAACTGGGACTACAGCTACGACCTGAAGCGGGCTGTTTCAGACGCCCGGTACGACGGCACATTCCCCCTGACGGACGATCAGCTTGATGAGGGGGTGCAGCGCCACGGCAGCCTGGACAAGACTACCCCGTGGAGCAATCGCCGCTACCTTGAGAAGCCCGAGCAACTGCGCGCGATCCTGATGGACAACGGCGTCGACGGGGTGATTTACCGCAACAGGTACGAAGGCGACGGCGAGAGCTATATCGTCTTTTCGCCCAACCAGATCAAATCCGCGACCGGCAACACCGGAGCCTTCGACCCGAACGAAGCGCCGATTACCCTTCGCCGCGCACCGTCTGCCACGCAGCAGCAGGGCAAGGGGCGCATCGGTGCGACGGTCGATTCCTTCCTCAACGGTCGCAACGACATGCCGGAATGGCTTGCGCAGATGCCTGCCGAAACGCAGGAGGCCGCGCGCAAGGCCGGTATCTGGACGCAGCAAAAGCCCCTCGCTGAACGCCTGAAGGACATCCGGCAGAACGCACTGAAGCGCCTGCAACAAGGATTGCTCGACCAGTTCGCGCCGTTGAAGGAACTCGTGGAGCGTGAATACGTTCTGGCTCGACTCACGAAGTCAGCCGATGCGCCGCTGGAATCCCTGCTGCTGTACGGTCGCCCGTTCATGAACGATGCCGGGGCTATCGACGTTAATCTTGAGAAGGGCGGTCTGATCGGTGCGCTGCAAGACCTCAACGGCGAGCATGACCGCTTCTTTGCCTGGATCGCCGGGAACCGTGCGGAGCAGTTGAAGAAGGAGGGGCGGGAGAACCTTTTCAGCGACACCGACATTTTTGCGCTGAAGGACATGAACGACGGCACGATGGCCGATGGACGAAGCCGTAAGGCGGTCTATGAATCCATGCTGCTGAAGTTCAACAGCTACAGCAAGTCGGTGTTGGACATTGCAGAGAAGGCGGGGATCGTCGCCAAGGAAGACCGCGCCATTTGGGAGAAGGATTTCTATGTTCCCTTCTACCGGGCAATGGAAGATGGCGATTACAAGGGGCCGAAGAGTGCGTCAGGACTGGTGAATCAGTACGCATTCAAGAAGCTGCAAGGCGGGACGGACAACCTGAACGACCTCATGCAAAACACCCTGCGCAACTGGTCGCACCTGTTGTCCGCTTCGCTCAAGAACCAAGCAGCAGCGGCGGCACTGTCATCAGCAGAGAAGGCGGGGGTTGCAGTTCCTGTCAGCCAGAAGCAGAAGGGCTCCGTGTCCTACCTGGGGCGCGTGAAGCGCAAGATTCCGAAGGGGCAGACCTATACGGAAAACGGGGCACAGAAAGTCTCCGATGGCACGGCAGAGATTGAGATTGTCGGCGAAAAGCACTTCATGGTCGAAGACCCGTTCATTCTCGATGCGATCACGTCGCTTGAGTGGGCGGGCTGGAATAACCCGGCAATGAAATGGATGCAGCGTGCCAAGCACTACTTGACCTTGGGTGTGACTATCTCGCCCACGTTCAAGATTCGCAACCTGATCCGCGACCAGATTGCAGCCATCGGCCTGAACCCGATGAGCTACAACATGATGCAGAACCTGTCGCAAGGCTGGAAGGGCACTGACAAGGACTCTGCCGAGTACGCGAAGATGCTGGCCGGGGGTGGCTTGATGCGGTTCGGAACGTTCCTTGAGGACGACCGCGCACAGCACATGAAGCGTCTTATTGATGCGGGCGTGGAAGACAGCACCATTCTGACCAGCTCGGAGAAGGTCAAGGCTGCACTTGGGAAGGCGTGGGACTGGTGGCAGGAAGTCGGGGATCGCTCGGAAAACATCGCGCGTGCGGCAATCTACAAGCAGCGTTTCGACCAGCTCGTGAAGGAAGGCAAGACGCAAGACGAGGCACACTTGCTGGCTTCGTTCGCGGCGCGCGACTCGATGGACTTCAGCCTACAGGGGCAGTGGGGTTCGATCCGGTTCCTGACGCAGCTTGTGCCTTTCCTGAATGCCCGCCTGCAAGGTCTGTACAAACTCGGCAGGGACGGCGTTGCGCCGACCGTTCGCCTTGTGACGGGCAACGCAGGGATGGGCGACAGGGAGCGCGCGCAACGGTTTGGTGCAGTGGTCGGAACCGTTGCCCTTGCTTCGATTGCGCTGATGCTGGCCTATGAGGACGACGAGGATTGGAAGAACCGCGAGGAATGGGACCGGGATACTTACTGGTGGTTCAAGGTGGGCGACACCGCTTACCGCATCCCGAAGCCGTTCGAGATTGGCGCAATCGGCACCTTGGCGGAACGTGGCCTGGAAACGGCAATGAACGGGTTCGACAAGGAATCCCGGCGCATCTTCGTTGAGCGGTTGGGCGCGATGATGACCGGCACGTTTGCCATGAACCCGGTCCCGCAGTTGTTCAAGCCGCTGATCGACCTTTACGCGAACACGGACAGCTTCACCGGCAGGCCGATTGAAACGATGGGGATGGAGCGCCTGTCGAAGTCCGAGCGCATCGGCGTGGGTACGTCGGCAACGGCGCAGCTTATCGGCAAGGCAACCTCCCTTGTCGGCCTGTCGCCGGTTCAGGTCGATCACCTGATTGACGGCTACTTTAGCTGGTTGGGAACGCACCTTGCGATGACGGCAGACTTTGCCCTGCGCCCGATGATGGGCTTGCCGGATCAGCCTGCGCGCAAGTGGCCGGATGGGTACTTCGTGGTGGGGGATTTTGCGAAAGACCTTCCCGCGAACCAGTCGCGCTACCTGACGCAGTTCTACGAGCAGTCAAAGAAAGTGCAGGAGGCGATGGCCGACATCCGCTACTATCAAAGCCTTGGCATGACGGAGAAGGCGCTGAAACTCAGCCAGGAAAACAAGGATGAGATTCAGTTGTATAAAACCTACTCTGCGGCGCAGCGCCAGATTGGCGAGATTAACAAGCACATCCGCATGGTTCAGATGAGCGGCAAGGATGCGGCGGTGAAGCGTGACGAGATTGACCGGCTCACGCAGGCCCGCAACAAGATTGCGGAACTCACTGAAACAAGGCGCGCAGCCCTGCAATGATGGAGTCGGCTATGAGCAGGAGGATGACAAGTCCTCCTGCCGCAGCCTTCCATGAATGCGGGACTTTCATTATCAGCGTGAAGATGACGACGACGCCGAGCAGGTAGAGGGGGAGCATGTTTGAACTCATGGTGACGTTCTACATGCTCCGAGCGCGTCAATCAAGACGCGGCGCGGTGGCGTTGCGGACTGGTTGCGCTACTCGCCCTGATCGCATTCTGGTACGGCGTCATCAAGATCGGCGGATGGCTTGGCGGAAAATGATAACCAACGTCGTTTTTGATAACCGAAACTCACATATGGATAACCGGCTAGAACCCTTATGGTGCGGGGAAAGAGACTCGAACTCTCACGCCTTGCGGCGCTGGAACCTAAATCCATCGCACTATCCAGTTAAAACAACAGCTTAGTGTAATTTTTGGTTATCAAACACAAGAGTTATCCACCGCTAGAACCCGCGTAACTGCTCGGTGCGGGTCGGATTTGATAACCGCGTTTGTCATTTTGTGGGCTCCACTTTCTCGCCTAGCCGCTCGCGCATGTACTTCTGCGTGGTGCTCACAGTGGAGTGCCCGAGCTGCTTCTGCGCCTTGCGGATGTCGCCGGTTGCATCGGCTTTGTCGGTCCCAGCTTTCGCCCGTAGGTCGCGGAACTGAATCCCTCTGATCCTGGCTGCGGCTTCCTCGTCCGGTGCAGCCTTGGCGGCATCCTCGCGCGCTTTCTCGAAACGTCGCCGTAGCATGGACTTCGTTAGGGATTGGCCTGACTCGTTGATGAGTAGCGACAGGGATCGGACGGTGTAAGCCTGCTTGTATCTCAGCAGGCGCTCGATCAGGGTTTCAAGTTCTCCGGTGATGGCGATTCTGAGCAACACGCCCGTCTTCCCTTGCCGAACTTCCAGCGATCCATCACGAATGCCTGTCTCGCTCATCCTGAGCACGTCGGCGGGCCTCTGCCCCGTCAGGTAGGCTAGGTCTATCGCATCCCTTAACGGCTCGTCGGCGTGCTTCCTGATGGCCTGCAAGTCGTCATCGTGGATATACACCTTGCGGCCTGACTCACGGTTCTTCTTCGTGCCGGGGCAGGGGTTGAGTGCATCGGTTTCCCCTTCCCGTCGCGCCCAATTCCACATGACCGAGAGCCATGCAATCTCACGGTTCGCTCTCGTCGGGGCGGTCTTGCTTCGCCATGTGATGTACTGCTGGATGTGCTTCGTCTTGATCTGGTCGAGTGGGGCGGGGGGATCATCGAAGAACTTCATCAAGTGGGGGATCGACCACAGAATATCCTTCTGCGTGGCCGGTGCCTTCTTGTGGAGTTCCGCGACTTGGAACTTGCGCACCACTTCCCCGAACGTCTTCGCGGGGGCATCGTCCGTCAAGGCGAGTTCCGCGTACTTCCGCAGGGCTTCCCGGTAGTCGTCGCCCAACGGGACGAACGGGCGCGATCCGTCCCGTTGAATGCCACGGTCGAAGTAGTAATACGTCTTGCCGCTCGACTTCTTCATGGCGCGCATGTGCGGCGGCAGGCTGGAGGTTGGCTTTCGTCCCATGTCAAACTTTCTTGAACTCGATCACCCACACCCACGGGTTTGCATCCCACGATTGGGGGCCGTTGATTGACTCCCACAGAGAGCAAAACACAACGCGGTTGGGTTTCACGCGCACGGTGCCGGCAGCGTCGGGCCACTGGCCATCGAATCCGGGGTGCGGGGAGCGAACTGAGCCACCATCCTTTACCCATTGCGCGGCACCTTCGGCCTCAATGTCGGCATCGCTGATGTCCTGTAGCTGCTCGACGCGGACTGCGGTGATCTCGACCAGGATGCGCGAGGCCCATCGTGGCATGTGGATGGATGGTCGAGGACGCGTCCAGTCGCCATTCGTCGGGACACCATCAGCCCAATACCAGATGCGCGAGGAACGACCCCACTCTGAGGGCGGAACGGCCTTACACCCGTTGCTTGCATCCATACAGTGCGGGCCGCTGAACGTTTCGCGCACCCACAGCCGATCGCCGGGTTGGCCGTATGGGCATGAGTGCGGCGACTCATCTAGATACAACTTCCCGCCGCGCTTTACCGTGTGAGATGTGCTTTCGCCGTCGTCGCTGCGGTACGGCCAAACACGTCTGTCTGTTTCCAGAATGACAAATCCACCATCTTTCCCGAATGGCTTCACCGCCCGCCGCGTCTGCATCTTCTTGCCAGCAAGGATCGCGCGCACCATTGGGGCGCTAAAAATGATCGGTCGTTCTTTCATGTGTACCTCCATCCTACGCCGACAGGGCGGCAGGCTTCCATTCCTGCTTGGCAGGGGTTGCGGTAACGTTGCGGCCCTCGATGGCAGAACGCGGGACGATGGCCTGACCGGCTGCGTTGATCCAGTGTTGAATTTTCATTCGCTTGAGTTCGAGGGCTTGGGCGCTTTTCTTCTTGCGCCCGGTGAGTTCATAGACTTCTTGTGGGGTGAGGAAGGTGCTAGTCACGGCGTGCCTCCTGTGCTTTTGCTATGGCAGCATCTTCTAGGGAGTGCAACTCTCGCTGCATGTCCCTGATAGACTCAAGGCACCATCCCGGCTCACGAAGTTTCTTCGACAGTTCTGCCATCTTGGCGGCGTGATCTAGCCATCCATCCGGCGCGCCCAGCACGGGCTGTTCTTGTGCGCCGGGAAATTCATACAAAGGCCAGCTTAACCACCTATCAGAAGGACTAGGCCCAATCTCATGCTTTGATTTCTCAAGGTTCATCCAGTAGTAGGCAATAGGCACCTGCTGTTCCATGCGCTCTATAGTGGCGCGCAGTTCGTCTCGTTCTTCGGTGAGTTTATGGATGTCATCGTGTAGCTTGGCAATTTCGTTCCTAGCAAAGTCAAGTTCGTTCATATCCGCTCCAAAAAAAACCGCCTTTCGGCGGTCTAGGTTGTCTGTGCTTGAGGGGCGAGAATCACGGTGTTCCTCGCGCACGAATGCGATCAATCATCCACCGCACAGCCTTGCGGTAGTCGTCCGTGTTCTCGTCGTTGTCGAGTTCGGCGCAAAGGGCAATGATCTCCTCGCGCTCGTTATTGATCCGGGCGCGCATCCAGGCGTCCATCTGCGCGCCGACTTCCTGCCAGTTCGCCGCGCTGCGATCAATGGTCAAGTATGCGCACACACCGTCCATGTCTTTCCAATTGGCGGCATTGTCGGCTTCGTCGCGGTTCATTTCTCGCCTCGCGTGCGGATTGCTTCAGCACACTGGTTCGGCAGGTAGTCGCTGCCCGACAGATCGTCGCAGATCACGGCGCATTCCTCACGCTCTACTGCTATTGCGCGCCCTACCAAGCATTTCAGCCTGTCGATAGTCAGCTCGCGCTCTTGACCTTGCTGCATCGGAATCCATACTCCGCATTGCAGCGCGGTTTCGATAATCTCGTCTCTCGTCATTTCATGTTCATCCCGATCTCGGCAGCAGCGCGGACGATGGCGAGGCGGGTTGCGGCACATGGATCATCGCCGCACACTATCCTCAAGTCGTTTCCTATGCTCACGCTGCCGTCAAAGTACCAAAAATGGATGTCTCGAAACAGGAACACCGCCAGCCGGAGGGCGTCGCCGTCGTCTGAGAGTGGGTTCCAATCCACCCACTCTTCGTTTGAATCTTTCCAAATCAAGAAGACTTTCTCATTACAATAAACTTTATGGCCTGCCGCCTTCGCCGCCAGTTCAAGCATTTCCTTGTCGGTCACCCTTCTTCTCCTTGTACATCCCGCATGCAGGGCTGAAGTCGGCCTGCATAACGGGAATATCCATTGAGTGCGCCAGCTCAGCGTCGAGCGCAGACAGCCTGCTAGGGCAGTCCGTGGTTGCGCACCTGTCCGCAGCAGCGCAGAACGTGGTGTCTCGGTAGCAGATCACGGTTTTTCCTCTGGTGCATAAAGTTCTTGTTCCTTGATAACGACGCCCATTCGCGTATTGATGACATCCATGAGTTCGCGATCTCCGCGATCCCTTGCCTCGCCGTACATGCCTGCCAACTCCATGATGTCGGAGCAGTCCAGCACCTTGAGCGTTTCGCGCACTCCGATTGGGGCGGGCCTTCCGAATATGTCTAGAAAAAGGGTCATGGCTTGGCCTCCGTATCTTCTTCGTCTTCGGGCTCAGGTGGATTCACGCGGCTGGCGAGCCTGCGCAGCCTCTCCACTTCGCGGGTCAAGGCAAGCTCAACGCTTCCGAAATGCCCCGTATCCCGTTTGTAGTCGGCACTGAATCCAGCGATTTCATTGGCGCGCCGCTGAAGAACCTCCGCGATCTGTGCGCGCTCAGTGTGCGTGAGGGTCACGTCTTGGCCTCCGGCGCTGCTGTGAGCATTGCTGCGTGCCAGTGCAGCATCGTCTCAAGGCATTCCAGCCAAGCTCCGCACCCAACCTCCAAATTAGGTTGATGATGGCGAATGACGCGATACGCCCACATTTCATCCGGCTCAATCGGCACGAGCTTCCATTGCTCCGGCACGCTCGGCGCGGGCTGCGCTTGTGCGCCGGGGAGGACGTAGAGCTTTGTCTTGTGGGGTAGCTTTTTGCCTGCATCGAGAAGAGCAGCGCACCGTTTGAGTTTGGGTGCGTTAAGCACGAATGCAACCGGCTCCTGCTTCTCCATCGCCTCGATCTTGGCGCGCAGGGCGTCGCGCTCCCGCTCAGCCGTTTCGAGTCGGTCGAGAAGTTCGGAGATTGCTGCGGGGTGGGCTGCGGCGATCAGGCGAGCGTTTGCAACAGTCTCGTCATTGCCGAAGGCGGTGGATGTAAATGCCACATCTGATCCTCGTCCCTTGTCTCCGACATCCATGTGAATCACGAATTGCCGGGGGCTTCCAAGGTACTGCCCAACCTTCCACGGCCCCGGCGTTGCCACTCGCACCAGTCGGCGCAGTTCTTTCGTGTCGATCATTTCACTACTCCCAAATGTGCGTCGTGATTGGCTTTAGCGTCGCCTTGATCTCTACAATGTGGATCGTTCGATCCCGATTCTGAGATAGCTTGCTTAGGCGCTCGGCTTCGACTCTGGCTGCCTGCCAATCCGTGTGAATGTGGCTCGGTGCGTTTGAGCCACACACGCTCACCATGTATTTAGACGTGGTCACGATTCCATCTCTTTTCGTACTCGTTGCAATTGCTCAATCGCCTCACGGTGCATGGCATGCCACGCCGGGGCAGAGGCCATGAGCGCCGCCGCTGCGGTGATGCCGTCGATCAGGATGGCGTTTTGGGTGCGCAGGCGCTCGATCTCGTCGGCGGCCTTCCGCATGTCTTGGACGCTTTCAAAAGAAGCCATAGGAGGCTCATTCGGGCTCCAGCTCCGCAACCGTTCATTGATGTCGTTGAGCATTCTGCTTCTCCAGCGCATCAACCAAGCGCTTGTATGCAATTTCCGAGTGGTGCCTACCCTTTACCTTCACAAGATTTTTGGCGGCTTCTTCGATGGCACTCATTCGCTCGATCAGCTCGACCGCAGCATCAATCGTCAGCCCGAGTTGATGCGTGTCGGGCTGCGGCAGGTTGTCGTCTCCGCGCCGCCATCGGTTGAACTCGCGCAGGGCGTCGGCTGTTTCGGCGGGGGTCACACCTCCACCTCGATCCAGTCGGTTAGCCAGCGGACGAATTCGTGCCACTCACGAAGACTTTTTTCTTGGACTTCTGTTTCTGCATTGCAAGTCGTAACTCTGCCGTCGTCGTATCTCAGCAGCGCCACCCGATACCGGATGGTCGGCGGCTTGACGCGGTACTCAGTTTCTTCAAACCATTGGGGTGAATTGCATTTCATCCAGCCACCCTTTTCTCTATATTGAATCTCAGCGCCATCCGCCCACGCCTTGATGACTTCGCAGTGTTTGTGCGGTTTGTTCATGCGTTCTTCCTCGCTCGATATTCGCGCGCTCTTTGCGCAGGCGTCTTCGCTGTTCCAGACTTCACCCGCGTTGGTCTGCGCGGCTCGCCGTTCCGTTTCCGCTCCATGTAATCGCGCTGGCGGTCAGCGCCGGTTCTATGCTGCGGCAGGGTTATCTGAGCGATCAGGGTCGCTAGTAGGCTCATCCTTGTTCATCCTGTCGTAGTGCCGTTGGAGTTCATTGCAGGCGCACACGTAAAGCTCAGTTGGCTGTCGCAGCCAGAACTCCCGATAGCGCGTCACAAACTCGCGCAGCACCTCCTTTTCTGCTGTGGTGGCGGATAGCCTGCCTGACTGCTTGTATCGTGAGGCGATACGCTCCAGCGTCGGGCCGGTCTTGGTCTTGCAGTAGTCGTAAGCCCACTTGCGGGAATCTTCCGTACTGCCAGCAAGCATCATGACCGAGTGCATGTCCGCAAGCGTCTGGTAGTGGTCCGTCGTGGCGAACCCTGAGATGAACGCCTGCGCTGCCATGCGTTCGTTCAGTTCGACGCGATCATTGCGGATGCCGCGCATCACGAGCATGGGGGCGGTGCCGTTCTTCGCCTTCTTTGCTCGTGACTGATGCCGCCGGAACTGTAGGGAAGAAAGGCTCATGGCTTTGCCTCCTGATAGTAGGGGCAGTGCTCTTCAAAATCTTTGCGCCGGTTGATGTACCCGCCGCTTGGGATCGGATCGCCATGAAAAATCCAATAGAAAGCCTGCGGCAACTTTGGCATCTTCCAAGGGTAATTGCACCGTCCCTCACCAGATGGGTGCAACTTGCCTGATGCGGTTTTTTTCCATTCTGCGTACTTGCATCGGGTGCAGTTTTTCATGGCCTAGCCTCCAACAGAGCGACATGCGCCGCTTCTCCGCACACGTCTAGGTGATAATCCAGAAGCCGCAGCCCATCGTGAAACTCAACGCGAACACCCACATCGCCGCGTGCGATCTGGTTGAGCCATCCTCGACTTCTACCGAGCTTCAGTGATGCAGTTTCAAGCCGCATTCCGTGCGAGCGCAGATTCAACGCGACTCGCTGCCAGTCGATTCTGATTTCGCGTGTCATTGCATTTCCTTGAGCATCTTTGCGCGGGCAAGTCCTCTGCGCGTGAGGCCAAACCAGCGTGACGGCCTGCCTTGTGAATGAAGCCACGTATAGGCATAGCCTTCATCCAGCAGGATTTGCACGGCGTCAGCAATGGTCTTATGCGCGACGCCGAGCGCATTGATGATTTGGGTGTTTGATCGGTTTCCTTCCAGCAGGAGGATCAAGATGGACTCCGCTCTCTCTCGCCTGCGCTCGTCCGGGTGGCCCTTGCGTTCCTTTCTGTGGATGATTTGCCGCACCAAATCGGTCAGCAGACAGGGTGCGGCGTGCATCATGCGACCCCCGTACTGCCGAAACCGCCCGATCCGCGCTGCGTCGTTCTGCTGAACTCACTCACCGCAACTAGCGGCGCATGGAGCACCGGCACAAACATTAATTGCGCGATGCGGTCGAACTGCTGGACGGTGAATTCGTCTTCACTTGCGTTCCAAATCGTGATGATGATTTCGCCCTGGTAGTCAGCGTCGATCAGGCCGACTAGGTTGGAGAGAACGTAGCCCTTCGAGCCAAGCCCGGAGCGGGGCAGAACAATCGCCGCCACCTTGAACCAGCTCGGCGGCATCGAACCGCAATCCACCGCGAACCCTGCGCCGAACTTCACCCGCCCACCCGGCGCGATCACGACACGATCGAAGTCCTGCCCTTGGATGTTGCAGGCGCGAAGGTCAATCGCTGCGGCTTCGTCGGTGGCGTACTGCGGGAACTTGTCGCCGGTCAGCCGGGAGTCCAGAATCTTGAGTTCGATCACGCCACACCTCGCAGCATTTGCACCGCGTTCTCACACTTGGCAGGACTGCCGTAAGCGATGTGCAGTAGCACTTGCACGGCACGCGGGATCGGTCGGCCTGCTTCGTATCGGCTCGACGCGGACTGCGTGACAAGGACGCGGCCCCAATAGTCCGTCTGGTTCATCCCGAGTTTCATGCGCTGCTGCTTGGCTTGCTCGCCGGTCATCGTGGGGATTTTCATTGTGCTATCCAATAAAAAAGCCCGCGCATGGCGGGCTGTATAGGGCGGTGGAGCGTGCGGGAATCGAACCCGCGCAAAGGCAGGGTTTCTGCCCCGACTCATCCGTTACGAGTCTCACGCCCCATTGATCGGTTATATCCTGCTACGCGAACCCTTCATTTTTCTCAACCAATACCCATTGTCTGAGTCCGTGCCGCTGGTATGTTCTTCCCGACAGCGGCCCGACCAAGATGATTCGCCAGTCATGGTCAGGGTCTTGCGCGGCGAGGTTTTCCGCGTCTGCTCCGGTCATCATCTCGTTGTCTGTAACGTCGAGTTCAGACCAGACAGGTTTCCCGTCCTTGAGTAGACCTGCATATCCGAAACCAACCGATATGACACCATCTGACGGGAATTGCGCCGGTCGAGGGCCGCAGTTGAGGCAGCCGCCGTAGTGGGCTTCGATGGGCGGGAGTTTTGTCCAATTCGATGCAGGCTTGATTGTTTCCATGATTTCTCCGTAAATTTTTGGTGGGGTGGCTGGCGGTGTATCTCCAGCTTTGCTGTGTCAC
>ENA-UOWG01002668-UOWG01002668.1-activated-sludge-metagenome-genome-assembly--contig:-NODE-2668-length-14800-cov-4.140387_pt1 | contig 14800 bp, 12 predicted proteins | sample MGYA00238147_ERZ761563 | MGnify/ENA primary metagenome ERZ761563 (study PRJEB28884, sample SAMN05720216) | anaerobic digester metagenome | isolation source: active sludge of municipal... | reverse complement strand
CGGAGCGAGTGAGCGCCTCGTGGTATCGCCGGGTGCGGAGAGCGAAGGTATCCTGCAGACGCCCGCCGGGCAGAGCGGGCACCCGCTCTCGCCCTACTACCAGGCCGGGCACGAGGCATGGCTGCGCGGGGTTGAGAAGTTCGTGGCGCTGGGAACCATTTGCGCCTACCCCAAATTCACTCCGATCCCATTCCGGGAGGAAGATCTGTGGAACGGTTACCCCGAGGAAACCAACGCGCCTTACGGACTGGCCAAGAAAATGATGCTGGTTCAATCCCAGTCCTACCGCCAGCAATACGGCTACAACTCGATCTTCCTGATGCCGGTCAACCTGTATGGACCGCGGGACAATTTCAATCCCGCGAGCTCCCATGTGATCCCCGCGCTGATCCGCAAATGCCTCGAAGCGATCGAATCCGGCGCGGACACGATCAAAGTATGGGGCGATGGTTCTCCAACACGTGAGTTCCTGTATGTAGAGGATGCCGCGGAAGGCATCCTGCTGGCTTCTGAAAAATACAACTCCTCCGAACCGGTGAACCTGGGTTCGGGTATGGAGATCAGCATCAAAGACCTGGTGGAATTGATCGCGCGTTTGACCGGCTTTACCGGTCAGATCATATGGGATACCAGCAAACCCAACGGTCAACCACGCCGCAGGTTAAACGTGGAACGCGCTGAACGGGAGTTCGGCTTTCGGGCGCAGGTAAATTTCGAAGAAGGCTTGCGCCGCACGATCGATTGGTACCGCGATCACAAAGGAAAAAGAATCTGACCATGACGACCGCCCTCGAGACTAAAAACAAACCCGGCGTGGTTTATATCAAGCCTTCCAGAGGGTGGGTCAGCCTGCGCTTGAGAGACCTTTGGGAATATCGCGAACTGATCTACTTCCTCACCTGGCGCGATATCAAAGTCCGTTACAAACAATCTGTGCTCGGCATCATGTGGGCGGTGATCAACCCCTTTATGTCCATGGTGGTGTATACCATTTTCTTTGGCACCCTCGCCAAAATTCCATCAGACGGTGTTCCTTACCCTATATTCTCTTATACCGCCCTGTTGCCGTGGATCCTGTTTTCTTCCGCGCTCAGCGTAGCCAGCCGTTCAATGGTATCAAGCGGGAACATGATCTCAAAGGTATATTTTCCACGTATGATCGTCCCGCTGGCTTCGGTGATGTCAAGTGTGGTCGACTTCTTCATCGCATTCATCATCCTGATCGGAATGATGTTGTTCTATCAGATCACCCCAACCATCGCCATATTGTGGCTGCCCGCACTGATCTTACTGGCGCTGATCTCAGCCTTGGGAGTAGGGTTCTGGTTCTCCGCTTTAATGGTGCGTTACCGCGACGTGGGATACCTGATGCCATTCGTCACCGAGTTGTGGAAGTTCCTCACACCGGTGGTCTACCCAGCCAGCATGATCCCGGAAAAATGGCGTTTACTTTACGCGCTTAACCCCATGACCGGTGTGGTGGAGGGATTCAGGTACGCGTTATTAGGAACCACGCAGAGCATCTCACTTCCTATGATCCTGGTTTCTTCGGGAATTGCCATTCTTGTACTTATTTCAGGTTTGTTCTACTTCCGGCGCATGGAAAAACAATTCGCCGACATGATATAGAGGATATGAGATGAGCAACCTGGCCGTGCGCGTAGAAGACATTGGCAAACAATATAATATTTTTAAGGAAGCCCAATACACGACCTTGCGAGAAAAGATCGTGGAGGTGGTGAAGAGCCCGGTGAAAACCCTCCTAAACCCCACAGGCAGCCAGAAGTTCTGGGCGCTGCGCAACGTGAGTTTTTCGATCGAGCATGGACAGGTACTGGGCGTGATCGGTAAGAACGGCGCCGGAAAAAGCACGTTGTTAAAGATCCTTTCGCGTGTTGTAGAACCCACTGAAGGCGAAGCGGAGATCCACGGCAGGGTAGGTTCTCTGCTAGAAGTTGGCACAGGTTTTCACCCCGAACTAACTGGGAGGGAGAATATCTTCCTTAACGGCGCCATTCTGGGAATGAAAAAGACGGAAATCGAAAAGAAATTTGACGAGATCGTGGCGTTCTCAGAGATCGACAAGTTTATTGATACCCCGGTCAAACGTTATTCCAGCGGTATGTACATGCGCCTGGCCTTTGCGGTTTCCGCCCACCTGGAGCCAGAGATCCTGGTGGTTGATGAAGTACTGGCTGTTGGAGATGCGGAATTTCAGCGCAAGTGCCTGGGCAAAATGAGCGATGTCGCATCTGAAGGACGCACGGTTATTTTCGTAAGCCACAACATGTCAGCCATCCAGCGCCTGACGCAGGAATGCATCATCCTGGATAAAGGAAAAATGGTGCTGCGGGCGCGCACCCCGGAAGCGGTAGATTACTACCTGACCAACGATTTTTCTGCCAGCGGAGAACGCAAATATTCCGCCGCTGAGATTCCCGCCAGTGCGCACCCCTTTACTCCTGTCGCGGTCCGTGTGAAGAATAATGCTAATGTGACCACAGACAACCTGCTCTCGGTCGAACCTGTAACGATCGAGGTGGAATATGAGCTGGCCACAGATGTGACCGGTCTGCGCGTGGGGGTATACCTGATGACTTCGCGTGGTGAGTACGTTCTCACCTCGTTTGATACAGACGACCCTGAAAAGTACAACGCCCTGGGGGTGCGTAAGGCTGGTCGTTATATCAGCCGGTGTACGATCCCTGCTGATACTCTAAATGAGGGCCGGTTTGTGATCGGAATAAACGCAAGTTCTTACATGGTTAAGCGATATTTCGCAGATGAACGCGCAATCAACTTTACTATCAATGCCACCGGTGCGCCCGGTATGCAGTGGGTTGAAGTGAGGCAAGGCCCGTTGCGCCCCAGGTTGGATTGGAGAATTGAGGAAGTTCACTAAATGGCGAGCAAAAAAGAAATCTTAAAGAAAGTTCTTGGCGAACTACCTCTGACCGCGGAGGTGTACTGGTTATTACGGCAGAACGGTTATTCCTCTCCCTCAAGTTTTTCGTTGAAGAACATCCGCGAAATACTACCGGAAGCGGTGAAGTTAACTGAAAAAGCCAGGGAAAAGAAAACTTCCGGCAAAAAAGTGCTGTTGTTCGCCTCGACCCATTACTGGCTGGAGCATGTGGTGATGACTGGCATGGCGTTATCCGCGCAGGGTCACAACGTGACTCTGGCTTATTATCCTTATGGTCACTGGCATTCAGATTCCACCCAATTTGACATCAGGCGCCAGAATATGTACGCGACTTCTGTTTTACGGCCGGCTTCTTCCGTTATACATTTCGAGAACCTGTTGCGCAATAATTCCTCATTCGCCCAACTACCCGAACAACTGGTGAAGGATGTCAAACAGATTACAGATTACGATTATATGTACGCCTTCCAGACCGAAAGTGTAGATACGGAGGATAGTTTCTACCTGTTCCGGTACGGCCGCAACCTGCAAACAGCCAAAGCTTTACATAATTACCTGCGCAAGAACCAGCCGGATGTTGCCATCATCCCCAACGGCACTATCCTGGAATTTGGCGTAGCGTTCAGGGTCTGCAGGTTTTTGAAAATAGATACATCTACTTATGAATTCAGCGACAAACGAGGTGCCATGTGGCTGGCACATAATGAAGAGATCATGCTGCAGAACACAGACCGCTTATGGAACGCCTACGCGCAATACGAACTGTCTCCTGCAGAATTAAAGGAAACCCAGACATTATTATCCTCCCGACGGAATGCCACCACTTACGGTGATTACTCACGCAAGTGGCAGCGTATCCCGCCTGAAGGCCAGACTGTCATCAGGGAAAAGCTTGGCCTCTCTGAAAAACCGATCGTGCTGCTGGCTACCAATGTACTCGGCGACAGTTTAACCCTGGGTAGGAATACATTTACCAAATCCATGTCCGAATGGATCATCCGCACGATCCAGTATTTTATTGAGAAACCGGACGTGCAGCTGGTCATTCGAATCCACCCCGGTGAAGCGCTGGTGAAACACGGCAGCATCCTGGACCTGGTGAAGAAGACCCTCCCGCAACTGCCTGCGCATATTAAACTCATCGAACCGCTGGATGAAGTAAACACTTACGACCTGATGGACGTGGCCAACCTTGGACTGGTATACACCACCACTGTGGGGCTTGAAATGGCCTTGCGCGGGATCCCTGTGGTTGTGGCAGGAAAAACCCATTACCGCAACCGCGGCTTCACACATGACCCCAATACCTGGGTGGATTACTTCAAGTTGTTGAACAGGCTCCTGGAAAATGTGCACGAACACCGTCTCACCGAAAGCCAGATGGCGTTAGCCTGGAAATACACCTACCTGTTCTTCTTCAAGTATCCCGTGCCCTTCCCGTGGCACATGGTACACCTCAAGGAAGACCTCGATAAAAATCCTCTATCCGAAGTAATCAGCTCTGCCGGGATGAAGAAATACGCCGAAACTTTTGCTTCCTTAACTTTTACCCAAACAAAGGATGCCGGAAATGGCCAACATTCCTGAGGTTGACCTGGTATTCAGACGCCAGTACATCTGCGGTCCGGACTCAACCCTGTTCCCGAACTGGAACCGGACTCAACTGCCGGACGGCAATACCCTGTCGGCCCACCCTGATCTGCAGATCACGGAATATGAAGGTGATCGGTATCGCCTCATTCTTTTGGGCTACCTGTTGGATCCCACTGATCCGGGACTGGATAACCTCGGGGTACTCCAGAAGATCGAGCAGAACGCGGCAGGTCTGAATCACCTGCTCGCGCAGCTCTACGATAAAAGCGGTCATTACGTCCTTTTTGTATACAGCGGAAATCTACAGATCGTGCTCAATGACGCGGGCGGCTTGAAGCAGGTGTACTACCACCGCGACAGCGAAGGCAGGACTTGGTTAACCTCTCACGCAGCCATCCTCGCTGAACGGTTGAACCTGAAGAAAAGCCCCGAAGCCGATCATTACATGCACTCACCCAAATACAAGAAAAAACTGGAACCCTGGTGGCCGGGTGACAGCTCACCTTATATGAATGTGCAACGCCTGGTGCCAAACCATTACCTCGACCTGGTGACCCACTCCCAGGTGCGCTTCTGGCCGCTGACCAGATTGCAGCGCTATTCCCTGCGCAAAGGTACACAGCTCGTCGGTGACCTGTTGAAAGGCACCTGCCAGGCAGCCTTCAATCGCTTTCCTGTTGCGCTCACCCTTACCGGCGGCTATGATTCCAGGGTCATCCTCGCGGCCTGCCGCGATTTCGCGCAACAGATCGATGTTTTTTCGATGATCTACCGACACCTGAATGAAGATAGTGAAGACCTGGTAATTCCTAAGAAAATCGCAGAAACCCACCATCTCAAATACCAACAGATCAGGTGTGACGAGGAAATCCCAGCTGACTTTATTGACCTGTATCAGCGCAGCACCGCGGGCTACAAAACGGACTGGATGAACCTGGTGTATGGTAGATATGCCCACGTCCCGGCGGAAAAGGTGATCTTCAAAGGCAACATCGCTGAAGCCGCGCGTTGTGACTTCTGGCCGGACGGGATTTACCCGGTGGAGGTCACGGTTGATACCCTGGTGGATGCGTCTGTGCTCGGTGATGATCCCTTCGTTTTCCAGTGCATGGAAAGGTGGATGAAGGAAGCGCTCCCCACCGAAAAGATGGGGTACAAGATCCTGGATATGTTCGCGTGGGAAGTGGAAGCTGGCAGCTGGCAGGCGATGAGCCACAGCATTTTTGGCTTCGCTCATGAGGAGTTCTCTCCTTTTGGTAACCGCAAGGTCCTCGATATCATGCTGGGAGTACCAAAACGTTATCGCTGCTGGCCAGATATAGCCATGGAGCAGGAGATCATCAAGTACCTGTGGAAGGACCTGGCAGAATTCCCTTATTACTCCTCATGGAGCATGCACGGGTATAAGAAAAAATTCTACGATGGAGATGTACTTAATTTTCTCCGAAAAATCAGGCACCGTATAAAGAGGTTAATAAAATGATGGATTGGAAAAATAGTGTTGTCCTGGTAACCGGCGGCACCGGCTCATTCGGTAAAAAGTTTATCGAGGTAATGCTGAAGGAGTATCACCCGCTCAAACTGATCGTGTTCAGCCGAGATGAATTAAAGCAGCATGAAATGCAGGCTGCCGGCTTCAATGATCCATCGCTACGTTATTTCATCGGTGATATCCGCGATCAGCAGCGCTGCAGGCGCGCTTTCGAGGGGGTCAACGTGGTCATCCACGCCGCGGCGCTCAAACAGGTACCTGCCTGCGAGTACAACCCGATGGAAGCCATCAAGACGAATATTCTCGGCAGCGGCAATGTCATCGACGCGGCCATTGATGCCGGGGTGAGCAGGGTGGTTGCACTCAGCACGGATAAGGCGGTCAACCCGGTGAACCTGTACGGCGCGACGAAACTCGCTGCTGAAAAACTCTTCATTCAATCCAACGCCTACGCTGGAGCTAAAAACACACGATTTTCCTGTGTCCGTTATGGCAATGTGGTGGGCAGCCGCGGATCGGTTGTTCCGGTTTTCCTCAAGCAGCGCGAAAGCGGAAAAGTAACTGTTACAGATGAACGAATGACCCGCTTCTGGATAAGCCTGGAACAAGGCGTGCGCTTCGTCATCCAGGCGGTCGAAAATATGCACGGCGGAGAGGTTTTTGTCCCCAAGATCCCCAGCATGACCGTGACCGACCTGGCGCGCGCGGTAGCCCCTGAAGCTGAGATCGCGTACATCGGCATCCGCCCGGGCGAAAAGCTGCATGAGGTGTTGATCTCCGACGATGAGGCACGCCAGACCGTTGAACTGGAGGACATGTACGTGGTGCAACCGGCGGAATCGTTGTGGTTTGGGCGCGATTGGGAAAACAAGGGCAGAATGCTGGAAGATGGGTTCAAATACGCCTCCAACACCAATACCGACTGGCTGGATGTGGATGCCATTCGTGAGATCATCGCTCCGATCCAGGCGGAATATGAATCCGGGAGGATTGGATGACCCATTTCCTCGTCACCGGGGTCAGCGGGCTTCTCGGCTTGAATTTTGCCCTGGCCGTGGATGGCAAAAAACACCAGGTCACCGGCGTTGCCAATACCACTCCTATGCTCTGGTCGACCTTTAAGAATGTCCAGGCAGAACTCACTCAATCGTCTGTGGTGGAGGAATTGATCGAGACCCATAAGCCCGATATTTTTCTGCATTGCGCGGCGATGGCCAACGTGGACGCCTGCGAAGCAAACCCGCAGTTGGCACAACTGGTGAACGCGGAATTACCCGGGATCATTAGCGATGCGTGTAACAAACATGGTATCCGCCTGGTGCATATCTCCACAGACGCGGTATTTGATGGCAGCACAGGGAATTACACGGAAGATGATGTTCCGAACCCGCTCAGTGTGTACGCCAGTACAAAACTTGCTGGCGAGCGCGCTGTGCTTGCCACCAACTCCAACGCGCTGGTGGCGCGGGTGAACTTTTACGGTTGGAGCGCTGCCGGCAACCGCAGCCTGGCGGAAAATTTCGTCAACAACCTGGCAGCCGGCAAAGAAATGATGGGCTTCACGGATGTGAAATTCTGCCCCATGAACATCCTCGACCTCAGCGCACTGCTTGTTGAAACATCCGGGATGGACCTGAAGGGAATTTATCACATTGTAGGGGCAGAAGCGATGAGCAAGTATGAATTTGGCATGCGCATCGCTGAGAAATTCGGTTTTGAGGCATCCCTGATCAAGCCGGTATCGGTAATGGAGAGCGGACTAAAGGCCGCGAGGTCGCCCAACCTCACCCTGAACACAGGAAAGATCAGAACAGCGCTGGGGCACGACCTGCCCGTTTTTTCTGATGGCCTGCAAAAGTTTTACGACCAGTATCGCCGTGGATATCACCTGTATATCAAGTCACTCGCATGAATCCTGTTTGTGAGAGGAGTTGAGATGGACATAAAAATTGGCAATCACCTGATCGGTCCCGCGCATCCCACCTACTTCATCGCGGATATCTCCGCCAACCACGATGGCAGCCTAGAACGCGCGAAAATGCTGATACATCTGGCCAAAGAAGCCGGTGCGGACGCCGCCAAGTTTCAGAACTTCCGCGCTCCCCGCATCGTTTCGGATTACGGATTCAAAGCCATGCAAGGTCAGGTCTCTCACCAGGCCAATTGGAAAAAGAGTGTGTTTGAGGTGTATTCTGATGCTTCCATCCCCTTTGATTGGACACCGTTGCTCAAAGAGGAATGCGACAAAGCCGGCATTGACTATTTCTCTTCCCCTTATGATTTTGAAGCGGTGGATTACCTTGATCCCTTCGTTCCAGCGCACAAGATCGGATCAGGAGATGTGGACTGGCTGGAAATGTTGGAACATATCGCCTGCAAAGGCAAACCGGTCATACTTTCCACCGGTGCCGCGACCATCGGCGAGGTGCAGCAGGCAGTACACACCGTGCTGGCGCTCAACCAGCAGCTGATCCTGTTGCAATGTAATACTAATTACACAGCCAGCCCGGTGAATTTTGACCACATTCACCTGCGTGTGCTGCACACCTACCAAACGCTCTTTCCGGATGTACCGGTGGGGCTGTCGGATCACACGCACGGGCATGCCACCGTGCTGGGTGCTGTCGCATTAGGCGGCCGGGTGATCGAAAAACACTTCACAGATGATAACTCACGCATCGGCCCGGACCATCCCTTCTCAATGACCCCCCATACCTGGCGTGAGATGGTCAACCGCACGCGTGAACTGGAACGCGCCATGGGTTCCGCGGACAAGTCCATCAGCGGAAATGAAAAAGACACAACTGTCGTCCAAAGGCGCTGCCTGCGAGCCGCCCGCGATATTCAGGCGGGAGAGGTATTCACCCGCGAAATGATCGATGTGCTGCGACCGGCCACACCAGGTGCGATCCGCCCGGACCAGGTTAATCGCGTTATCGGGACACGCGCTTTGACAGCTATTGCGTTTGGCAAAGAGATCCGTTGGGTGGATCTTGGAGAATAAATTGAGAGTTCTTTACTTTACCCGTGATTATTCACCTCACGATGAACGCTTCCTGAGCGCACTGGCGCAGACCGCGCACGAGGTTTTTTTACTCCGCCTGGAACCGCGACAGTCGGTTGACCTTCCCGCCGGGATCACCGAAGTCAAATTTACCGGTATGGTGCAGGTGAACGACAATCCGGTGAACAACCGGGTGACCGAACTGAAAATGATACTGGATCAGTTAAAACCGGATGTGGTGCACGCCGGACCCTTGCACGGACCTGCCTACATCGCGGCGCAGACCGGGTTCTCACCGCTGGTCAGCATGTCCTGGGGGGCGGATATCCTCCACGACGGTGAAGTATCATCACTTGATCAGGAAAAGATACGCACGACCTTGTACAACAGCACCGTGCTGGTCGACGACTGCCAGGCGGTTACCACGAAAGCCGTTCACGAATATGGATACCCCCGCTCACGCATCTACTGCCTACCCTGGGGAGTTGACCTGCAACACTTCTCGCCAAACGGTCGCACCAAGTTGCGCGAGAAAATGGGCTGGCAGGATAATTTTGTCTTTCTCAGCATCCGTTCATTCGAACCCATCTACGGTGTGGATATTACCCTGCGTTCATTTATTAAAGCCGTGCAACAGGATCCCCAATTACGGATGTTCCTCTTTGGCAAAGGCTCACAAGAGGAGATGCTGCGGGAACTAGCCGCGCAGGTTGGTGTGATGGACAAAATCCACTTTGGCGGTTACCTCGATCGAGCGCAGCTGCCGGACGCGTACAACAGCGCGGATGTCTTCCTCAGCGCGTCCCATTGTGACGGGTCCTCCGTCTCGCTTCTTGAAGCGCTGGCGTGCGGCACCCCGGCGATCGTCTCGGATATCCCAGGCAACCTTGAGTGGGTGACGCACGGGGTTCAGGGTTGGGTCTTTCCGGATGGGGATGTTGAAGCGATGACCAAGCTGATGAACGTCGCGAGGAGGGAGCCGGATCTGGCCGAAATGGGTGAACGCGCCCGTGCACTGGCGCAGGAAAGAGCCAATTGGCAGCAGAACTTCAAGGTGCTGCTCGAAGCCTACGAACAGGCGATTATCATAAACAATAACGTGTTGAAGAAGCAGGATCCAGGAAGATGAAAGTAGTTGCTATCATCCAGGCGCGGATGAGCTCAACCCGTTTGCCGGGGAAAGTACTGAAGCGCGCTTCCGGACGAACTATGCTGGAGCGCATGCTCGAGCGCGTGAAGCAGGCCAGGCTGGTCGATCAGGTCGTGGTCGCCACGACAACCGACCCGACTGATGATGCCATCGTGAGCGCATGCCGCCGTTATCAGGCAGAGGTCTTCCGTGGCAGCCTGCAGGATGTGCTTGATCGTTATTACCAGGCAGCCCGGCAATACCACGCGGATATCATCGTACGCCTGACAGCCGATTGCCCGCTGATCGATGCGCAATTGATCGACGAAGTGGTTGACGCGTTGATCACGAAACAATTGGATTTTGCATGCAACCGCCTTCCTCCGCCTTTCTCGCGCACCTATCCCATCGGACTGGATGTGGAAGCCTGTACATTTGAGGCGCTTGAAACCGCCTGGCGTAACGCGGCCCAAAAGAACGAACGAGAGCACGTGCTGCCTTATCTCTACTCAGTACCGGGTCGTTTTAAGGTGCTCAAACTTGATCACTCAGAAGACCTGGGTCACCTGCGCTGGACATTGGATACCCCGCAGGACCTGATCCTATTAAGGCGCATCTACCGCCATTTTGCAGGCAGGAATGATTTCTCCTGGCTGGACGTGCTTCACCTGCAACAAGACAAACCACAGATCTTCCAGGTTAACGCCGGGGTCCGGCATAAAACCTACCTGGAGAGCGAACCCGAAAAGACCCTTGCGAACAAAGTTCAAGGATAATGACAAAAAAATGAACCAGTTAGCCATCTTTACCGCGCCAAAACCATTTACCAATCCGCATATCCGCACGATCCAGCGTAACGCCATCAGCAGCTGGAAAGCGCTGGGTGACGCGGTGGAAGTATGGCTGGTGGGTGATGAGGATGGAGTGGCGCAAACGGCTGCGGAATTCGGCGTGGGGTTTATTCCCGATGTGCAACGCAACAGCTCCGGTACACCCCGCATCGATTCGATCTTCAATATGGTTCGGGAGAGAAGCGATGCCCCGTTCATGTGCTATGTCAACGCCGATATCCTGCTCTTCCCCGATCTGTTGCAAACGCTGCAGAGTGTGAGCCATGAATATGAACGCTTCCTGCTCATTGGTCAACGCTGGGACGCTTCGATCACGACCGAGCTGGTGATCAAACCCGGCTGGCATGAGGAATTTGTGCCCCTGGCTATGAAAACAGCCACCCTGCACACCGCTGTCGGTAGTGATTACTTTGTATTCCCGCGCGATGAATACAAGGATATTCCCGCTTTCGCGGTTGGACGCGCCGGTTGGGATAACTGGATGATCTACAAGGGGCGGGCAGAGCAGATCGCGGTCATTGATGCCACCAGCTCTATCACCGTGATCCATCAGAACCACGATTTTAGTCATTTTCCCGATGGAAAAATTCACCGCATGCAACCGGAAACCATGGAGAACCTGGATCTGGCCGGCGGCAGGCATACGATCTATTCCCTGTATGATGCCAGCCACAAAATTATTAAAGGCTCCGTAAAACGTATCCGCCTGAACCGTTGGAAGTTGATGCGGGAGATCTGCATTTTCCCCTCTGTCACACTACATTGGCCATGGTTGGCTCGCATCACCTACGTGCTGTTCAACCCCAGGCGGGCGGCCAGAGATTGGCGCCAGGATGGAGAGCTGCGGCGCGCAGCAAAGGAAGCATTGAATGAGAAAAGGTCAGAATCCAATTAAACAGCTGCAAACGGTTGCCAAACCGCAGCGTGTTACTGTCGCGGTGTTGAACCATATTCCATTCCTGGATGGATTTTACGCAGATCTGATGCAAGTGCTTGATGCCAGCCTGAGCAGCCTGCGCGAGAACGCAGGCATGCCATTTGACCTGCTGGTCTACGACAATGGGTCGTGTGTTGAAGCGCGTGCCTACCTGCTTCAGGAATTTGAACAAGGCAGGATCCAAACCCTCATCCTCGCCGACCGCAACATGGGCAAAGGTGGTGCGTGGAACGTGATGTTGCAGGCTGCCCCGGGCGAGATCGTGGCGTACGCAGATAACGATGTGCTGTATTATCCGGATTGGCTGATCGAGTCTGTAAAGGTGCTCGAAACGTACCCTCTCGTGGGCATGGTCACCGCCAGACCCTATTATTCCAAACCCGAGCTGTACTCAGCCACAGTGGAGTGGGCAGCCCGGACGCCTGAGGCACAATTGGAACGCGGCCGCCTGATCGAACCACAATGGGCGCGCGAGTTCCTGATGAGCCTGGGGCGCAGCGAAGAGGAAATAAGCGCAGAACTGGCGGAGGAGAACATAAAAATCACCTATAAGGGTGTGACGACTTTCTGCGGCGCTTCACACTGGCAGTTCGTGGCCTGGAAGAAAGTACTGCAGGAATTCCTTCCGATCGACCTCACCAAACCCATGGGGCAGGTTCTGCGACTGGATCAGATGGTTAACGAACGCGGATACCTCAGGTTGATGACCGAAAAACCTTATGTAATGAACATGAGCAACACGGTGGAACTTCCGGGAGCGGCCACTGACAAGGTCAAGAAGCGTACCAGGAAGCGTCTGGTGGATTACCCCCTGATCAAAAGCCCGTTAATGCGGATTTATAACGCGATCTTTGGGCTGTATTATAAGAACGAGAAATGATGAAGATCCTTTACGCCTCCTGTCGATACGATCCACTTGACCGCGATGCCGGAAGCGGTGTGGATTACAATGTGCTGGAAGCCTTCAAGCAACTGGGGTGCGAGCTGCGCGTTATTGGCCCCTTCAAAGACACGCCCTCCTTGGTGGAAAAATTGTATCGTAGAGTACACCGGTTGTTTTCGCGTAAACTGACCGCCAAGTTCTCCACTTCCTATCTGCGGAAATGCGCAAAGCTGGTGGATGAGGCGGCAGAGGAATACCGACCGGACGCGATCTTCACCCACAATTTAATCCCGCTGGTGTACAGCCGGTCGAATGTACCAGTCATCTACAAAACTGACGCCATGCTGGCCAATACGCACGCACAATGGCCAACCTACTCGAAACTTGAATTCAGGCGCATGCTGCGCTGGGAACATAAAGCGCTGGAGAGGAGCACGCTGGTCATCACCGCGAGCAAATGGGCGGAGGAATCACTGATGAAGGATTACCGGGTACCCCGCTCCAGGATACTGGTGTTGCCCATACCCTCCTCCCTGCCGGATCAGGTCATCCCAGAGGAAGTGTCAAAAACAGCCCCAACAAGAGATGACCTTCGCCTCATCGCGGTCGCCCGCAACCCAGTGATGAAAGGCACAGAGATCGTAATAGAGACCGCTCGCGGACTGCAAAACCGGGGGGTGAACGTTCAATTGCGTGTGATCGGTCAGGACGGTGAAGACTCCATCGGAATTGAGTATAAAGGGCTGTATAAGAAATCAGACCCGGTGCAATTGCGCGGGTATGTAGCCAATTACAAATGGGCGCATTTGCTGGTACACCCCTCTCGGGTGGATTCAGCGGGCATTGTGTGCAGCGAAGCCGCTGCTTTTGGTGTACCCACCATCACCAACGCCACCGGTGGGCTGGCCACCACCGTGCAGGATGGCCGCACCGGGATCGTGCTGCCGCGCGGCAGTGATGCAGGGGCATACGTGCAAGCCCTAGAAGTACTGCTCGACCAACCTGTTGAATATTTGCGCCTGAGCCGACAGGCACGCGAACGGTACACAGCTGAATTGACCTGGCCGAAGGCAGCCAGCAGGATCCTTGAGAAATTCCACGAATTAACAATGACCAGCCGGAATGGATCAGATAGATCCACAATCACATTAGCCGACCGGTAAGAAGAGAGAGAATGGCAGAGATCAGTGTTCTGATGTGCGTTTATAACGGAGAAAAATACCTGTCGCAATCCATTGACAGTATCTTGAATCAATCCATGCGTAATTTTGAATTCGTGCTCGTCAATGACGGCTCGACTGACCGTTCGTTGGAAATTCTCTCTGAATACGCGCAAAAAGACGACCGCATCATCCTGGTCAACAACCTGGAGAACCAGGGCATTGCCGCCTCAGTAACAAAAGGACTGCAATTCTGCACTGGAAGATTCATCGCCCGCATGGACCAGGACGACATCTCCCTGCCGGAAAGGTTCGTAATCCAGCACAAATACCTGGAATCTCACCCGGAGATCGATGCAGTTGGTACGGGTTTGATCTTTATCGACGAGGAAGGGAGACCAACCGGGAAACGGCACATCAGCCCCACTGATCCAATGATCATCCGTCTTCAAATGTACTATCACTGCGTGCTGCACAACCCTTCGGTCATGATGCGGTCGGATTATTACCGTCTTTACAATGAAAGTGAATCTGAAAAAGACTTCCTGGCGGCGGATGATTATTCGTTCTGGTTGCGCAAAAACACACGCCACTTGTACGCCAATATCGCTGAACCTTACCTGTATTACCGGGTGCACCAGGGTCAGACCTCAAAAAACCAGAATCAAAGACAGAAGAAAGAAACGTTAAGATCTGCTCAACTGGCTTATGCAGACCTGCTCGGTTATATGATCCCTTATGAGGTCATCGAATCCTTTTATTATGTAAACAGGGTTGAGGTCGAATCACACGACAGTGTCAGAGAAGGGCTGATAACGATCTTCA
>ENA-UOWG01002663-UOWG01002663.1-activated-sludge-metagenome-genome-assembly--contig:-NODE-2663-length-14820-cov-5.824179_pt1 | contig 14820 bp, 16 predicted proteins | sample MGYA00238147_ERZ761563 | MGnify/ENA primary metagenome ERZ761563 (study PRJEB28884, sample SAMN05720216) | anaerobic digester metagenome | isolation source: active sludge of municipal... | reverse complement strand
ATTCGTAGGTCAGATTGTCTCGCAGTTCGGAGACAGGATCATTCAGATGGCCCTAATCGCGCTTGTCTATGCGGTTGCCCCGGGCTCAACCTTCCAATTGGCTAAAATAATTTCTTTTACCATAATCCCGGTTTTCCTTATTGGTCCGGTGGCCGGGGTGTATGTCGATAGGTGGGATCGCCGAAAAACCATGCTTATTAGCGATCTATCGAAGACGATTTTAATGTTCATAATACCTTTAGTCTTTATGTCTATGGATTCTTTGATTTTAATCTACATAGTAATATTTTTGGTCTTTTGCATCAGCCGGTTTTATGTGCCGGCCAAACTTTCAATAATCCCCGACCTTGTCCAAGAGAAACAATTATTAATCGCCAATTCCCTGGCCAATATGACCGGCATGGTTGCCGCAGCATTAGGTTTTGGCTTGGGAGGGATTCTCGTTGATTCTTGGGGCGCAAAAGGCGGATTTTATTTATCTGCCGGATCATTTTTATTTTCCGCGCTAACCATCCTTTTAATTGGCACAAAGATAATGGGTCATATCAAGAAAAACGAGATTTTCGAATTAGGCAAAGAGGTAATGGAGGTTATCAGAAAATCAGTGGTTGCCGAGATTAAGGATGGGGTATTATATTTAGTGAATCAAAAGGAGATAAGCTTTATTGTTAAGATTTTATTCTTATTATGGTCGGCGTTAGGCGCTATTTATGTAGTCTCGATCGTCTTTGTCCAGCATGCCCTGGGTACGGTGACAAAAGACCTGGGACTTTTGATAATGTTTTTAGGCTTGGGGCTGTTTGTAGGCTCTTTAGTCTATGGTAGGCTGGGACATAAGATTTCTCATTTAAAAATTATATTCTTTTGTTTTACATTAAGCGGAATTGTGTTAAACTCTTTTGTTGTTGTTTTAACAGCCTACCCGGTTTTTATTATCGCTGCAATTTTAGCTTTTATTTTCGGCTTGGTTGTTTCTCCGATCATGGCAGCGGTCAATACCCTGGTCCATGAGGCGAGCACAAGCTCGATGAGGGGCAAGGTTTTTAGCTCTTTAGAGATAGTCATGCATTTTGCGTTCTTGCTTTTTATGTTGATAAGTTCCAAACTCGCCGATGTAGTTGGTGAGTCTAGGTTTTTATTATATTTAGGAATCGTAATAATTGTTGTTGGAATAATCGGTATCATAAAGTATTCTTTTGTAAATAAAGTTAATATATGATTAAGCTTAGAGAGAGCAAAGAGGCTACTTTCCATAAGCCAACAAAAAAGGCGAAGCTGCCGACAAGGGTCATAATCCCTTTAAGCCAGCATTTTGGGGCTATTTGTGAGCCTATGGTTAAAATAGGGGACCAGGTTAAGGCTGGTCAGCTCATCGGCAGTTTAGACAAGGGTTTGTTTTCTCCTATTCATGCTTCCATATCAGGAACAGTATCAGCAATCCAAGATTATCCTCATCCTTCACTTGGCAGAGTCAAGGCAGTGGTCATTGATAACGATGGCGCTGACTCAAAAACAGAACAGAGACCAAGAACCGAACAAGAAGTCGCAAGCCTTTCTGTAGAACATTTGCGAAAAATAATCTTTGATGCCGGAATCGTAGGTTTAGGCGGAGCGGCATTTCCTGCCCATGTAAAATTATCACCTCCCAAAAAAATCGATTCTTTTATCTTAAATGGCGCGGAGTGCGAGCCATATCTGACCAATGATTTTGCGCTTATGAAAGAGAAGGCCAGGGAGATTATCCAGGGCGCCAAGATTGTGTTAAAAATCTTAGGTAATCCGCAAGGTTATATCGCCATTGAAAACAACAAGCCGGAAGCGATAAAGATAATGCGTGAGGCGATTAAGGATACAAATTTTACATTAAAGGTTTTAAATTCAAGCTATCCTCAGGGCGGAGAAAAACAGCTGACCAAATCGGTATTAAACCGCGAGGTTCCCTCGGGCGGGCTCCCCTTTGATATCGGAGTCGTAGTGCATAATGTGGGCACCGTATATGCTATTTATGAAGCAATCTATAAATCCAAACCGCTTTATGAAAAAGTGGTTACTTTGACTGGAAGTTGTCTTTCTAACCCCCAGAATCTTTTGGTAAGAATCGGAACCACCATTAGGGATTTATTGGAGGATTGTGGACCTTTTAAAAATGAGCCGGCAAAAATCGTTTTCGGCGGCCCGATGATGGGAATCGCCCAATATACCTTAGATGTCCCTGTGATAAAAAGCACTACTGGAATTATATTTTTCTCTAAAGATGAGCTTTCCAACAGGGAAGACCGCGTCTGCTGCCGTTGCGGCCGCTGCGTGGATGTCTGTCCAGCAAGAATTATGCCGGCATTTATCACTATGGCGGCAGAGCAAGATAAATTTACCATAGCCAAAGATTATGACATTATGGATTGTATTGAGTGCGGACTCTGCAGCTATGTCTGTCCGGCTCGCAGGGATTTAGTAGGTTTGATAAAATATGCCAAATCAAGACTTAAAGCTAAATAACTTAGTCGTTTCTTCCGGACCGCATATCCAGGTTGAAGGCGACCATATCATAAAAAGGATGTGGGCGACGCTTATCGCGCTTATTCCAGCGGGAATTGCCGGAGTTTATATTTTTGGCCTGTATTCATTAAATGTAATCGCGGTATCGGTCATTACTGCAGTAATATGCGAATCAGCATTTCAGAAGATATTCCGCAAGAAGAATACTATTTTAGACGGCAGCGCCATTATCACCGGACTTTTATTAGCCTATAACCTTCCGCCGAGTGCGCCGCTTTGGATGGCTGCCTTGGGAAGTTTTTTTGCCGTCGTGGTAGGAAAACAGTTATTTGGGGGTTTAGGATTTAATATTTTTAATCCGGCTTTAGTAGGTCGGGCATTCTTGATGGCATCCTGGCCAAAATATATGACTTATTGGAGCAATCCCCGTTGGCAGATCGATGCAGTGACTACCGCAACTCCGCTTGGAATTGTAAAAGAGAAATTATCTTATCAACTTCCGACTTATTGGGATTTGTTTATAGGCAACCGCGGCGGTTGTATCGGAGAAGTTTGTATCATAGCTTTGCTCATCGGCGGTGTTTATCTGCTTTATAAACGCTATATTTCCTGGCAGATACCGGTTTATTATTTATTGACGGTGGCGATCTTGAGTTTTGTCCTGATGGGAAATAAACTGTTTTCAGGAGATGTTTTATTTGCGTTATTATCCGGCGGACTCGTGCTAGGCGCGTTTTTTATGGCAACAGATTATGTCTCAGCACCAATATCTATCAAAGGAAAGACAATTTTTGCCGTCGGCTGCGGTTTGCTTACCGTAGTTATCAGAAAATGGGGAGGATATCCCGAAGGCGTTTCTTATGCGATTCTTATGATGAATGCCGCCACGCCGATTATTGACCGTTTTGCCAGGCCCAGAAAATACGGAGCACTGAAAAAAAGAGGTGCCAAATGATAAGATACGGATTGATTTTATTGCTTATTTGTTTTTGCGCTGCCTTGGTATTAAGCGTAACCTATAAATTCACCCATACTCGTATTGAAGCCCAGGCGATCACTGAAGAGAAGGCTGCTTTGGATGTGGTTTATCCCCAGGCATCTGATTTTAGTGAAGAAAAATTAGGAGATGAAACCTATTACGCGGCAAAAAAAGACAATAAACTCATTGGTTATATTATTAGAGCTAAAACCAGGGGATACTCCAGCACTATCAATATGCTTGTCGGTTTTGATCCCAAGGGAGAAATCAAAGGGATAAAGATTCTTTCGCAGGAAGAAACTCCGGGATTGGGCGCAAAGATTAACGAGGTGCGTTTCGGAGACAGCAAGCCCTGGTTTTTAAATCAGTTTGAAGGCAAAAAAGCTCAAGAGTTGGATTTAAAGAGTATCCAGGCAATTACCGGGGCAACGATTAGTTCCAGCGCCGTCATTGATGGCGTCAGAGATTCAGCTAAAGATTTTATTTCTAAAATAAAATAATGAAGAGATTGTTTAACGAGTTTAAAAAAGGCATTACCATTGAGAATCCGACCTTCGGTTTGGTCCTGGGACTTTGTCCGACGCTGGCAGTTTCAACTACCGTAGTCAACGCCATCGGCATGGGGATAGCGGCGACATTTGTATTGCTCGGTTCGAATATTTTTATTTCTTCTTTGAGGAATTTTATTCCCGGTAGAATCAGGATTCCCTGCTACATTGTTATTATTGCGACATTCGTTACTATTAACGAAATGGTGATGAAGGCATATTTTCCGGCGCTTAATCGTTCGCTAGGAATTTTCGTGCCTTTAATAGTGGTTAACTGTATTGTTTTGGGCCGCGCCGAGGCATTTGCTTGTAAACGTCCGGTGCTTGATGCGATTTTTGATGCTTTAGGCATGGGCGTAGGTTTTACCATTGCTTTAATCATTATCGCCGCTATAAGAGAATCGTTGGGTAATGGTACGATACTAGGAATTCCTTTGGTAAAAGGTTTTGAACCGGCGACAATGATGATCTTAGCTCCGGGCGCTCTGCTTACTATTGGAATTTTAATCGGGATTATTAATTTTGCGCATATCCAACAAAAAACTCGTAGAGAAATAACCAAGGAAAGATTCGATGGACGCTAGTCAATTAATAATGATTTTTATCAGCATGGTCTTTATCAATAACTTCATTCTCTCGAAGTTTTTGGGGCTGTGTTCCTTTATCGGCGTTTCTAAGGAAACCGGCCCGGCGATGAGCATGGGGCTTGCGGTTACATTCGTTACCACCATGTCGTCGATTATCACCTGGTTAATTTACCGATTTGTTTTGATTCCTTTTGACATTACCTATATGCGCACGATTTCATTTATTTTGGTTATTGCAACTTTCGTCCAGCTTGTGGAGATGTTTATCCGCAAGACCAGCCCACATCTATATAAATTCTTCGGGATTTATCTGCCTTTGATTACTGTTAATTGCGCGGTTTTGGGAGTGGCGGTATTAAACAGCGAAACATTTTTCTCGGGTAGTCGTATTATGCCGGGAAGTTTTATCTTCTCGGTTGTGCAGGGATTTTTCGCCGGGGCAGGGTATTGCCTGGCAATGCTCTTAATGTCAGGAATCCGCGAACGGCTTGAATTGGTAAGGGTACCCAGAAGTTTTAAAGATGTGCCTCTGGCATTTGTCATCGCATCTTTGATGAGTCTTGCGTTTATGGGATTTTCGGGATTTAAATTTTAAAAGTAGATAGGAGATAGCAGGTAGTAGGTGGGGTTTTTTAGAGTCAGCCCCAAGACCTACATTCTACCTACTACATACTTATGATGGAAATATTAATTCCGGTTTTAACTTTAGCTTCTTTAGGCATGATTTTTGGCGTAGGCTTGGCTATTGCCGCCAAGAAATTATGCGTAGAACAAGACCCTAAAATTTCCGCTGTTTTTTCTCATTTGCCTGGGGCAAATTGCGGCGCATGCGGTATGGCGGGATGCATGGGATTCGCCGAAGGGCTTATCAACGGAACCTGCACCGTAGAGCGTTGCGTGGTGGCCTCTGAGAAGATCAGGACAGAAATTTCAAAAATCTTAGGCGTTGAGGCCAAAGCTAAAATTAAAACCGCTGCAGTTTTGCATTGTAACGGCGGCAATAAAGTAAAAGATAAATTTCAATATCAAGGCATTAAAGATTGCGTGGCGGCAAATCAGCTGCAGGGAGGGCAGAAGGCCTGCGTCTGGGGCTGTCTTGGTTTTGGCAGTTGTGCAAAAGTTTGCCCCTTTAGCGCCATAACGATGAGCCAAGAAACGGGCCTTCCGGTAGTAGATGAATCAAAATGCACCGCTTGCGGGAATTGTGTGAAGATTTGTCCCAAGCATCTTTTTACGCTTATCGATGTTAAGAAGCCGGTGTACATCGCTTGCAGTTCGCACGACAAAGGAAAGGCAGTAATGGATGTTTGTAAAGTAGGCTGCATCGCCTGCTTAAAATGCGAAAAGCAGTGCGCCCCCGGATTATTTAAAGTTAAAGACAATTTATCCCAGATAGATTATAATAGTTATGTGCCTTGTGATGATTGTATAAAAGTTTGCCCGACCAGCACGATCAGAAAAAGGGGAGCCTAAATGAACCCCGCCCTTCCTAAATAGAGGAAGGTTGGGGTATAAGAATAGAAAGGAAGTGCGGGGTGAATTTTGCGGTATTTGCTTCCGGTAACGGCACGAATCTGCAAGCGATAATAAAAGCGCTGAAAAAAGGAAAGATCAACGCAAACTTAGCGCTTGTACTTTCCGATAATAAAGAAGCCTACGCTCTTAAAAGGGCCAAAAGAGCTAAGATAAAAACGGTTGTGGTCGAAGCCAAAAATTTTAGCTCAAGAGAAGACTACGACGCTGAAATTGTCAAGATTTTAGAACAAGAAAAAATAGATTTTATCGTTTTGGCTGGTTTTATGCGTATCATTACCTCAGTCTTGATTAATAACTTCCGCAACAAAATCTTAAATATCCACCCAGCATTGCTTCCCTCATTTAAGGGAACCCACGCAATTGTAGATGCCTTTAATTACGGCGTCAAAGTAACCGGAGTGACGGTGCATTTTGTAGACGAAAAAATGGACCACGGCCCGATAATATTGCAAGGTTCGGTCAAGGTAGAAGAAGACGATACTGCCGAGACACTTGAAGCCAAGATCCATAAGATCGAACACAAAATTTATCCTGAGGCTATCCGTTTATTTTCCGAGGGAAAAATAAAAATAGAAGGAAGAAAGGCAAGAATAGCTTAGGCGGGGCGGGAGTCTTTATCTAAAGTCTTCCAGAGATTTCCTGTTGTAGGTATTGAGTTTTCCAGAGTAAGAATCTTCTATCGATACTGTGTCAAAATCCTTAAAATCGTAGGCAAAGAATACTTCGGCTATAATCTTCAAGGCAAGGCTGGTAAAGTCAACGTCATATCTGAATTTATCCACTCCTTTAATATCAAGGACAAATTTAATATTGTTATCTTCGGGGATAGCTTTTACTTTTTCTAGCTTAAATTTAGATAAAATACTGTCTTGGTCAAAACGCAAAGCGATTCTTTGTTCAATCTGAGAAAAGATAAATCCGGCAAGAGACATATTAAAAAATGGAAGATGGAGCCCTTCTTCGTCTCCTAGCGCCTTGGGATTCAACCCGAATTTTATAACCTGCCGCCTTAAGAATTCTTCCCGAGAAATAAAATTATACAAATATTTTTTTACGTCTAATATATAGCCGACAACTAAATAATCAGCCCCTATATCTTTAGTGTCCGAAGCTAATATGGCATAGAATTTGGGAGGAGCTTTAGTGCTCATAATTACGCGGTTGATACTTAAGACTACGTGGTTTAAGGTATCGATAAATTCTTTATCGACATTGCCAGATTGGTCAACGAAACGTTGGATCGGGATATACAGCCAGAGTGTGTCTTCGACTATATCAACCTTAACGTTTAAGTTATATTCGTTTTTACAAATTTTGATGATTTGTTCGGGGATCTTCTCGGCAGGGTAATAAGATTCAGTTTCTTTTATACAACTAGATAGTATCGCGGCTGAGATAAAAAAGATCAAAAGGCATAAAATGCTTCTATGTTTAGAATGCCGGATTGTTTTCAAGTTCTTCTTTTGTGGCCGTACTCGTTAAATATGGCCTGAATCTGGTCATAGTCGAGCTCTTCTTTTTCCAGTAATTCCTTGGCAAACCTGTCGAGCAGATTCTTTTCCTTGCTTAAAAGCTCATTTACGTCTTTGAGGCAATCATGGATTATTTTCTGGGTTTCGTGGTTGAGTTTGTTTTTTAAATCTTCCGAAAGCTGTTCTGTCGGAATAGACATATAGTCACCGATAATATTGGCGTCTGACATTCCCCAGCGCCAGACCATGTTGTGTGCAAGGCTTGTAGCTTTGCTGAAATCATTTCCCGCCCCGCTAGAAGTCGTGCCAAATACTACTTTTTCTGCTGCATACCCGGCTACAGCGGATTTGATGCTTCCCAAAATCATGTCGCGGGTGTAATTATGCAGTTCTTCTCGGGGAGGAGTGTATACTGCGCCCAAACTTGGCCCGTGGGGAATAATTGTAGCCTTAAAGACATCATCAGTGGGATGATAAAAATAGGTGACGATTAGATGGCCCGCTTCATGGTAAGCGGTCATTTCTTTTTCCCGGGAGGTGAGGGTAATTTTTCTGGTGATACCCATCTCTATGCGTTCCATGGCTTCGGATATCTCTTTTAAACCCACGGTTTCTTTTTTGTTTCTAATGGCTATAAGAGTTGATTCCCTGACAATATTGGCGATATCTGCCGGGGTTTTACCTACGCTTCTTCGCGCCAGGTGGCCCAAGTCCATGCTTTTGTCATAATTGATCTTTGAGAGGTAGTATTCATATATTTTCTGCCTGTCGCTTAGATTAGGTTCATAAACATAGATTTTTCTATCGAACCTGCCAGGCCTTAATAGGGCTTGATCAAGCGAATCTTCTTTAACGTTGGTCGCGCCAATCAGCACTACGTTATAATCTTTTTCTTTTAAGCCGTCCATCTCGACTAAAAGCTGGTTTAGGGTGGTATTGTGTTCGGTGGTGCCGCCGAATCCCTGGTCCATTGCCCTCTGGGCGCCCACGGCGTCGATTTCATCGATAAATATGATACAGCCGCCTTCGGTGTAGGCTAGCTGTCTGGCATTTTTGAATAAGCTTCTGATGCGGCTTGCGCCCACGCCGACAAACATCTCCACAAATTCAGAACCTGACATAGAAATAAAAGGAAGGCCCGCTTCAGTGGCAATGCCCTTGGCAAGATAGGTTTTCCCGCAGCCGGGAGGACCTAGAAGAAGTATACCACGCAAGATCTTTCCGCCGATACGTTGTAGCTGGGCTCGGTCTTTAAGCAATTTTACCACTTCTAAGGCTTCCTGTTTGGCTTCTTCCATGCCGATTATGTCTTCCCATTTTACTCCGACATCCTCTCCGGCGATTGCTTTCTTCTTGGTATGGGTGAATTGTTGGAATCCGCCGCCACGAAAGAGGACCCAGTACCATAAAAATACAAATACCACACCGTTGATCATGCCTCCGACGCTGTAGAGATAAAGGCTCATAGGAAGCCCGGCCTTGGTTTGTTCCCTAAACCAAGGATCGATATTCTGCCAGGACTTTAGGCCCAGGCTTATCAATATTACTAAAGAAATGGTTACCGCAATAAGAGCAATAACGACAACTAATTTTATCCAATTGAATTTGAAGAAGAGCTTTATCTTTCTAAAAAACATAATTTGCCCCTTTCTTATATGAGTAAACATACCACAATTATATAATTAAGTCAATCTTTGGATGAGGCGAGCCGACGCGGCTTGTCTGGCGTAAGGTAAGCGTCGGCTCGCCGAATGTATCAAACATTTAGGCTTGACTTATTGGTTAATCTGTGATAACTTTAGGGATACCTAAATTCAATAATAGCGAGGAAAATATGGCAAAAATCAAAGATGTTAAAGCAAGAGAAATCCTTGATTCACGCGGGAACCCCACGGTCGAGGTAGATGTGGTTTTAGATTCCGGTGTAATCGGACGCGCTGCCGTGCCTTCCGGAGCTTCTACCGGAGAGCGCGAAGCCTTGGAGCTAAGGGATGGCGATAAAAGCCGCTTTTTAGGCAAAGGCGTCCTTAAGGCAGTCAAAAACGTCAATACCGTAATTGGCGGCAAAGTAAAAGGTCAGGAAGCCGACTTTAGAAAAGTCGATAGGGTAATGCTGGAATTAGATGGTACAGACAATAAGTCTAATCTCGGTGCCAATGCGATTTTAGGCGTTTCTTTAGCCACTGCCCGAGCAGCTGCCAACGATCAAAAAACGCCTCTTTATAAATATTTGGGCGGCAGGAATGCCAATATCCTTCCTGTGCCGATGATGAATATTCTAAACGGCGGAATGCACGCCGACAACAATCTAGACATCCAAGAGTTTATGATTCTTCCTATCGGCGCGCCTAGTTTTAGAGAGGCAATCCGCATGGCGACTGAAGTATTCCATAATTTAAAATCCATTCTTAAATCCGAGCATCTTTCTACTTCCGTCGGAGATGAGGGAGGATTTGCGCCAAACTTAGAGCATAACGAGGTGGCTATTAGGCTTATTATCGAGGCCATAGAAAAGGCTGGATACAAACCAGGCAAGGATGTCTTTATCGGTCTTGATGTAGCTGCCAGCTCGCTTTATGAAAAAGGAAAATATAATTTTGAGAAAAAACAGATTAACTCCGCCGACCTAATAAAGATTTACCAAGATCTGCTTGCGAAATATCCGATTGTTTCTATCGAAGACGGGTTAGCCGAAAACGATTGGTCGGGCTGGGAAGAGCTCACTAAGAAATTAGGCAACCAGATACAGCTTGTTGGAGACGACATCTTTGTAACGAATTCAAAAATACTGTCGGAAGGCATAAAAAGAAAAGTCGCTAATTCAATCTTGATTAAGGTTAATCAAATCGGTTCGTTGTCCGAGACTTTAGATACGATAAAATTAGCCAACGACTATAATTATACTTCAGTTATTTCACATCGCTCAGGAGAGACCGAAGATACGACCATCAGCCATTTGGCCGTTGCCACGGGAGTCGGCCAGATTAAGACAGGTTCTCTCTCACGCAGTGACCGGGTAGCAAAATATAATGAGCTCTTAAGAATAGAAGAAGAGCTAGGTTCTCAAGCAGTCTACGCCGGAAGGTCTGTTTTTAAAAGATTATCCGCCTAAATAGGCGATAGGGATGAAGCTTAAAAAAGCCACTTGGCTGTTTGCATTTGCTTTTATAGTGTTTATAATTTTTCTTCCCGGCTATAGTAAGCTGCAGGATTTAAAACAAAAGAATCTGGAGCTTGAAAACAAAATAGCCGAGTTGCAGAAGAAAAATACCGAACTGACAAATAAGGAAAAGCTTTTAGAAAATGATCCCTTTTACCTCGAGAAGGTCGCTCGGGAGAAGATGGGCGTGACTAAGAAGGGCGAAGTAGTTTACAAAATCACTGGAGAATAATACTTTTATATAGATATCGCGGGGTGGAGCAGCCTGGTAGCTCGTCAGGCTCATAACCTGAAGGTCGGACGTTCAAATCGTCCCCCCGCAACCAATTAAAAACCTATCGTTAAATCGGTAGGTTTTTTATTTGGCGGTCCCGAGTCGCCGTTGATTTTCTTGTTAGCGACGAGGGACAACCCAATAAAACTTCGCAATTAGATTAATTTTGGATTTATTATAGAAACAGAGCAAAAGGTAGAATTAAGTAAGGTGGTCTAAAGCCATTTTTTACGCTTGAAATAGACAAGCATCAATACGGAAAGAACAACCATAACGGACATAATCGCTGGGTAGCCGAGAGGATGGGTTATTTCAGGCATATACTTAAAGTTCATGCCGTAAATGCTAGCGATTAAAGTAAGGGGCATCATTATGGTGGCGATAACGGTAAGAGTTTTCATTATTTCATTTAAGCGGTTTGAGACTATTGATACATAAGCTTCCATGGCACCGGCGATAATATCCCGCGAAGTTCCGACTACATCATTCATGCGCACCAGGTTATCATAAATATTTCTGAAATATATTAAAGTTGAGCGCGATATAAATTCATAATCGCCGCGTTCCAAGAGGTTTATAACGTCTGCCTGGGGGCCGATAGTGCGCCGCAGATGAAGAATTTGGTTTTTCAGCAAATATATTTTTTTCAAGACTTCGTTGCTTGGGTCTTTGAATAATTCATCAGTCATAACATCGACCTTATCGTCAAATTCGCCTATGACCGGCATGTAGCTGTCTACGCATGAATCAAGGAGCGAATAAAGAAGCATATCAGCTCCGTTCTGCATCATTGGAGATTGTTTTCTAATTCTATCTTTGCATAAATTCAGCGAGTTTACCGGACATGCATGAAACGTTATCAGAAAATTCTTCCCCAGACAGCAATCAAGCTCCGTAGTTTTGATTGCACCCTTTTCATTGCCATTTAAAGATTCCAGAGAAAACATAACTAGAAAGATATAGTCTCTGAATTTTTCAAGCTTCGGTCGGGCATTCGGCATGATAAAATCTTCTATGGTAAGCGGGTGAAGATTAAACACCGAGGTCAGAAAATCGATGTCTGAATCTTCGATGTCTAGAAGGTCAATCCACAAAACCGAACGTTCATCTTTCAGCGACTGGGTTATTTCTTCCGCGGAGACTTGAGTTTGCAATCCTTTTTCGGGATTATAGATGAAAGACTCAAACATATTTTAATTTATTTGAAAGCGTTTAACGTTTTTGTTCTTCCCAGTAGACTTTTATCATAAATATTAAAGACAAGCAACAAAAAATAATATTTATTTGTTTTGGCTGAAGTTTTGGGATATAATTCCAGATAAGTTTACAAAGGCAATAATTAATTTTCCTGTGAAAGGAGGTCGATATGAGAAAGATTATTGCAATTTTCGTCTTTATATTAATGGCGGCAGCATTAGTCAGCTGTTCAGCCAAGAATCAAGAGCAGGCGATTCCGCAGACAGATAATACAGTGGAAAATAATACAGCCATTGTCGAACAAACAGTCCCTGTGGTTGAAGCTACAAAAGAGCAGGCACAGTCGCAAGCTGCAGTTACTCAGGCAGTCAGCAGCCAGCAAGCCACATCAAGCCCTGCAGCCGAAGTTAGTGTAAAACCAACTAATGAAGAGATTCAGAAGGCCTTGAAGAACGCCGGACTTTACAATGGGACTATTGACGGAGTAATAGGCAAGAAAACTAGGGCAGCCATTGAAGATTTTCAGACTAAAAACAATCTACAGGTTGACGGAAAAGTCGGGCCTAAGACTTGGGAGGCATTAAAGATTTATTTATCAGCTCCTCAGGCCAATTCGGCTTCCGAATAATTTAGCCCTTCAGTCGTCTTGGAAATGCTCGAGCGAGGACTCCAATATACTGTCCTCGCTTTTGCTTTAGTTGTTATATAATTGCAAACGAATTTGTTGACAAAGGCTAAATTTTATGTTAAAAAATTCAACAAGATATTTTTAATTTCATAAAAAGGAGGAATTTCATGAGAGAGAAGGTGGAATGTATTTCCTGTGGGGAATATTTTGACCTGGACGAAGACCGCAATATAGACGATATTATCTATTGCCCCGAATGCGGCAGTCAGCTTAAGATAATATCCCTTAATCCTCCGGAAGTCGAGCCCGTAGAGAACGAAAATCTTCGCGAAGATTTAGACGAAGATAACGAAGAAGATTTGTAGTCGCAATAGTTTTGTAAAAGAAGGAGGCCTTATGAAAACAAGGCTTTTGATATTAGCAGTAATTTTTACTTTTATCTTTGTAGTTTCTGGCTTAGCCCAGGAACAGGTTACAAAAGAAGACATCGATAAGGCTATGGAGCAAGTTAAGCAGGCTTTACCGCAGCAAATTCCAGCTGAAGCTGTTAACTCCGCCGCGCAAAAACAAACTATTGATGTGCCGGCAGCAAAAGATCTGAACTTAGAAGAGATCAAAGGCACGGTCAAAGAAATTGCAGAAGACGGAAGCTATATAACGGTAAATGACACCAAGATTACGACAAGCAAAGAATTTCTGGCTTATTACCCAGTTAAAGAAGGAGAAGAAGTCATCGTTATGGTGGCATCGGCTGCCGAAGGTATGGTGGCAGTAAGTATTAATCCCGTAGATAATAGTAAAGAAGAAGCTTCCAAAGAGGCAGGACAGGCAGCTACAGAAGAAGGAGTGATTTCTGAAACTAATAAGTCAAATGAGGGGCAGAAAGAGGAGCCTTCTGAGGCAGTCTCAAACGAAGAAGCGCCTTCCGGGGATGCTTCCCAAGAAGTTGTTAAATAAAGTTAATATATTTTGTTAATCAAGATAAGTATTATAAAAAAGAAAAAGCCCGTTTCAAGCGGGCTTTTTCTTTTGCTAAATTGCCTTGATTTTACCTAAATAGGCTCCTATAATTACGTTATATACATATTCGCCGATATGGTAATCGATAGGCAATATAAAAGTATGAAAATCAAAAAATTAATAATTTTAATTATTATTTTATCGGTAGTTTTTCTTTTTTCCGGCAACGTCTATTCTCAGGATAAAGAGTTCTATAATAAAGCAGTCAAATACGCACGCCAGAAAAATCTGGATTTCGCCTTTACTTATTTGGATATGGTTGTAAATATCTATCCTAATTCGAAGTTCTTTGAGAATTCGTTGTTTTCTTGCGGGGAATATTATTTCATTTCCGGAGATCATTTTAGCGCCAAAAAAACATTCGAGAAATTCACCGCCTTATTGCCAAATTCTAAAGCCAAGCCTTTTGCCCTGGCATATCTATTAAGAATTGCCGAAGAAGAAAAGAAGCAAGATATCATAGAGGGCCTTCAAAAACAGATTATAAGCTATAAACAGCTCAGTCTCGTTTTCAGGGATTTTAAAGAACATAGCTACCTATCTGCCTTGGATAGAGAATATAAAATAATTTATTTTATCGATAGGGCAGAAATTTATATCGATGGGGATTTATTTGCGAAAATACCTTTCTAAAATTCTCTTCTTTATAATCCTACTTATAATATCCTTAATAGTAGTTTTCTTTTTTTCTGCCAGTTCTATATTGAATTCCCAGAAGGGAACGATAGAGGAAATCTTAAGCAGATTCCTGCAACAAAGAGTGGCGATCCAGTCCGTTAGCTACCAGCCTATCAATTCGATTGTTTTGGAGAATATGTCCATCCTGAGAGCGCAAGATTCAGGCTATAAGCAGTTAGTTTCTGTTGACAAGTCTAAACTGACCTTTTCTTTGGTAGAATTGATAACCAAAGGGAAGTTTGTCT
>ENA-UOWG01002660-UOWG01002660.1-activated-sludge-metagenome-genome-assembly--contig:-NODE-2660-length-14825-cov-5.162085_pt1 | contig 14825 bp, 14 predicted proteins | sample MGYA00238147_ERZ761563 | MGnify/ENA primary metagenome ERZ761563 (study PRJEB28884, sample SAMN05720216) | anaerobic digester metagenome | isolation source: active sludge of municipal... | reverse complement strand
CCTTTGTCGCCAGTTTGTCAGCCCCCTTGTTTTGTTCTCGGGGGATATGCACAATCTTAAATCCATCAAAACCTGAAATCATATGCTGCGCCTGTTCAAAAAGAGCTTTTAAATTACCGCTTTTAACCTTGAAGCTTTTATTTATCTGATTACAAAGCAGCTGGCTATCTGTCTTAACGATAACTTCTGAAGCCCGAATTATCAATGCTTCCTGGAGAGCAAAAATCAACGCCATGTATTCAGCCACGTTGTTTGTCGTCTCTCCGATATATTTAGAAATATTATTTATGACTTCGCCATCCTCGGAGATTACTACACCTATTCCGGATTTTCCGGGGTTTCCTTCCGAGGCTCCGTCAATATGTATCTCTAAGCTTCGTTTCTTCAAAGCTCCTCTTCAAGAAATAAGATCCTGGCGCAGGCTTCACAAACAACCAAGCTTTTTTTCATCTTGATTTCATTTATTACCTGCGGCGGTAAATTCAAGAAACAGCCCTGGCAGGCACCGTTTTTAATCGGAACCAGAGCCAGACCTGCGCGGTTTTTCAATATCCGCTCGTATTGCGCAAGCACCTTTTTTTCGATATTGGGGGTAATCTGATTTCGATTTGACTCTAAGACTGCCATCCTGTCGTTGACTTCCCTAATGCGGTCATCGACTTCCTTTTTCTGTTGATTGAACTTCTTCTCTTCTTCCGCTAAAACTGTTTTTTCTTTCTCTATCTCTTTATTGACGGCGTCAGTATCGTCGAAAAACTTCAATATACTTTCTTCCAAAACCGACTTATCTGCTCCCAGGCCATTAATTTCTTTTAATTTTGCCTGATATTCTTCGTTCTTCTTGATTTGATAAAGCTGGACCTGCGATTTTTTGATAGCATCTTCTTTGGCTGCCAATTCTACTTCTTTTTCTTTTCTCTTAACTTGTATCTGCTTGGATTTATCTTCGAGCGCTTTTAAGCTAGCTTTTTTCTCTTCAAATTTCTTCTGTAATTCTTCTATCTGCCTGGGTTTTTCCTCCAGCTCAGCTTTCAGACCATAGATTTCTTTATCTACCGTCTGAAGTGCAAACAACTGCCTCATCTGTTCTTGTAGATTACTCTCTGCCACTTTCTAAATCCTTCTTTTATCGCCGTTATATCCATATTTTCCTGGTGGGCGGTGCCCGACTTGAACGGGCGACCTTTGCGATGTGAGCGCAACGCTCTAACCAGCTGAGCTAACCGCCCGACGCTCTATATGGGCCCAAGAGGGCTTGCAAGCTCCATAGGAGCGCAGTTCCGAGACCCAACCTATTAAAATCTTGGGTCGAGGAAAACCTCTAAAGCCCTAAATTCTTTTACAAAAATCTATGTCATCTTCAGCCCTCGCAACCGAATTATCAGCAGCTGTTGCTCGGGACTTCGTCTAGCTTCGCTAGACTACGTGGGCCCAAGAGGACTTGAACCTCTGACCCGCTGATTATGAGTCAGCTGCTCTAACCAACTGAGCTATGGGCCCCAAAATAGCCATTTTCCCTGTTTACGTAAAGATTTATTATACCTGTCTTTTAGCAAACTGTAAAGAGAGATTTTTAAAGCAAAAATGGGGAGAAATTTATACTTTATTCTTTGATTTCTACGGACTTACGGCTTGAATGCAACCCTTTTATTATGGAAATTTTGTCTTTTTTTACCCCGAAATGCTCGCAAAGCAGCTCCAAGACGGCTTTGTTTGCCTTGCCTTCCACGGCTGGCGAAGAGACATAAACCTTTAGATAATCATTTTCTTTTTTTATGAGATTTTTCTTGGCAGAGGCAACGACTTTGATATTGATTATCATTTAAGTGGACTTTTAGGTAATAAAAAGATTCTTGCTAGAGAAATTAGGATCGCTGGTTAAGTTAACCCCCAGCTTCCTTAAACCCGCCTCATCTCCCGGAGTAGGTATGTGGGTTATATGCACTTCACAATTGGAAAGCTCCTTTAATTTCTCCATCGCCAGTTGCGATGTAGGATTATTCCCCGCGCTTATGCTTAAGGCAATAAGGGCCTCCTCTAAATCCAAATTAAGATTTTTGCTATCTGAAATACTTCTCTTAAGGCTTCTTATAGACTCTATAGTATTAGGCGCAAGAAGATGTATTTTATCGGGGATACCTGCCAATTTTTTAATCGCATTCAATACAAGACTTGATGAAGCATGCATAAGCGCCGAGTTTTTACCTGTAATTATAGTGCCGTCTTCTAACTCTATGGCAGCACCGCAAAATATACCTTCATGTCCTTTGCCTTTTTTTTCTGCTTCGACTGCAGCCTGGCGGGCGGGAACAACAACATTCCTGTCTTCAGGTTTTACTCCCACCTCTTTCATTAAAGCTTCTACTCTTTCCACTGTCTCTTTATCGGCAAAACCTATAGCATATTCACAGCTATACCTGAAATATCTCCTGATTATTTCCTGTTTGGCTGCATCCTGGACAACCTTATCATCGATGATCCCGAACCCAGCCCTGTTTACGCCCATATCCGTCGGAGATTGGTATATAGATTCAGCTCCGGTTATCTTCTCCAGAATCCTTTTTAACACCGGAAAAACCTCTACATCACGATTGTAATTAATTGCTGTTTCCTTGTGGGCTTCAAAATGAAAGGGATCAACAAGATTATAGTCTCTGATATCTGAAGTGGCCGCCTCATAGGCGACGTTTACCGGATGCTTAAGCGGGATATTCCAAATCGGAAAAGTCTCAAACTTCGCATATCCGGATTTTATGCCTTTTTTATAATCGTGATACAACTGGGAAAGGCAGGTCGCTAGCTTTCCGCTTCCCGGTCCGGGAGCAGTCACTACGACCAGCGGTTTTTTCGTCTCGATATAAGTGTTTGCGCCGTACCCTTCATCACTTACTATTGTATCGATATCAGTAGGATACCCTTTGGTAAACCGATGAGTGTAGACCTTAATGTTCCTGCGCTCTAATTTATTCTTGAATATCTTTGCCGCCGGCTGATTGTCAAAACGCGTAATCACAACCGCCCTTATATCGATATCCCAAACCTTTAAATCATCGATAAGTTTCAAGGCATCAACATCATAGGTAATACCGAAATCGGCCCTTACTTTTCTTCTCTCGATATCGCCGGCATAAATACAAAGGATTATATCGGCGTTATCCTTTAGTTTATGCAGTAGCCTCATTTTCACATTAGGATCAAAGCCGGGTAAAACCCTGGCGGCGTGATAATCATAAATAATTTTCCCGCCGAATTCCAGATACAGCTTGTTATTGAAACGTTTAACCCTCTCTAAGATCGCCGCGCTTTGCTCCTCAAGGTATTTCTCGTTATCAAAACCTATCTTTCCTATCATCTTTCTCTCCAATCCCCACAAAAGTGAAAAAGGCGCCAGCAATTTAGCCGACGCCTTTGTCTTTTCTTGCGCACACCCTTAATCACATCATTAATACTTTAATTGTTTTAATCTTGTGGTTTTATGTTGTGATATTATCACAAATAAAACTATTGTCAAGCGGGAAAGCTATTTAATCTCTAACATCTTGTCGATGGCCTTCCTGGCCCGCTTTCGAATATCGTCTGGGACCCTTACTTCTTCCCTTAATTCCTCAAGCGACCAAAGGACTTTCTCGAGGCTGATGCGTTTCATGTTTGGGCAAACTGCAAGCTCAGAAGCCGGGTAAAATTTCTTGCCCGGGTTATCCTTGTGAAGCCTATGAATAATACCAACGTCTGTTCCTATGATAAATTCCTTGGCATCCGATTCTTTCACATATTTACACATCCTGCTAGTTGACAAGGCTACATCGGCAAGATCAACAACTTCGGGTATGCACTCAGGATGCACTATTACTTTGGCATGAGGATGCAATCTTACCTGCTTAACAATATTTTCTGGCAAAATCTTAACATGAGTCGGACAATAGCCATCCCAAGATATAAGCCTTTTGCCGGTTCTTCTGGAAACAAAATCGGCCAGATATTTATCCGGAACAAATATTATCTCTTCTGCGTCTTTAAGGTAATTTACCACTTCGACTGCGTTAGTAGAAGTGCAGCAAATATCCAATTCCGCTTTTACATCCGCAGAAGTGTTGACATATCCTACGACAACCGCTTTTGGGTGGCGCTTTTTTAATTCTCTTAAGTCTTCGGCGGTAATCATATTTGCCATGGGGCAACCTGCCATCAAATCAGGCATAAGAATCATTTTATTAGGACAGAGTATTGAAGCGGTCTCAGCCATAAAATGCACTCCGCAAAAAATCACTACCTTGGCTTCGGTGGAGGCGGCGATTCTACTGAGCTCCAGAGAATCTCCGCCGTAATCAGCTATATCCTGGATTTCTGGCGGTTGATAATTGTGCGATAAAATTATCGCCTTCCTCTGCTGTTTAAGCTTATTTATCTTCTCGATGAGCTGTTTCATATTTTTATTTTTTGATCTCCTTTATATAATCTCTGGCTGCGATGGCCGCGATGGTGGCGTCGGCGCAGGCAGAATCTATCTGACGCACTTTCTTGGAACGGATATCGCCAACAGCAAATATCCCCGGAACAGAAGTCTGCATATCTTCATTGGTAACTATATATTTGTACTTATCCAAATCCGCAATCCCTTCCAAGAATTTTGAATTGGGGATGAATCCCGCATAGATAAAAACTCCGGAAAGCGAAATCTTTTTTTCTTCGCCGGTTTTACGATCTTTAACGGTAACTGAATCGACTATATTCTTCCCGTTTATGGCAGTCAACGCATGATTAAGCAAAAATTTTGTTTTAGGATTTTTCTGCAATCTATCCTGCAGAATCTTCTCGGCTGTCATATAAGGCAGGAATTCTATAAAAGTGATAGTTTTTACATGCCCAAGAAGCGGACCGGCCTCTTGTAAACCGGAATTCCCACAGCCAATTATCGCGACGTCTTTATTCTTATACAACGGCCCGTCACAAATCGCGCAATAAGATACGCCTTTACCCATAAATTCGGATTCTCCCGGGACATTCAATTTCTTTGGCACACTTCCCGAGGCAACAATGAGCGCATGAGCTTCGTATTCTGTTTTATCGGTGATAACTCTTATTAAGTTACCTTGCGATTCTATTTTCCTTACTTCTTCAAATTCATTAATCTTGACGCCGAATCTTTCCGACTGTTGCTTAAACTTTGCCATTAAATCCGCGCCGTTTACGCCATCGGGAAACCCTGGATAATTTTCTATTGATTCGGTGCTTGCAGGAAGCCCTCCGCAGGTGTCTTTCTCTATCAAAAGCGTATCGAGCATTTCTCTTGCAGTATAAATCCCGGCAGTCATACCAGCGGGGCCGCCACCTATGATAACAACATCATGTGAATTTGTTGCCATATTATAATTACCTCCTAGAATAATCTTTTATAGGTAGTATTATACTCACTTTTATAATTTTGACCAGCTTTTCTTAAATTGATATAAAAAATAAACTAAAAATAAAAACCCCCTTTTAATCAAAGGGGGTTTATTATTTGCTTATTAAATTATTATTATATAGGGCTTGCTATACCTTCCATCTCAGGATTCTCTGGTGCTGGGGGTATTCCTGCTCCGCCTCCTGCAACCTCTCCTGGACCCGCTCCTGTCGTCCCGAACACATTGGGAGCGCTGTAGGCCTGCGCGATAGCTGAGGAAAGCTCAGGGATATTTAAAATAGATAATACATCGTCTGCATTCATTATCTCGCATTTATAGTCTGGGTTGGCTGCCATATAACCCTTGTCTGTAAGATAATCGAACTTTGCTTGGATGGATACCTGATTAGGGCCTACCAATGCATCATAAAGAACATTGGCTAAATCGCAGCTGAAAACCTTCCAATTCGAGCCAGCTTTTGAAAATAACGTAATGCCTCTTTCTGCCAATAGCTTTGATTGGATTGCATAAATCTCAGAGTCGGAAAGATTATCTGTGTTATTAGGCATCGTAATACCTAATTTATTCACAAGGATACTCGCCAACTCGCCCTTAGTCATATCTGCAGCCTGACACAGGGAAGAGCCCACAAAAACCAAAATACTAGCTAATAATACCGCTATGCCGATCTTTGAAATTTTCATTACTCCACTGCTCCTTTCTTTCTTTTGCAAATTGCGCTAAAGTATAACACGTATTATAAAAAATGTCAAGAAAGCGCTTTCTCTTTATCACAGCGCTAACTCATTGATAATATTAAAGTTACAAATAAAACCTGATATTTTATTTAAAAAATAAAGAATTTCTCTGAAGAAATAAAATAATAATTGACTTTACGAAAGTTTAAAAAGTAAAAACAGGAAAGGATTGTTTCTATTTTTGTGCCTTTATCATACGATAAGAAGCAAATGCTGTCAACACTTTTTAAAATATTTTAATATCTCACTCTTCCAAGTGAAGCTCTATAAATTGACTGAGTAGTTCGCCGACCTTGTCCGGCGGCAAGATCAGAAAGTAATGATCGGCTATTGCATGGCCCATTTCATGGGCAATAACCCCTTCAGAAATCGCGGCCTCAGAGGTATAAATAGTTGTATATTTATGTACATAGAAAGAAATTCTTTCTTTACCATCTAAAGAACTAAATATTTTGGCATATTCCTTATCCAACTGAGACTGATTTTTAAAAATCTTAACTATAGGATGTATTCTACGGGGGTACATATCCAGGATTTTTTCGGCTTTGCGGAATAGGCGGTCGAATTTCTCGGCTACCTGCTTATCAACACTTTTGTTTTTTGGAGAGTAGCGGCCCCAATCATCATCATAAAATTTAACCGCAATTCTGTTGTTAAGCTTCTCCATATTGATTTCCGGGTGGCAGAAAATAGTGAAATATTTCGACTCAATTATTTTCCAGCCTTCGGTATCTAGAGCCGAAGCGTAATCGGCAAAAGGAATCCTAGGAAATTGAAAAAGCGCTATTACAAAAATAAATGTTAAGACTAGCTTACGTATCATTATATCTTATATAATTGCCTAAACTTTAAAATAACCGACCGCCCTGGATAATTCCTCTTTCTTCTGGACTAAGTTTTCCCGTCTTTCTTGCGCCTCTATAGCCTTCCCCAAATCAATAGATTTTGACTTTATCTCTGAAAGAATATTTTTCAGATTCTCGGTCATTTCATTAATGCAACCGGCCAACTTTGCCATCTCATCAGTTGAACGAAGCTGAATCTTGGTAGTCAAATCGCCCTTTCCCACCTCTTTAATGCTGCGCTCGATGTTATACAGAGGACCGGCAATACGATGCGAAAGATACATTACCACTATTGCGGTAGCAATACCAACTAACGCCACGGAAATCAAGCTCGAAACAATAAGCGAAGGCACGACATAATCAGAAGTACTGACAATTGACAGGCGTGAATTTACAAAGGCCGTGGTCACCGTATTCCTCAAGAATAGATATAGAGCGACTCCGGAAATAACTGAAGTCAAAACCACCAAGCCGCAAAATTTAAGGATGAAATTGCGCTGGAATTCTTTATCGATAAAATATTCCTTCCTTCTGTTCTGGGCATCCATTTTCTACCTCCAGATTTATTATTTCCCTTTCATTTCTTGCAAGGCTTCTTTGTTTATTTCTATTCTGGATTTTTTATAAAGTCCTTCCATCCAAATATTCAAAGCTTCTTCTTGTTTGTCCTTACTGACCCTCTGGGAAATAATCGCGCTTTCTCTCTGAATTAATTCCCTGATCAGGGTTTGTTCCCAATAACGCTCTATAGTTTTCATAAATGACTGCTTTCTATCCAGCCCCTGCCTTTGAGCCTCTTGGATGAGAACCTGTTTTCTTATTGCCAAATCAAGGATATTCTCAAGGCCGTTTTCTTTACGCGTAGTATACGGGGAATGCTCAATTTCATCCTGCAGGTCCTGGACGGTCATAGAATAATTATTGATCTTGGCGATGATCTTACCGTCTTGGTTCTTTTTAGAGCAACCGAAACAGAAACAGATAATGCTAAACGCTATCAACATCATCCAAACAAAATTTCTTCTCATTGTCTTCCTCCTTGTAAATCATAATATTAACAAAATTATATTACACTATAATTCTGTGTTTGTCTATTCTAAAAGCTATATTATTATACTCTTCTTGAGATTATTCCGGCAAGAACCGAGAGGGTTAACATATTGGCGGGTATGTGAAAATTAAAATCGACCAAGCCGTGTATAGATAAACTTAATATGCCTATTGCGCTTCCCAATACAACAGCCTCAAGCAGGCCTAAGCTACCTTTTGATTTATCAAATTTGGATTTATCTTCCCATTTTAGCCCTGAGGAGACTAAAAAGAAAATTATCCACAGCATTAATGGCAATGCCAAGAGACCCATTTCTGTCATCATCTGCAGATACTCATTATGGGCAAAGTTTGCCCGCACATTTAAGCCCTCGGGCCGATATCGGGGGAATCCCCATTCAAAGGTTCCGATGCCTGTTCCTATTAAAGGATTGGCTTTTATCATTTCGATGCTGCCTTTCCACATCTTTTCGCGGCCTTCCAGAAAACCTTCATTATTAACCTGTTCGACAAAACGAAGTCTCTGAGCAACATCATCTGTGCCGCTTAAAATATATACCGCTGCCACAAAAATAAAAAGCAGAAATATAATTATGGTTATCTTGGGAAGTATTTTCTTTTTAATCAAGACGATACTCATTACTAATAAGGAGAGCCCGAGGGAAATCCAGGCTCCACGGGATTGAGCGACTAATAGGGCAACAAACATGAATGCCAATGATAAAATCAAACCAAAGCGTAAAATTATCAATCTAGCCATAGATGACATCTTATCCGACTTAAGGCTTAAAAGTACAGCTATCGCAAGCGGGATAGCCATTTCAAGATAACCAGCAAAATGGTTATGATTAACATAGGTCGAGGAAAGGAAATTCTCCGGAACCCACCAGGAATGATCTAGCCCTAAAAAATACTGCGCAAGGCCAAAAACGGACATGGCTGTCCCCATAATGATTATTGTCGCTACTAAGCGGAGGCTCATCAAGCGGTCAAAATTATTCACAACAAGATAAAACGCTCCAATATACATAAGGAGTTTAAATATCTCCAAAAAAGAGGCATTTTTATAAATACTAAACACCGTCGAAATAACCGCAAGAACCACAAATAACCAAATCGGCAAATCTATTTTTGTTTTTCTGAAAGGCTCGTTATCATTATTTGCCTTCCATAGCCAAAGAAAAACTAAAACAAGCACGACTAATTCAACTAGAGTTATCGACCAGATCTTCACGGACCCGCGGGCAAAAGGTATAAAAATCATTACCGCAATCAAGCCGAACTGCAAAATATTCCTATAAAGTTTGCTAGGCATAGTTTATGGAGCTCCTGATTCTATCTTAACATCTCCTATATATAAATTACGATCTTCGCCCTTATCCGTATTTGAGCCGTCATTGACAAAAGTAATGCTCAAGACTTTCTGGCCGCCATTAGTATCAACCGCAAAAGAATATTCTACCCAATCAGGGCTATCTACAAAACTATCTCCAATTTCTTCTCCGTCAAGCTCAACGATCATATATGGCCAGATATTATCCGTCTGTTCACCTTTAGCCTGAATTTTAATAGAGAACTCTCCTTTAGGCAAATCTATTAAACAATACATAGTTCCTGTCCAATACATATTCCCATTGTTATAGATGTTGTTACCTCCATCCTCAGACTTACCTTGCCATTGTTCGGGAGAAATAAAATCGTTTGCAGCTTTCTCTTTCTTTAATTTATTTATTCTTTCTATTTTGGCAATCTGCTCTTTCTTGAATTCTTCAGCTTGTTCTCTCTGTCTGTAAATATCCAATAAATCTTTAACCTTTTTGCGATATTTCCAAAGATTTTTTTTCTCCAAGAAAGAATATAGAATTTTATAGCCAAGATAAGTCTTGGGAGCCACATCTAAAGCTAATTTAAAATCTTTGGCGTAATACAGTATCGCTGGATAAATTGAGGAGCCGTACCACGGTTCCAATTTAAGGGCTCTTTCAAGACATCCCAAAACAAATGTTTTCTGCTTGTCATTGAGCGAGTCCCATGATTTTAACATTTCGAATCCTACCAAATAATTATTGTGTAGATTATGCCTATCTCTTTCGATAGTATTTTGAAAACTATCAAAAGCGCCTTTTTTATCTTTTAGCTCCAATTGTACTTTTCCCAGCAAATATCTATACTCTGCGTGTTGGGGGTTGATCCAAATCGCCTTTTGATAAATTTTTTCAGCACTTTCAAATAGCGACGTTTTTTCTCTGTCAATAAACAAACTCTTATCAACCAAACAATCTGCGTATTTGGCAAAATATTCAGAATTAAACGGATTTATCGAAACTGCTTCTAAAAAATTTTTTTCTGCCTTTTGCCATTTATGTTCTTTCTCTGATTTGATTGCTTGGCCAAACTGTAATTCGGCAATAAACGGCAAAACTATAATCACACTAAACGCAACAAACACTAAAATTAAGATAATATTCATAGCTATTCTATTCATCATAATCCACCGTGCTTGTAACTTTTTCGTATACTTCCAGGGTTTTTTTGGCGATCTCATCCCAGGAGTAATTCTTCTTAAGCATCTCTATCTGTTTGTGTTTTTCTTCTTCGGAAAGATTTTTCTGGCTGAATTCGCGTAATTTCTGAATTAATTCTTCAAGATTTTCGGGAGAAAAGTAATTATCATAAGGCAGACCGATATATCTATTAGCCGGGATATCGCTTGCCAAACATAACAATCCATAACCCATAGCCTCAAGTAAGGTTATAGGTAAGCCCTCATAAGTTGAAGGCAATACAAAAAGGCCGGCGTGGCTATACAGCTCCTTTAATCCTATACCATTCAAATACCCTGTCAAAACGACATCATTGCTTATTTTAGCGCGCTTTTCCAGATCCCGGCTGTATTTACTTTCATGGTCAGCCCGCCCCACAATAACTAATTTCATATTCTTTAATTGAGCTAACAGAAAGGAGTCGATCAAATTAATGAACCCTTTCTCAGGAACAAACCTGCCAACCGCTAGAATATATCTACCCTTTTTTAAATCATACTTCTTCAGCACCTCATCGGATTTTAAAGGCTCGTGGACATCGACTCCGTTAGGAATGACATGTGAATCGCGATTATATTTACTTTTAAGGTCTTGAGCTACCATTTGAGAAATAGCTATTACCTCGTCAGCAAAACTGCTACTTAATCTTTCTCCAACCCTCAAAACGAACTTGGCAAAACGCCCCCATTTTCTACGCCTGTAGTCAGGTCCGTGATGGGTCATTACCACCTTAAAACCCAGAATTTTTGCTAAGGGAACTAAAATTGCGGGCCCAATAGCATGAATATGAAGAATATCTGGCTTTAGTTTTCTTGCTTGAAAAATGCCTTTAAAAGTATGAACTATGGCTTCAAGTATCTTATTCTTTGGGCAATCAAGAGGAATTAACTCTACGCCATTATAATTTTTAAGCCCTGGGTCAACGTAAGGTTTTCTGGTAAAAACAGTGATATCGCAGCCGAGCTTGGATAATTTAGGGTATAATTTCTCGCAATGCGACTCTACACCGCCCTGAACTCCCGGAAAACCTCTTGTCCCTATAGCTACTATTTTCATTGTCTCAATCTAAATTTGTTTTTTAATACCCATAAAACTGGTTTTAATGGATGGTGCCATATTGCTGGAGCCGCGCTACCAATCATCCAACATTGTTTGTTACAGCTCTTAACCATACATCTAACTTCTTTTGCGCTTTTACTGTCCCAAATCTCTTCCCAGGTCTGTACTTTTAAATTCCCCATAGGTTGTTTTTGATTCATGCCATTACAAGCCAAAACATCTCCCCAAGGATCCAGAAAGAATCCGTTTTGACCCATCTCACAGGGAAGTAGACGCTGATTGCCTTTTATATAATTAATAAGTCCATAATTAAAATACGCCCTAAACCAATCTTTAGGTCTTTTTGATTTAAGCAGTAAATTTATCAATTTTGTAAACTCTGCGCAAACTTTATCCTTATCTTCGATGTGATTATCCCATTTTTGAAAATAATGGGAATTATGCAAAGTTGCGGTAGCGAATTCATAACCTAATTCTTTGGATAAGAGGTAAAGCTTGGTAAGATCACCACAGTTTAAATCCTGGACAGTCATCCCGAAACCGATATCTTTAATTCCCATTTCTCTGAGCTTATAAAGCGTTTTTAATCCTCGGTTAAATCCCTCGGGTATTCTGCGAATTTCATCATTGGTCTTCTGCATTCCCTCGATGCTGATTCGAATTCCAATATCGGGGAAACGTTTAAATAGCTCAACAATCCTATCGGTAAAATAACCATTTGTGCTTATAACGACCCTCTTGGACTTCTTTCTTAAAACCTCAACTATCTTTGGCAGATCCTGGCGCACAAACGATTCTCCGCCGGTAATATTGCAAAAAAACATATTGGGAAGTTTTTCAATTATATCCACACCTATTTCCTCTGAAGGCATGGTAGGATTATTCCACACCTGGCACATATTGCATCGCGCGTTGCATCTGTAGGTTATAATGATTGAGCCGTGTAATTTAGTTTTCATTCTTGCTCTCTGCTATCTCTATCGCCGTTAAGGAATGCGGCTCAAAGGTAAACTTAAAAATTGGTCTATCTATTCTAAACTCGCCATCCTTTATTCTTATATTGTTGTGGTTTACCTCATTTGTTGCATCTATGCTTGGACCATTTAAAACCCAGAAATGACCTGTTTTTGAGGGCTTAAAATCTTTTAATTCTATAGATGCAGTGATGCTGCCTTGCAAGTTTTTATTTATAACCATCAGATAAACTTTATTTTTATCTTTATCAATACTGGCGTTTACAGACAAATAAGGAATTCTATTATTTTCAACCATATAGTAACCGGAATCGACCTTCGTCAATAATAAACTATCCCCAAAATGCTTATGATACAATTCAAATACATAAAAATTAGGCCTTTTATAATAATTGTTATAGAGGGTTTTGCGAGTTCCGTCAAAATCATTGGCAATCATTCCCCAGTATTCATTCACGAAATTCCAATAATTAGCCATTAATATCCTATTCTGTGGTTCCATAAAAATGCGTATTAACTCGGCATTTAACAATGCCGTACCTAAGCAATATCTGTAGGGAACTGGTTTTTCCTGAGCAAATCCGCCATTGTATTCAGTAACAGCAATCAGCACATCTTTTCCGGATGTCTTCTTCAAAAGTCTTAAACTGCCTTGAAAAATATTTTCATATTCAAATATAGGTATTCCTAAAGATATTTCAAAGATATTTTCTGGTTTCATGCGTTCTAGTCTTTCTCCCCGGGCAGGCGTAGGATAAAGATGAATAATAGCAAAATCCAAGTTGTCATTTACTATCCTCAACAACTTCCTGTTCCAATCATCAGTATACAAAACAACACCTATTTTAATTTTAGGGTCAATTGCCTTCATTGCGTAATAATACTTTAGATATCTTGCTGCGTATTCCTCAGCAGAAACGTTCTTTATTCGTCTGCTATCTCCGTCATAAACTTCGTTACCTATCTCAAAATAATTCACACCATAAGGCAAAGGGTGGACGTTTTTAGCCCTTTGTTTGGCCCAGTCAATACCGCCGTTTAAATTACTTCCATCATTAGGCGCATTAAGATATTCTACTAGATCAGTGGCATCATGCTCGTCACCAGTAAAATAACTCACAGTTAAAATCGGTTCTGCTTTTATCTCTTCGCAAGTTTTTAGAAACTCGTCTATCCCATACAAGAAATGTTTACGCTTACTACCGATAGCCGTTTTCCAGTCATAATGATGCGCCCCGCAACCACCGGGAAAACGCACAGCGGAAATTCCCGCCTCTATTGCTAACGCCGTTACTTCATTAACAAAAGTTTTTTTCTCAGGATCCCAAAGTCCTGCACCGTAATCTGAATAACCATAATATTGTTTTGACCAAGATTCATAAGTTGTTGGGTCATATCCTAGAAAATTGTTGCCAAGAATTTTCTTCTCCACAGTAATAGAACTTTTGCCAACATCTACTAAAATTACATTATTCTTTGGAACAGCACATATATTATAAAAAGTAAAGATAAATACGAAAATTAAAAGAAGAAGAAAGGCGTTGTTAACGATCTTCATATTTTTCCACTCTCAATAGTTCATACACTTCTTTTGTTTTATAAGCTGACTCCATCCAGTCCCATTTTTGATTAGATAATTCTCTTGCATTCATAGAAATTTTTTCTGCAAGCAATCGATCAGTTAAAAGCACTCTTATTTTCTCTGACAGATCTCGAGCATCGCCTCTTTTAAAAATCAAACAATTTTCCATATCAACTGCAAATTCCTTAAATATATCTATATCGCTCGCAATAACTGGCACTCCGCAGGAAAATGCATATCTTAATACACCACTCTCAAATGCATTCTCGTATGGCACTAAAATAATATCAGAAGCCTTATAATATGATTCGATAAATTCATCGCTGATAAAATTATTCCTAAAAACAATTCTACTCTTTAAAAACTCATTCTCTAATTCTTTCCTTAGCCATCCTATATCATAATTTTTAGAAACTTTCCCTACTATTAAAAACATGCTATCAGTACAATCTTTTAACATTTTAAAAGCCGAGATCGCTGTTTCCAACCCCTTACCAGGTCTAATATTGCCAAAAAATAGAATTATTTTTTTATCAAGACAAATGCCTATTTTTTCCCTCGCTTCCTTTTTACCTAACTCAGTATTAAGGAAGATACTATAATTGCCATGTGGAATTATTTTTACTTTTT
>ENA-UOWG01002656-UOWG01002656.1-activated-sludge-metagenome-genome-assembly--contig:-NODE-2656-length-14840-cov-35.922962_pt1 | contig 14840 bp, 16 predicted proteins | sample MGYA00238147_ERZ761563 | MGnify/ENA primary metagenome ERZ761563 (study PRJEB28884, sample SAMN05720216) | anaerobic digester metagenome | isolation source: active sludge of municipal... | reverse complement strand
TGCCCTCAATTTGAAAATCAATAAAGAAGATGCAACTAAATCTGTCCATCCATCCGCCTGACCAGCAAAGTCATAAGTGTCTTGTCCTGGGTTTTTTCAGCGATGAAAGACCGCCGCGGGGTATCTGCGGGTTGATGGATTGGCGTCTCAACGGCATGATTTCTCGGGAAATCAAACAGGGTCACCTAAGCGGCGATTTTAAAGAAAAGGTGGCGATTCCTTATCCGGAACGCATCGGCTCCGAATTGCTTTTTCTTTTCGGGCTGGGTAATCTCGTCGATCTTTCCTACGATCGCATTTACACCGCGGCTTATGAAATTGCCGGCGCAGTGGATGCCATGAAACTTACTGAGTTTACGTTTGATCTGCCGGGGGAAGGGCGATCGGAACTGACTACGGCCGGGATTCTGGAAGCCATGATGACCGGTTATTTTGATTTTTTATCGGATGACGTGAGTAAGCTGGCCAATTTCAGTATCTGTCTGATTACTTCCTCCGAGCGCTTAAAAGACATTGAACAGGGAATTGAACAATTTCATAAAAACGTGAAGCACTTGGGATCCGTCGATTTCAGTGCCCTGGAACCGCATTTTACCTGATTAATTAGTCCATATGTTCCAATGATAATTTGGCGGGTTGTTTCCCAAGAAGCACCATGCCGAAGTGCTCATATTTTTCACCGGTTTTTGTATCCATGTCGTGCCAACGCGCCAAAAATTCGCGTTCACGCAGCCACGTTCGGCGAATCGTTGCTGGATCTTCAAAAAGCAAAACATCCTTGTTGCCGCCGATGACAATGGCGTAATGGCCGTTGTCCCAGTTGCGACGCCAGTCGTCGAGCGTCATGTAGCGATCCGCCCAAGCCTGCAAGAGAACGATCACCGGCGTTCCCGCGTCTACATATTGCTTGAGCTGATTGAGTGACCATTGCGTGCCCGACTTCACTTCAAAATCGTAGCTTTGCGCCGCCGCGATCATGGCCTGAGGCGGCGTTCCTTCTTCCTCAGTAGTGCCGAGCGTGCGCATCAATTCATCGCGATCTATTTCCACGCCGTAATACGTCATCACCGTCTGAAGCGCTTGCACGCCGCAATCGTAATCATAGATTTGTTTACCGATGTGCAGATCGATCATCGACATTTTTTGCGATTCCTGAAGAGACTGAATCGTTTGTGTGAGCGATTCGGCAAACGTGCGTCTTAGCCGGTTGATCTGCCCGACATTCGGTGTGCCGTCTTCGTTCTTGAAGAGGTGTTCATTGGTTTCTTGAATAAAGGCGGGCGCGCGGGCGCCGACCCTTTTTATTGCGTTGACCGAATGTGCGGCGCACACGTGACCGTGCACGGTGACATACTCCGAGCCATTTACAGTAACCAGCACATCGGGCAGGCGTTTGCGCAGCTCGGCGGCATAGGTCTCCACAATCACATCCGGACAATAGTAGAGCGGTTTCTCGTCGCGATCCGTCTGCTGAAAATTCATCAGGTCGATTTGATTATCGGCAATACCGCGGGCAGTCACTGTGGAGTGACCGTCAAAGAGCAGACCTGCCCCGGCGGATATATTTTCTTCGATGTTCCGGTGAAAAGCTTTCAAATATTTATCGGACCAAGTTGCACGCATGGAAGCGGAAGGTTCATATCCTTTACGATAAATCGGTCGGCCGAACACGTCGTGAAGTGGCACGCTTTCATCGATATCCGCCGGATCACGGTTGGCCTCAAGCAGGATGCTGCAATAGGGGAAGACCAAATGCCGGTTGGCAAGAATGTCACGAAAATCATACAGCCATTGAGTATGCCAATCGACGTTTTTAATCAGCACGGTAAATTCGTCCGAAAGGTCCTCGAGCGAAATTTCCGGCGGAATGACAACGCCACTGTGCGGCACAACAACCAGAATATCCGAACCTGTCATATACCAACCCTTTATTGTGATATGCCACTTTGCGGTCCATCATGGTTGTGGATATTGTAGCGCTTTTCTCCAGCTTTGGAAATGTAAAAGAAACAAAAGAATATCAATATATTAGCAATTATTTATTGACAGGAATAACCGTTGTTCCTATACTCCAGTCTAACAAAAACAGGTTTACGCCGGAATTCATGCTCACTCCATCCCAAACAAAAATAACACGCTTCTCAGGCTGGATAACGCTTACAGGCGCGATGATAGCCTACGGCGGCATCTGTGGTGACATCACTTACGCTTACGGGGTCTTCCTGCCGTCGATGAATGAAAACTTCGGGTGGCCTCGTTCGACTCTGTCCGGGCCCTACACGCTTTTTCTAATTATCGGTGGTATGCTGGGGCCGTTAGTCGGATGGACCATTGCCAGATTTGGCGCCAGAAAAAATATTATTATGGGAAATATTTTTGCGGTAATTGGTTTGCTGGGCATGTCTCAGGTCAGTGAAGTCTGGCAGGTCTATATCTTTTTCGGGGTGCTAGGCGGCCTAGCCCTGGCCTTTGCCGAATTTTTAACTGTGACGACGGTCATCAATCACTGGTTCATCAGAAGAAGGTCTCTGGCGCTGGGATTTCTTTTCGCCTCTGGCGGTATCGGCGGATTTTTTCTGCCGCCGCTGATCATCTCATTTATTTCCGGTTTGGGCTGGCGCCAAGCATGGATCTGCCTGGCTGGTTTTCATTTTCTTTTGACAGTTATTCTGGCCGGACTTCTCATCCGGAATACTCCGGAGAGTGAAGGTCAGGTACCGGATGGGCAGGTGTCTGCAAGTCCCTCCGATCAATTTCACAGCGCTTCAAAGGGTCGTGTTTATTCAACGCCTGTGGACTGGAACGCCCGCGAAGCCCTGCGCACGCCGGCCCTTTGGGTTTTGTTGATTTTGTTTTCAGTTCTTCTGTTTGCCACCAATATGTTGACCACTCATCAAGTGGTCTATCTCCGTGATTTGCAGTATTCCCCGATGGTATCGGCCACGGCTCTAGGGCTTATGCTGGGGATGAGTGTCCTGGGAAGGCTGATCAGCGGCATTCTGGGTATGCGGTTTGATGGACGGTATCTGGCAGCCGTATTTTTTGGCTGCATGGGATTGGGCATTGTGTCGCTGATGAACGCGCGAGGAGTCTTTTTTGTCTATAGCTATTCTATTCTAACCGGCATTGGATTCGGCGGAATGATCGTGCTTCTGCCCAATGTCATGGGCGCATATTTCGGACGCATGCACTTTTCCCGTATCGTCGGCTGGACGACGCCCGTGGTGACACTCGCAAGCGCTGTCAGTCCGACGCTTGCCGGATTTCTTTATGATACGACGGGAAGTTATTTTATGCCATTCACCTTCGCGGCGGCGCTTCTTTTTGCTTGTATTGTTCTGGCTTTCCTGGCTCGTCCACCCCGCCTGCCTGTTGCTATCCGGTAAAGGGCAGATCCTCTGGTAAAAGAAGAGTTTCTGATTCTGGTCCAACCTCAGGTGATCGAATATTTCCAGGCTAAAGCCAATTACTATGAGCGCTGGCTGCGTCATATGCGCGGTGAACAGAAAAATATGTTTTATCCGCTGAGGAGAAGAAATAAGGGCTTTTACTTGCCAAAGTAGCTTTTGATGTTTTCCGCTGTGCGGGTGATGAGCAGGCGGCGGGCTTCGATGCTAGCCCAGGCAATGTGCGGGGTCACGTAAAGTTTTTCTTTATGGCGGACTTTTAAAAGCGGGCTGTTAGCAGCGATGGGTTCCGTACTCAGAACATCCAGACCCGCGCCGGCAATCCGGTTTTCATTGATGGCTTGCGCCAAGGCTTGTTCATCAACAATGCCGCCTCGTCCTAGGTTGAGCAGATAGGCGGTCGGTTTCATCATGCGAAGTCGGGCCTCGTTTAATAAATTCCGTGTTTGATCGTTCAGGGGGCAATGAATGGAAACCACATCGGCGGTGCGCAGTAACTCTTCCAACGGCAGATGCCGGTAGCCGGACGTCTCAAGATTCTTGCCGGATGTCGAGGTGTAGGCAACTTGAGCGCCAAAAGCTTGGGCCACCTGCGCCACACGTTTACCGATGGCGCCCATTCCAATAATCCCGAAAAACATATCTTTTAATTCCCGGAATTCCCGACCAAGGTGCGTGAAAACCAGACTTGCGGCGTACTGACCGGATTTAACATAGTCGTCATAATAGGCGCTGCTGTTTAATAAATAAAAAAGCATGGCAAAGGTGCATTGGGTGACCGATTCGGTGGAATAGCCGGCGACATTTTTAACCGTAATCCCTTTTTTAGCGGCATATTCCAGGTCGATATTGTTCATGCCTGTGGCGGCAACTGAGATCAATTTCAGTTCCGGGCAGGCGTCCATCACTTCGCGGTCGATCACAACTTTATTGGTGATGACCACGTTATGACCGCTGATATGATTAATGCGCTCGGCAGGTTTGGTTAGTTCGTAACCTACGTAATCTCCCAGTGTCGAAATTTCCGCGAGATTATCAACATGACCTATGGTCATAGCGTCCAGAAAAACTATTTTAATGGGTTGACTCATGATGCTCCGGTTCCGTTATTTTTTCGAAATACATGTAGTATGGATAACAGGTAAATTCTGTAAAACCCATCCGATGTGTTGTTCAGGGGTGGATGATGTGTGAAACCCTGTCCCACGTATTACTGGTCTGAAAAACATGATATGATCTTGGTAAGTATATGAAGTTGCTGAATATGTGTCAAGCAAATTCACTGTAAATTCCGAGAGAAACTGATTGACATTAAAGGTGTTTTTTTTTATGATCGCTCATAAAAATTGATAAGAGAAGGTACATAAATCCATACGGAATGCTTAAAGATGGAGGCAATGATGAAGATATTAGTCGCATATGTAGGAGGATTAGACTCTGATCGCGCGGTTCTGGAAGTAGCCAAGAAACACGCCAAAGCATTTAATGCTACTCTTTATATTGCCAGTTCCATGGAACGAGTGTCGGAAAAAGAGCAGATGGATCTGCAAAAAGTCGAAAAACAACTTGCCTATGTCAAAGAAACTCTGGAAGCTGAAGGCATCGCCTGCGAAACGCACATTCTGGTGCGGGGACTGACACCCGGAGAAGATATTGTGGAATTTGCGGTCGATAGGAAAATGGATGAAATCATTATCGGTATTGAGAAGACTTCCAAGGTGGGCAAACTGTTTTTCGGATCCAATGCGCAGTACATTATTCTGCAATCGCCTTGTCCGGTGGTATCGGTCAAATAATTGAGAGATGATTCTTTAAACGGCTAGAGGAAGTTTTCTCGCTGCGTGGTATGGTTATAAAAAAAAGGCTTGCGCTCCTTCAGAAGAGCGCAAGCCTTTTTCTATGGGATCTTCATGCCCGCCGGGTGGGGCTATTTCTTTCTTTTGGCCAGTTCTTCAGCTCTTAATTCCTTGCGCAGAATTTTGCCGACGGTCGATTTCGGCAATTCCTTGCGGAATTCGACTTCCGACGGCAGTTTATAGGTGGCCAGTTTCTGCTTGCCGTATTCGATCATTTCTTCCGCCGTTGCCGTTTCGCCTTCTTTCAGCACAACAAACAGTTTGATGTTTTCACCACGTTTTGCATCAGGTATGCCAATAGAGCAGGCTTCCTGAACTTTGGGGTGTTCGTAGTACACCTCATCCACATCTCTGGGATAAACATTAAATCCACCGGTGATGATCATATCTTTCTTGCGATCCACGATATAGAAGTAGCCGTCCTGATCCATCGTGGCGATATCGCCCGTGTAGCACCAGCCGTTGCGCAGGAGGCTCGCGGTTTCTTCCGGTTTGTTCAGATAGCCCTTGGTCACCTGCGGACCGCGGATAATCAGTTCGCCTGGCTCGCCTATAGGCATATCTGTTTCGCCCTTGTCCAGATCGACAATCCGGCATTCGGTATCAGAGATCGGAAGACCGATGCTGCCGATTTTACGGACGCCTTCGAATGGATTGGTATGGGTCACGGGCGTGGTTTCTGTCATCCCGAAACCTTCCACGATTACCGCGCCTGTTGCTTTTTCAAAATCATGAATCACTTCTACCGGCAGAGGCGCGCTACCGGAAAAGAAACCTTTGAAACAGGTCATATCCGTTGTTTTTATTTCCGGGTTATTCAACATGCCGATATACATGGTTGGAACCAGCGCCCCAAAAGTCGGCTTGAATTTTTTGATGGCTTCCAACAGGGGCTCGGGCTGAGGCTTGGGAATGAGAATATCTCCCCACGCCATGAAGACCGATAAATTCATGGCGCAAGACATGCCGAACACATGGAAAATGGGAAGCGCGCCCAGACTGACTTCGGACGTTCCGGCAAAGCGGGGGAACCAGGCGGCGATTTGCTGCACCTGTTTGCTGATGTTGGCATGGGTCAGGATGACGCCTTTGGAGACGCCCGTGGTGCCTCCGGTGTACTGGTACATTGCTGTGTCATCAAAAGTCAACTTAGCCTTGGGTGGATTAGATTGTGCTTTCGCGATGCAATCTTTCCATTGATAAACGTCATTAGCCTGTTTCATAGGCTTTGACGGCAGAAGCCCCTTTTTCTTACCGACCAGCGGGAACAATAAATTCTTTGGAAACGGCAGATAGTCTCCTATCGATGTGATAACAATTTGTTTGACTTTTGTTTTGGGCCGCAAATCGATCATCCGGTTGGCCAGCAGGTCGATGGTGACCATGACCTTGGACCCGGAATCGTTGAGCTGATGTTCGAGCTCGCGATCGGAATAGGTTGGATTATTTAAAACAACAATGCCACCCAGTCGATGGATGGCATAATAAGCCACAACACAGGGAATCATGTTGGGCAGGATAATGGCGACGGCATCGCCTTTTTTAATGCCCACGCCGGCGAGCCAGCTCGCAAAGCGGTCCACCATGTCTTTAAACTCCTTGTAAGTCATGGTGTAGCCCTGGAAGTTCAGGGCCATGCGGTCTGGAAACTTTGACGCCGACCGGTCCAGGATATCGGGCATGCAAATTTCTTCGTATTTGACTTTTTCCGGAACACCTTTGTCGTAAGACTTCAACCATGGTTTTGACGCATAAGATACTTCTCCAGCCATTTTAACTTCCCTCCTAAGTTTTGTTAAGACGATGTGAATGAAGCAAACTGTATCGCGTTTTACTTTTTTATTATTTCTCTGTTATGATACCTCCTGATATTTTATAGTTTAGTAAGTTTAAAAAAACACATACACCTAGTTTTTATAGTTTGGAGCTTTTACCAATTTTTTGCGGCAAAAGCCATAAAATATTCTTTCCGCGGACAGAAAGTTTTCATATCCGGCCCTATTTCGACTATTTAGCTTTATTAATTATTTTTTCAAATGTACAAAAAGCGCGTCTCACACCTGGTTTGTTTTGATTTGAAGGCTGTGATTGCAAACCGCTTGGCAGAAATATTATTTTGAGGATATTTAAAAATCTAAGGGGAACGCTATGAAAAAGAAATCGAGAGATTTGGAAAAAACCTATTCGACCGCTGAATTTGTCACCATACTTCGGCGTCTGGCCGATGCGCTGGAAAACAGGAAACGTTTTGCCATCATGGTTGCCGGAGAGAGAATATCGATACCGTCTCGCGCGACCTTTAATGTGGAGCACGAACGCGAAGGCAAAAATGAGGAAATTGAGTTTCAGCTCAAATAGACTAATGGATGAGCTGAAGATTTCCGGTACCGGCGGCAGCGACGCCCATAAAATTTTTAACATCGGTTCGCATGTGACCCTGTTTGAAAACAGGATCACATGCGAAGAAGATTTTATCCGTGAAATCCGCGCGGGCAGAGTCAGTGCTGCAAAAAGAATTTAAGGCAGAGACACGTTTTTCTGTTGGCATGAGGTCATACCATGCGTCCCTGCCGGTTTATTGTATGAAGTTATTCGCCTGTGAAAACGGGTTCGCGTTTTTGAAGAAAGGCTGTTATGCCTTCCACGGCGTCTTTGCTGGCAGCAAGTTTGTTTGACCATTCCTGATCCAGCCGCAGTCCTTCATCAAATCCTTTATCCATCCCCACGCTCATACCGTCCAGGACCGCCGCCACAGCCAGCGGCGGCCGTTTGGCCAAGGCTGCGGCAAAGGCTGTTACTTCTTTCATTAAATCAACCGCTGGGATTACTTTATCGATCAGGCCTATTGCCAGAGCGTCCGCAGGCGCCATTCTTTTGCTGAAAAGGATAATATCCAGCGCTTTGGATTTTCCCAGTACCCGGGGCAAACGCTGAATGCCACCCCAGCCGGGGGTAATGCCAAGATTCACTTCCGGCAGCCCGATGAACGCCTTGGGATGATCCGTCATAAACCGGAAATGGCAGGCCAGCGCCATTTCGCAGCCGCCTCCCAACGCATGACCGTTAATGGCAGCGATAAAGGGTTTGGTTGAACGGGAAATGGCGTTCATGATCTCGTTGCCATTGGGACCCTTTGTAATGTTGGCGACATCCGAAACATCCATGCCGGCGCAGAAACCCTTTTCTCCGGCGCCCGTGATGATCACGGCCCGCGTCTCTTTGCTATTATTCAGTTCGGTTACGGCATGGAAAAGTTCCTCCCGGATGCCCAAATTTACAGAATTCATGGGCGGACGATTCAAAACAATCGTTGTCACATATTCTTTCGTCGATACAATAATGTTTTTGTACTCCATCACCTTTCTCCTTTCATTTATAGAACAAGGGGCTGCAATCCTTTGTTCTGCGTTGTTGATCCTAACAGTCTCAAGCCTGACAGCCTATTCTTTCTGATGTGGCAGCCTCATTCCCGGATAAGGCACTTCAAAATACGGAACATTCGTCCCGCCAAGACTCCCGATAAAAGCCGTGCGGCGGTTTTTCCCACCGAAACAGATATTGGTCGGACGATTAATCAAGATGCCCTGAGGGTCTTCCAAAAATATCTCCAGCCTGCCCCGGGGATCGATGAATCCGATGGTGTTGGTTACGGGGAAGGCAACCCAAAGGTTGCCTGCTTCATCAAAGGCGATGCCGTCGGGAAAGCCAAGTTTACCTAAATATTCCGGTCCGTAAACCTCTGCCTGACCTAAAGGTTTATCTTGTTGGATAAGGTAACGCAAAATTCTGCGTCGCATGGTTTCGGCCACATAAACAAATTTTTCATCCGCGTCCAGAGCGACACCATTGGCAAAACAAATGCCGTTTGCGACGATCCTGGGCGGCCGGTCATCCGCGATCAGCGTCAGGCAGCCATCGGGGATGGGCGTCTTCAACGAGGCGTCGATATCGGGATTATCCGTGGAGTTGGAGACCCAGAGCCTGCCTGCAAAATCAAGAAAAGGGAAGTTAGGAGTGAACATTTTTTTACCATCAGCTTCGGTCATTAAAACTGTGTGTGTGCCGTCTGGTGCAACCGACTGAACTTCACCGTTGCCGATGTTGGCGACAATGCAATGACCCTCTTTATCGATACAAATACCGTTGGGCATGCCTCCCAAGTTTCCGAAAAAGAATGCGCGGCCGTTTGGGTCGATGCGCGAACAGCGTCCGTAACCATCAGCCGTATACATACTGCCATCATCCAGCGCCATGACACCTTCCGGTCTGGTGAGCCCATTGCCGATGACTTTTACATCCATCAAATCAATTTTCATCATGACATCCCTGAATTTTATTGACAGGGGCATTGCTTCTTTCTATACTTATCACCATCAGTTGCATTATAAAATATAAATTATTGGATTGCATATGTTTAATCGTTTAGTGAGCTACATTTTTCTGGTCTTTATCGCTTTGACGTCCATTCTGTTTTTTTGCATTGCTCTGCTTTTGCGCGTCGTTACTTATCCTTTTGACCGGCGGTTGCGGCTCCTGCATCTGTTTACCTGTTTTTGGGGTTCGTTTTATACCTGGACGATGCCCGCTTGGCGGATTCGTGTCGAGGGCCGCGAGAATGTTCGAAAAGACGCGACTTATATGATCGCTTCCAATCATCAGTCACAGCTGGATATCCTAGTCGCTTTCCGGCTTTTTTTTCATTATAAATGGGTGTCCAAAACTGAAATATTCAGTGTGCCGCTGATCGGCTGGAATATGACGCTTAACCGCTATGTGAAACTGAAACGCGGCGATAAGGAAAGCATTGCGCAGATGCTGAGGGAATGTGAAATGCATCTGGATGAGGGAAGTTCTATTTTCATGTTTCCGGAAGGCACCCGTTCTCCCGACGGAAAGGTCAAGGACTTTAAACTCGGCGCGTTTGAAATGGCTCTGAAGAAAAAAGTGCCCATTCTTCCCATTGTCATCAGCGGCACGAACAAGGCTCTGCCCAAATACAGCATGAACTTCACCGGCGTGCAGAAAATTTATATCAAAATTTTTGAAGAAATCCCGTATGCAGCGTTTGAAAATTTATCGGCGGAAGATACAGCGCAAATGGTGCGTCAATTTATTATCGAAAAATTGAAAGTGATGAACGAATATACCCTGGGTGGGTAAGGGCTTTTGAAAAACACTCATCTGCGGCGTTGCACTGCGAACCGTGCCGCTCAACGTATATTCATATACGCCTCGCGTCCCGCTTCTTGCGCGCCTTGCATCTAAACGTTTTTGAACAGCCCCCAAATATGTGGTTTTTAATCAGTCGGAATTAAGCTTTGAGCAGAGCGGCGCCGATTTTTTCCTGACGGATTTGCAAGCGCTTTTTTTGAAGTGTTTCCAGCAATTCCATATCCCTTTGAAGATACGTATAATGGCTTGGCACGGGAATTTTCCAGCGTTCGGAAAGTTGAGCGATGTTGGTGTGAAATTCGGCGGCAAGGCGCGCAAAGGTAATGCCAAGGGGCAAAGGGGAGTCACCGCTCCGATCCAGCATGCCGGCAGCTTCATGAGCGATGGTTTGCAGGGTTTGCCAGAAGGCGTTGAGGGCGCCCCATTCGCCCTGCAGGACGCGATCTGCGGACGTAGAATTTCCCCGGATGGCGGCTGTTAGAAGATCCAGTTGTGCGGCCATGCCGCCCAGAACAGGTCCCATCATCACCACATCTTCTATTTCTCCCAGGGGGACAACGATGTCCTGCCAGGCATTTCCTTTCTTTCCCAGAATAGATTTCTGCTCGATGAGACAATTGTTCAGTTGAATGCCGCCGTGCGGTGACGGTTTTAAAAAATTCAAGGGCATCGGCGGTGTTACGGTGAGGCCTTGTGTGTCGCGTGGGACGATGAACGCCGTAAAACTTTTTAACGGCGTTGAGTCATCGGTTACGGCAACAACAATAAAAACATTGGCAATCGGGCCGTTAGTCAGATAGGTTTTTTCTCCGTTCAGACAATAGGACGCGTCCTTCTTTCTGGCTGATGTGGTTAGTGTTTTAGGAGAAGCGCCCCGCTGTGGTTCGGAGACGGCAAAAGAAAAAGTTGTCTTTCCTTCGGCCGCAGCACGCAGGTATTTCCGACGCTGCTGAGCTGTGCCAAACGAACCAACGACATAATGGGCGATAATCTGTTGAAACAGCCAGGATACGGCAAACCCTAGATTGTATCCGCTTCTGACAAAAGCCTCTCCCGCTTTCAATAGATCGAGATACCCGCCGCCTATGCCGCCATAATTTTCTGTGATCCCGATTTTAAAAAGGCAGCTCTCTCCCATTTTCCGCCACAGATCCGCGGGAAATTCCTGTCCCGTCTGCAAATCCGGTCGGCAGGCAATATGCTCTGCGGCAAAAGCCGCAGCCTGTTTGTATATTTTTATCTGGTTTTCAATTGCCAAAGAACTCCCCCATTCGTATGAGGATTGAAATGTCTCCTTGGGTTGTATATTTCTTTTCCATGAACATCTTTTGACCATCCGCTTTTTTTGTCATGATGTCCATCCAGACTTCGAAGGGTGATTCAATGACAAGGTCGGGATTACTGCTCTTTCCCAAGCCAGTTTTGAATCTTCCATTTTCAATGACAAAATAACATTCTCCCGCCACCTGACCTGAAAAATTGAACTGTATGGTGAATCTGGCGTCCCGGGCCTTATTTGCTTTAAATGCAAATTTCATTAATATCAGGAAGGTTTCGATGGAGTCTGGACGTGGGATCAGACCACTCTTCTGGGCATCTCCCATGGTGACGCCCTCGTTGATGCATGTCTGCCACATCAGGTTCCCCAGAGGCGCCATTTCTTCAAAGTTGGTAATCGGTTTTTTTATTCTGGTCATGGTTTCCTGAGATATCTTCATGGACTGGACCAATTCCCGCCCGCCCTGAATCAGGGCCTCACGGATGTCGGATACCTTTTTTCCTGTGGATGATTTTGATATCATTTCAGATGATGTTCGATAGATCTCCGCCACAAGCTGTTCATGAAAAAGGAAATTCACATAAAATTTCAGCGCGTCGAAGACGCTTTCTTCCGGAAATCCGGCTACGGAAATGAACACGATAGGAGGCACTTTGTGCCTGTAGGGATGCGCTGTGACACCGTCGCGTTTTTCGAAAAAAGGAAGCGCAATCGGAAGCGTTCGCTCGATAAAGGTTTTCATGACAGCGTTCACGGTATAGTGAAAAAGCGGGGTGGCTAATATCACAAGATTGCTATCCAGATATTTGGGGAGAATTTCTTTTGTCATATCGTCTTTGTGGATGCAAACCCCTGGAGTCTTTGTCCAGCAGGTAAAGCATCCTATACAGTATCTGATTTTCTTCTTGCGAAGTTCGATAACCTCCACTTCAGCACCTGCTTCGCGCATGCCCTGAACCAGGTAATCCAACACAATTTCTGTCTTACTGACATCTCCGGTCCGGGCACTTGAATTGAAAGCTAAAACTTTCATGTGTTCCTTTCTCTCCCAAAATCACCGACTATCTGTTGATTTGAATAGCCTGGTTTCTCCTGATAATATTGATAATGGTTTCTTTGCTCAGTTTACCCCTATGTTTTTTCATTTGTACCAATCTGTTTCAACCGTTACGGGTTGTAATGTTGCATAGATCCTAAAATCAGTCAATCATTGCGTAAGGTGAAGTAACAGATAAGAAATCCGATCAGCCATTTTGAAAAATCGGTGAATCAACGGGAATGCTAATTATACCTACCATTCCACAGTACTTAGAAACTGTTGGAATTGCCATGAAACTCAAAAGAGCCACCATTCTGGCGAAATACAAAGACCAGCTTCTGGCGCCTTATTAATATCTGCGGGCTGCCGCCGCTGCCGGTAGCTCACCGTCAATACATTCCGGTCATACTGTAGTGTGAGCTGCTCAAGAAAGTCGGGCCATAGCTCTTGTTTGAAAGGCTCTTCCAGCAGATACAGAAGGGTAAGCAAAATGACCACGTCATGGGTGATAAAGAGGTGCAGGCCGGGTACGCCGCGGCTGTGCGCGATGGTCGTGTTGATGATACGCGGAATGCTTACACTGATTGGATAAAATCCGGGTACCGGTGGCGTCCCTCGCGCGAGGGATGCCACCAGGTCGTGCGCCTCCATAGACAAGTAGCTTTGCAAGGCCTGGGCGGTGTTACTTACGATGGCTCCTACCCCGCCTATCAGTTTGTTGACGTGTATCGGTAGATCCGTACCACTGGCTAAGCATATCGCTTCGGCGGTCTGGCGGCAGCGCAGAACCGGGCTGGTCGAAATGCTGGCAAGCCGTGATCCGAATTGCCGGCCCAACTCCTCGGCAGCGGCTCGTCCGTCAAGGGTGATAGGCACATCGTGTCCTATGTTGTCTTTGGGAAGTGGGCCACGCTCGGCGTGGCGCATTAAAACAATGGTCGTTGGGGTGATCATATAGAGACTATATTAGGTATCCTTCATACTGAACAGATGGTCGTGGCCGTCTTAATGATATTTATTGTTACCATAATCAAATTCATAACACATTTAGCTTTTTAAAATTCTTGGCCGTCCGGATAGCTTCATGGATGAGAAGTTTTGTCGAGTGAAGCCCCTCTGAGTCGTCTTTAACTCCAAGCTTGTCCCGCTTATAGGCAAATGTTTCGTCTCTTTGTCCAGACATAGCAGCCGCGCCGTAAAGCGCCCCTCCGTTATGGCACGATGGGGTTAGCATCTCATGAACAAGAAAAGCACCGTGGAGACTAGCCAATGTCGTCTCCATCCCCAGATTCCTGCACCAACCAACGGCCAGTGCAACTCCCACTTTTCCTTTTAGTGCTAAGTGCCCGTTCTTTCCGAAAGTAAAACAGCGGGTGCGATCGATGAGACAAGCCATTGTTCCCGAGAGGCGTGAAAAATAAACGGGAGAACCCAGGATGAGAATATCGCAGTCAAGAATTTTCTGAAGTATCGTTTCGGCGTCATCCCTGATGGAGCAAAGTTTATCTGGTGTCTGCTTTATCATACACCAGTTGCAATGTTTGCAATCTGCAATAGACAAGCCTGCAAGTGCAATTGTTTCCGTTGACACTCCCTCGTTTTTTGATGCCTCATCAAGGGCATAATTTAGAAGATAAGCCATGTTGCCGTTCTTGATTGGACTTGAGTGGATGCCGAGAACTTTAATCATACTTCTCCTTTGACGGTATATGATTGTGACCTAGCATAAAATTATGAACTTGAGAATTGATGTTTCGAGGGGAAAAAGTCTCGAACTGAGATTGTCTTTACAGCGGTTGTCAAAATCCTTGATCAGGGTGTTTCTGAACTCCTCAGGCGCCAGGATTACGATATTAGGAATCCATGATTTGAGGATATTGATAATGGCCTCGTACTGGCCTACCCGGAAAGAAACAACAAGCGAACCGTCGGGTCTCTCTTCTTTGATCTCCTGGGTTGGAAACAACATCTTCCGCCGCCTAAAATAATGACTGACCTTGGCATCGATAAGGACCGTAACCTCTAGATTCATATTGTCAGTAAACCAGATATTGGCACTGCCCTGCATCATAGAATCCAGCTCTGCC
>ENA-UOWG01002655-UOWG01002655.1-activated-sludge-metagenome-genome-assembly--contig:-NODE-2655-length-14841-cov-8.191871_pt1 | contig 14841 bp, 29 predicted proteins | sample MGYA00238147_ERZ761563 | MGnify/ENA primary metagenome ERZ761563 (study PRJEB28884, sample SAMN05720216) | anaerobic digester metagenome | isolation source: active sludge of municipal... | reverse complement strand
AACAAGGGAGTGGGTGGCAGTTGCTCTGACCGCAGATCATCAGCGTGTAGAGAGCAAGTGCTATTACACTGACGACAAGAAGGACGCAGAAGATACTGCAAAGCTTCTGCAAGAACAAGAAGACAAACGTGCCGAACAGCAGTTTGATGAAAAGCTTAGAGCGCTCATCACGGGTAAAGGTTTTTACTCTGATGAACGTAAAGCTGTCGTTGTTTTCATCAAGGACCATCGGATACAACTCCTTGATCTTTTGAGAGGAGTTTAACGTGTTGACATTCTACCATAGCCGATTTGCTGTTGGTCACAAGTGTTTTGTGATCCAACAAGGAGCCGCGGGCATGTGGCGTGTGCTCCCAGAGCAAGTGACGATTGAAAAAGTCATAATTGCTACTTACTACAAAAGCAATTATGCCAAAGTCACTTATCTCTGTTCGGACAGAGAAACAAGAGAGGAGGGGATGCTGGAAACTGGAGAAGAAATCCAGAATGTGTTGTTTGGTTCGGTGGTCGATGCGAAGGCAGCTTGTGGCCATCGAAATAACGTTTCTTTCTTTTGAGACAAAGGACAAAGACATGAGACCAATGCTACTCAACGATTTCCTCGCTCTACCAGAAGAGGACTTGATGTCCTTCTGGATCAAGGATCAGGTCAAGAACATTGACCATCCTGACGTTCAAGACTTCGCAGAAGCTTTGTTCTCCTACGAAGCTTACGGGCGTGCTGGCGCTTCTCAGATTCTCGCAGAAGCTGGTTACACGACTGACGAACCTCTGGTCAAGATTATTTCTTTGGCAAAGGCCAAGGAGCTTTTGACCAGGATGCGCAACAAAAACGATTTCACTATCTTTACTGTGGATTTCATCAAGCGCACAACTGGTGAACTCCGAAAGATGGTTTGTCGTTTTGGTGTCACGTCTGCTCTCCAAGGTGGAGAGAAAAGCTTCAAAGACTCCGATCATGACCTCAAGACAGTGTTCGATATGCAGAAACAAGCATATCGTTCAATCGCTCTTGAGTCCATTATCCGCATGAGAATCCACGGTCAGAAGTATCTGATCGAGGAAAACAAGGCGATAGCGGATCGTTTGGAGGACTGATCCTGTGTGGAACACACGGTGCTTTAAACTTTTCTGGTTTCTGTTACTGGCGCGCCTTTACTTTGCTCCAGATTGTGGCGCAACTACAAATGACAATCGAGAGCCTACGCGAGAGTGCGAAAATGTCCGGCCTGCCTGCAACTTAAAACCCCGTGACGGCGGCTCACGTAAGGTTTTAAAACTACATGCTACGGACATAGATCAAGAACGAGCTAGGGCAAAGCATTCTGCTAGGCTTTCGAGCCAATGCCCATAACCGTGGTGGGGAGGGTAACCTCCCCACCCACAGATTCAAAGGAGCGGGACATGTCTGAAGTTGAACAGATGGAACTGAGGAACATTAAGAAGCGGTATCGTGGAAAAAGTCCCACGATTACCAAGCTTCCTAACGGCCAGATCCTTGTGCAACTCAAGATGCGCAAGAACACGAAATGGATACACCGATGATTAACAGAACGATTGTAGACCACAAGTTTGCTCTTGGCCAAGAAGTTTACTTCTCATTGGCCAATAAGAAGGATATTCATGGACCAAAAGCTATTGATGCAATAATGATTGTCGTTGACAAGTATGCTGTTAAAGTTGTCTATGAAATTCATGGTGTTTATGTAAATGATAACTATGTTTTCGCTACGGAACAGGAAGCTAGGGAGGCAACCAAGTAATGCAAACATTTCTCCCTTATCCCGATTTTGAAGAATCAGCTAAGGCACTTGACACAAAGCGCCTTGGCAAACAACGTGTAGAAGCTATGCAGCTTCTGGATGCTTTACGTATTCGACAGGATTGGGAGCCTTTAGCTCCTGCGCAAATTCGTAACCATCCAGCCTGTCTTATGTGGCGCAACTATGAAACTGTTCTGTACTATTATGGTATAAAAGTCTGTGAAGTCTGGAGAGGACAAGGACATGTGGACAATGTCGTTCATAAACTTGTTCGTATGAGACTACCATTTGGAACGGCTCGTACTCCTTGGTGGTATGGTCTTAAGGAATATCATAAGAGCCATAGAATTAGTTTACTGTGGAAAGACTTTAACTTTTATAAGAAGATATTCTGCTCAACTGAAGAGCAAGATGTCGCACAGTCTTACCTGCGAACAGGTAGGACATTCCGAACGTGGTGGCCGACAGAGCATTTACAGGAGAAAGAGAGAGGTAATTCATGAGCAAAACAGTGACCAATGAACAAGTTGAGACACTCTTTGACAATATCGGTGATCTTGTCAAAGAAACACTCAATCCGAAGAAGAAGACCAAGACCAAAAAGCTTCCGCAAGTCAAGGAAGTCAAGGACAGTGAAGACAAGATCAAAATTGGTCTTTGGTTCATCAAAAAGATGGGTGGCGTGGAGTCCGCCCGTCGTGTCATCAACGCGGCCGAATCAGCTCTCAAAGAATTGGAGGGCTGAACAATGTGGAGTAAATACCAAGAGGACATTTTCGCTTGGGCGGACGACCTAGCGAAAACTCACATGCTCGTGAAAGCGGGCGCTGGTTGTGGGAAAACAACCACTATTGTTGAATTGTATAAGAGGCTCAGATGTAAAGATCCAAGAGCTACGATACAATTCATGGCATTCAACAAGAAGATCGCTCTTGAGCTTGGCGAACGTGGTGTTCCCGCGAGCACAATGAATGCTTTCGGCTATCGTTGTGTCATGAGGGAATTCCCAAAGATCAAACTCGAAACCAACAAGATTCGTAGCATTTGTAAAGCTGCGAAAGTTGAATGGCGAAAAGTTGGTCTAGTCAATCGTGTCGTGGATCTTATGAAAGCTTATCTTGTTCCCATGGACGGTGATCTTGTGGGACACATCAATTCACTTGTCAGTGAATTCGATCTTTCCGAAGATGAAATCAGTAAAGAGCTTGTTGAGCAAATCGCTTATGTTTTCCTCAATTCACTTCAGGACCGGTATACAATTGATTTCGCGGACCAAATCTGCTATCCTCATTATCTCGGTCTTTCTGTCCCGAAATATGATTTCGTCATTATCGACGAAGCACAGGATCTTTCTCCCAACAAACTTGAATTGGTTGCAAAAGCTGTTGGTCAATACTTCGTCTGTGTTGGTGATCCTCTTCAAGCGATCTATGGCTTCTGTGGAGCGGACTCCGAGAGTCTGAACAAGATCGTTGAACGTTTCTCCCCAATTACAAAAAGTTTGCCAGTAACTTATCGTTGTGGCAAACGTATTGTTCAAGAAACGCACAACTTGGGAGTTGCTCCTCCGGATTTCCAAGCTGGTCCAGACAACCACGAAGGTGAAGTACGAAGCGTCAAGTATGATGATTTCCGAAAACAAGTCAAACCAAAAGACTTTGTTCTTTGTCGAACTTCAGCTCCTTTGGTTAGAGACTGTTTTGCTCTTATCAAACAAGGTGTTCGTGCACAAATCGTTGGACAGGAAATCGGTGCTAAACTATCTACGCTTGCTGAGAAAATATTCAATTTCAATATCAAAGTTTCTGGCTCTAATGAAATGGATATTTTCTGTTCCAAATATGCTGAATACCGGCGCATTGAGGTTGGGAAGCTCCTTGCAGCCGAAAAGGATCAGCAAGCGGAAAATCTCGAAGATCAACTAGACTGTCTCTATGTCTTCACTGAAGGTTCACAAACTGTCGGTGAAATGCAAATGAAGATTGGACAAATGTTTGACGACACTATTAATCCCCATGCTGTAATTTTCAGTACAATCCACAAAGCCAAAGGTCTGGAAGCTGATGTAGTTTGGGCGTTGCCTTGCAAGATTAAACCTCCAAAGAAGGAGAAACAGAAACAGGAAGAGAAGAATCTGCTCTACGTCCTTGTGACAAGAGCCAAGAACCAATTCAATTGGGTGATCGCATGAAAACACAAATGGTTGGTCCAACCAAGTGTGATCTTTGTGCACGACCCATCATTGATGTTTTTATTGATGGGAAAACGTCACTTGGTCCTTGGGGTTATCTCTGTCCCATCTGTCATGCAAAAGCTGGTTGTGGTCTTGGTACTGGCAAAGGTCAAAAGTACCAAAGGAATTCCAAGGGACTCTTTGAGAAAGTTGAGGGATAACATGAAAATTGGAATTAAAACCAAATACTACGAAGGTGCGTGTGTTATTGAAAAACACCGGTATAGCAACGGTCGTTTGGCTTTACAGCTTCATGACCCTGAAACTTGGGAGAATATCATGACAGCTACTGTTAATCTTCCAGATCACCATTTGGACGAGAATCGCGTCCTTATCAAGAACTGGTCAGAGAATGAAGGGATTCTCGAAGCTTTACAACAAGCTGGTGTTGTAAGTGAAACTGAATATTTGGTTCCAACTGGTTATGTCCATGCCCATTGTGTCGAAATCCTTGAACCTTCATTGAGGGAGGAAAAACATGAATCGTGAATTCCTACAACTGGCTCATACGTTAGATCCAGTTAAACACACGATTGGTGGTTGGTTCTGGTCAGAAAAGCTCGACGGTCAACGAGCTTTCTGGGATGGTGGTATCTCACGTGGACTCGCTGCCGCTGACGTGCCATACGCTAATGTGGAGAAGCATGGTCGTTTCAAACAAGAAGTCTTCGCAACTGGCTTGTGGAGCCGTTATGGCCAAGTGATTCGTGCTCCCGACTGGTGGCTCAATAAGCTACCAAAGAATATTCCTCTTGATGGTGAATTGTGGATGGGCCGTGGCTCTTTCCAAGACGCCATGTCCACAGTCAAACATCATGAAGCTACGAATGCTTGGTCAAACGTTCGTTTTATGATCTTTGATCTACCACCAATACAAGCTGTCCTTGCAGATGGCCGTATCAACAATACAAATTTCCGTAAAACTTTCGAAGGTATCCAACGTTGGGAGCGAATCAACACGGATGTAAACCGCTTCCGACCATTTATGGAATTTATGTCGGCACAAGCGTTCTTACGTGTGAATCAAATTGAAAATGATATTGTTCAAATTTTACACCAAGAGCGTTTGCCACTCGCACAAAATGCTGCGCTAGAAGTTATTGACAAACAATGTGCTAAAATCAATCAAGAAGGTGGAGAAGGTATTGTACTTCGCAAACCTGAATCTTTTTGGATGCCTAAGCGCACATTGACTTTACTCAAAGTTAAGAAGCTTCTTGACGCCGAAGGTGAAGTCATCGGTTGTATGAGCGGAAGACGAACGGAGAAAGGGTCAAAACTCCTTGGCAAAATGGGTTCACTCATTGTCAAGTGGAATGGAAAAACGTTTGAACTCTCTGGTTTCACTGACGAAGAGCGGATGTTTGAATCTGATGCGATGGCAGCTCATGCAGCTTTGTACCCAGGTCAGGAAATGCCTGAATGGGTCGTTGTTCATCATTTCAAACGTGGCTCAAAAGTCACGTTCCAATATCGGGAATTGACCAAGGATGGTCTTCCCAAAGAGGCGCGGTATTATAGAAAGGAAGAGCAATGATACCCTTCGGAATCATTAATCGACCGACAGAGATTGTGACTAGACGCAAACAGTCACATGTCCGTGGTTCTATTGTTGAGCTATTTCAATACATTCGTGGTTTGGAGCCACATCAATGTATTGAGGTACGTTCAGATGTTTTGTCTACAAGTAACATAATGAGCTTGTACCAAGAAGCCAAGCGTCAAGGGTATAAGCTTCATTGTGTTTGTGACGGAAACAAACGGCTCCTTTGGAGTGAAAAACATGTTTGAACTAGGCGACCAAGTACGACTCTACAAAGAAGGAGAACTCCTACCAATTGGTAAGGGGAAAGTTTCACTTATCCAAGATGAACATGTTGGTATTGAAAACGAAGGTGTTTTTAACATTAAGAATGTTGTCAAAGACATAACGTATTTATCCCCCACGTCACTGTCTCTTTTTGAAAAAGACAAAGACGAATTTTATATGAAATATTTGAGCCGAATGAAGGCTCCGCTATTCCTTCAGACACAACCTATGTCACTTGGTTCAGCTTTTGACGCCTACGTCAAGAGTTATATCATTGAAGCGTTGTCAAATGCTAAGGGTTATAAGTATTCGGACGACTATAAATTTGAAAAACTATTTGAAAAACAAGTTGAGTCACATAACAGAGCTTGGGCACGTGAACACGGGAAAATTTGTTTTGACCGTTACAAAGCATCAGGAGCCCTTGCCTCTTTAATGTTGGAACTCAATGCGGGTGACAAAGCTCCTCGGTTTGAATTCAGAATGTTGGGTAAGATCGGTCCAAATCCTGAAGGAAAGACTGTTCCTATCGTTGGTGTACCAGACCTCTACTTCCAAAACTCGATGGACGCCCACGTAGTTATTGACTGGAAAGTCAATGGCTATTGTTCCAAATATCCACAGTCTCCGAAACCGTTCTATACGATTTGTCGGGATTCTTGGGTCGGGAATCAGAGCCGCAACAATAACCAATCTCACAAGGAAACTATGACTGCGCTCCAGAAAGGTATCCTTGTAGATATTGCTCACCACATGGAAACTGTGGATGAACAATGGGCGATGCAGTTGACCACGTACGCTTGGCTCCTTGGAGAGCCAGTTGGTGGTGATTTCATTGTTGGCATCGAACAGTTGTCTGGTGCTAGTGTCCGTGTCGCAAGCTTCCGGAATCGTGTTTCTAAAGCTTATCAAGAAAAGCTTCTAACACGGTACCAGAACGCTTGGGATGCTGTCTGTGACCCACAGAAGTATTACGGTCGGGCTCAATGTGAGCTGTTGGAAAAACAAGCGGTGACTCTCCACCCGACCGGAGACGCCAAAGAGGATTGGTTCAGTTCAGTGACAAGGAGCCGACAATGAAAAGTCCGTTGACTTGGGATGCCATTTTTGCTTTCATTTTTGTTGTGTGGTTACTCATTGTAACTCTCACTGGTTGTAAGATGGACACGTACCGTGAAGATGATAATGGCAAGTTACAGAAAAACTTGCCTTCCGCTGAAGAACTACGGCCCGTTTGTCCGATGTAAGGAGGAGCCATGAAAGCCATATTCATTCTTTTCTGTTTGCTCAGTTTGTTTTGGTTCTGTGTCAAGTCCTGTTCTTTCCCACACACGGAACGATCACATGTGGTCATTCCTGATGCTGTGGACAACGCGTACACGAGAGCCAACAGGAGGCACTTCGAAAATGGTAATCGTTGAACCGTCGGTCAAACTGTTGGAGAGCACGCCCTTTCCGATACAACTTATTGCCAAAGCCGCAAGGGTCTGCTATCAAAGTCAGGAACATTCTTCACGCCCAGATGAAGAAATGGTCCGTATGATTTTGAAAAACGGACATGAAAGTGTTATTGAACACGCCTCAGCTACAATAGCCATTGTCTGTGACCGCGGTGTCACTCATGAAATTGTACGACATCGCCTTTGTAGTTATAGTCAAGAGAGCACAAGATATTGTAATTATAGTTCCAAAAAGTTTGGGGCTGAAATCAAAGTTATTCAACCACCGGATTTGCATGGTAAGACACTTGAGATTTGGAAACAAACTGTTCTCGCTTGTGAGATTGCTTATATTGAATTGATAGCTAATGGTGTCAAACCTCAAATCGCTAGGGCAATTTTACCGAATTGCCTTAAGACGGAAATCGTCATGACATGCAATTTCCGTGAATGGCGACATTTCCTCAAGTTGCGTTGTGCACCAGCTGCACATCCACAGATGCAGGAAATCGCTAACATGGTTCGTGTTGTTCTTCAAGAGTGCTGTCCCATTGTCTTCGAGGAGCTGCCAACATGATACAGATTCGTTTGGGTAAATACCGCCATTGGAAGGGTAAAATGTACGAGGTCACTGGCTTTTCTACCTTGTGTACAGGTGAAAAACTTGTCAATCTCGTGCATTATAAGAGCCTTGATGACGGACTCTGTTGGTCCCGAACTGTTGAGGATTTCACTTCGACAGTTGAAAATAATCAATTACGTTTCTTGCTCATGGAACCTTTGGATGCGCCTTATGATCTATTGATCGAAACAATCAAGACGTGCAAAAAGATCTGGGATCAGTGCGTTGAGAATGACCCAGGTTGGTTGTCTAATGGTAATGGTGGGGCTCTTAAGTATGTGGTTGGTGACAAGATCGCTTTCGCGAAGTCCATTCGCCTTATTGATAAGGCGAAAGCTGAAGAATTGTTGACTGAAGTCAATGCTTGGGGGAAATAATGGGTACACGTTTTGGTAGTGGCTATCGTTCCAAGCATGGTGGTGCTTACCGAAATCCAATCTTCGGTTGGCTAGGTAAACCACCTGCTGACGAAGAACCACCGGCAGCTCCGTATAAACTAACTTTAACTAATTTATCTTGTATAGCATGGGGTGCAACTTATTATCCAGGTGACGGATACGGGTCAGGTGGTAATTATCTTTGGGGTGCTCGATTATATAGTGGAGAAGAACGTGCCTATAGACAAATACATTATAAGGATGTCCCAGAAGATGGTGCAATTACAGAAGCTGTATTACATATAGCTGGTATGGGTATGTCCTATGATGTGTCGCCATATTGGGTAGTCGAAGTACATAAAGCATCACCAATTGCTGTACCGACCTATGAAAATGCTTGGGATTTCACTGATCTAGGAACACTTGGTACTGTCGCCCTGTCCCGCGGACCTGGACCAAGTTATGCGTTTGATTTGGCTATTACTCTTGATCCGACAAAAGTTATACCAGGCCAACAATTTTGTGCTATTAGTGCTGCTAGCTTGGATTGGGCTTATGGTGATCCCGCTACCATTGGGAATTACTACGCTTACAGGTCAACACTTACGTCATACCTCTACATCAACGGTTACACACCATAAGGAGAAAATACCATGAGAGTGAGCATTGAGTCAGTTTTGGAAGCTTTGAAAAGCTACCAATGCAAGAATTGGAGAAAGGACTTGGACACTAATGAAGGTGCCTTGCTTGTGGATGTCCTTTCTACTGGTGAGACGAATCTCACTGGTAAAGAAGAGCTGATTGCTCTAGCCAAACACATTGTCAAGGAGCTTGAACATGTTTAATTCTGACGATGATCCTCTTGCCGAGGATCACTACAATGAGGCACCCTTCGAAGTACCCCGAAGGGAACCGTTCAATCCCATGGCCATGATGCACGGCCATGGTTGGAAACCTGGCATTGGTGGTACAAATGTCTACATTGATGGTTCAACGGGCTTCCGTCATGGTGGTTTGACATGCGGTATAGCTATCTATTGGTTGAACCATTATTGGGGATATAGTATCCCCAAGATGGGTCCAAATCTAGTCGAACTTGAAGCTTTCAAGCGTATCGGTGATCTTATCCGCATACGCCCATTGTTAGTCTATACAGACAGTTCTTTTGTCCAATCTCGGTGTAAGAACATGTTTCGTGACGTGTCCATTATGTGGTGTCCGCGTAGAAGCTCAAAGGAAATGCGTGTTGTGGATACGCTTGCAAGGTTGTGTGCTTGTTCGGGCCAAGACCATTGTGGTGTTGGTCCTTCAGAATTGGCGTTGGAAAAAGAGTTAATGGCCATCTATGATAGCCATTACGGAAAGGGGAGCCCACATGCACAAGGTCTTACTTGTCTGGCTTGAAAGCCCAGAGAATGAACGTGTGTTCATTCTGGATTTCGAGGATGAACAAGCCTACCGTCGTTGTCTGGCTTGTAACGGACAATTCCTTAATACTGTTAACGACGAAGATGTCGATGAGCAGCTTAATGAACTGTCCGAGACAGTGGGTCGTGCTACACCTATTTATGATGGCTACGAAAAGCTCAAGACCGTTCGTAGCTTCTCCGCTGACAACGTAGCATTGGTAGTTTCGGGGGTGTTACTATGACCATTAATGATTACCAGTCTTTCTGTTTGAGCACTGAGAATACGGACATGGAAAAGGTGAGACTACGTCTCACCGAACCGGCTGTCCAAAGGCTCTTGTATTTCTTGCTCATGGATCATATCGAAACCATGAAGCAGCTTGATGTGCTCAAAAAGTATGTGTTCTACGGTAAGAAAGGTGACATGGTAGCTGCTCCAAATGGCATTGACTATAGTCACAAGTTCGATGATGACAATGTGATTCGACGTTTGCATTGTGTCCTTGGTATTGTGACTGAAGGTGTCGAATTATCCGAACACATGCTCAACGAATTGTTCCTTGGCAAAGACGTACCCTTTGAGACATGGGTCAAAGAGCTTGGTGATCCTTGTTGGTATACAGCTGTTGCAGCTGATACCCTTGGTTCGTCCATGATTGGTGTACTAAGAGCCAATGTTGAGAAATTGGCTGCTCGGTATAAGAAAGCCGACGGGACTGTCGGCTTCACAGAGAAGCGCGCCCAAGAACACAAAGGAGATTGATAAACGTGCCAAGTCCATGGTTTGACCAGACGTACTACCAAGAGCATAAGGATCTGGGCCTTGACTACCTGAATCACGGCACATGGCAGCTTGACCATGCGAAGTGGGTAGCTAAGACCTTTGGCTTAGATCGAGGATCTACGATCCTCGATCTAGGCTGTGCTTGCGGTTCAATAACAGAAGCCATTCGTTTAACAACAGGTGGCACTGTCGTTGGCATTGACCCATCCGAGTTTATGATTAACCTTGGCAAAGCCACATTTAAAGAGCTGATCTTGGCCGTTGGTTGTGGCATGGACCTTCGGATGTTCAAGGATGAAACCTTCGATTTCATCTATAGTATGCAGGTCTTCGAACACCTATTAGAGCACCATGTTCCTAGTGTCCTATCTGAAATGTCCCGAGTATTAAAGCCAGAAGGCCAAGCTTTCGTAGCTTTGGACCTTGACAAAGGAAGTTGTATCCAAGAGATTCTTCCTGATACGACGCACACCTGCGTTCGTCGAAAGATTTGGTGGTTGAAAAAGTTCTTGGACCACAGATTTGATGTTGCACCGTATGTGCAATGTCCTTGGGACCATTTCGTTTTGAGGAGGAGCCATGATTGAGCTGAATGACAAAGGGAAGCCCGCCATTCGTAATGAGCGAGGAAAGCTTGAGACATTGGATTGTATCCGAGCTTTCCTTGAAGGCGGTGTTACTGTTCAAGAGACAATGGAAGAGTTGAAGCTCTCCAAAGAAGCCATGGAAGAAGCCTTAAAGGAGCTGAAACTGTGAGGAAACTTGAATCTGGAGCTTACCAATTGTCATTGCTGTGGAAACACGAACATCCTTCGCGAATACCGGAATTAGTTAAGACTCTGCGAGTTTTGACTAAGAATAACAAATTGTGTGACAAGCTATTGAAAGCCCACAAAGCCTATGTGGATAGGTTGCATAGACAAATGGCTGGCATCAGCCATTTTGCAGAAAAGCGCGTACAGGACGCGCCACTAGTCATTGGTGTCAGGTATATCCGTGAAGACACTAAATGTGGGCTTCGAGAAGCTGTCTGGATGTATAAGTACTTGACAAAGGGCATTCGTCCATGGTTTGAGGATCAATACTATGAAACCAGAAGATAACATTAAAACAGGCATTGCTTTTGTAGCTGCTTTGTTAATAGCACCATTTATGGTTTTATTGCTTCCGTTTTGGCTTATTGGCTATATTTTGAATAGATTCGACAAATCTAGGAAATAGATTTAATATATTAAATGGGCTTTTGTATAGCTCATGGTTAAAGGTTTAGATTAAGGCGTTTGACCTTGGAGGTATCTCGGTATGTTGGGACCATGATCGCTTGTTTGTGAACGTTAGGAACGCAGGGAAATGGGCATTCTGAAAGAGGACCAGGACAACTGGAGGTAGGTCGATGGACCGATTAGTCAATTTGACCATGTTCTCTATACCCCTCCTTAAAGGATTCAAAATATTTATTTATTTCTTGAGGAGGAGATTAAGTAGTTTGGATAATTGGTTACTGGTCATGTTGATATGTTCGATTTTTGAACATGTTCAAGTTGTCGAATCCATTACAGATTTAAAGATTATGTTCTTTAAATGGGCATTGGCACCAAAAAGGAGCTTCTGACATGACAGTTTTTCACGTTAAACTCATTCCTGAATTCTTGGTGGATATATTTATTATATGTCGTACATGTGGACATTTGTTGCATGTTATTAAAGAAGCTTCATTGTTTGAAGTGTCAGCTATTGTTGAGTCAGCTCATGTGGATTGTGTTTGTACCAATTGTCAAGGTGGTAGATATAACTTCCGCATTTCATGGACGTACATTCCAGCTATCCGACATTTCGTCCATTCTAATTGTCTTACACATGCACCTTATCCAGATATTTTACAAACTATGTACAATGAACGCACAGTCTGTGAATGTTCATTGGGTGACCATACTGGAATTTATTGTAGCTTCGGAAAGCTTCCTTTGATTTGTGGTATGTGTGGAAATCTTCATTGGAGCAATCATGCCTTTGATACGGAATTCTATGATTTGTCCAGCTTTGGACGCTTACAAGGCGCACAATTGAAGCAATTAAGAGATACCCATATTTATAAGGTAGTCGAGATTGATAGGGCGTTTTTTAAAGGAAAACCGCGCAAAGCTCATGACCTCAAAAATTTTTTTAAAACGCTCGGAAGAACGCCCTTCATCATCGGAAAACGTCCAACGGTCGATACAGATTACCTTGACGATTTAATCATTAAACCATTAACTGACAACCAAGAACCATGAACAAATAAAAAAGCCCAATGCCAAGGAAAACCTTTGGCATTGGGCTCTTGTAGCCGTTCATGGTTAATCGTTTTTGGGCACAAAAAAAGCCACGGCAAGCTGACAGAGCTTGCCGTGGCTTATGGCATCACCTCCTTAACAAGGGGACGACGTTTAGTGCTTTTCTGGAAGGGAGCGGATTTCTCGAAGCTGGAAATCCCAGTCCCATTGTTCAAGCTCTGCGAGCCGACCGAAGAAGAACCTTGGAGAGATTTCATGTGTGTTGAAAGCAGCTTCCAATGTCTCCAAGGCTTCACACATGACAGCTTGACGAGCTTGGGAATCCTTCGCATTCATGAAGTGTGCGTGGAATGTAACGAACAGCTTCGTGAGCTTGGATTCTAGGTCCAAAAGGTGCATCTCCATTCTCCTTTATTGTAACGTGGTTAGTTGGCTTCGTCGAAGGGAGAGCCTTTCAAGGCGCTTTCGCGCCTAGCTCACTTGAGGCTCACGGTCTTTTGGTAGACGAAAGTCACTTCGTCTACGAAGGGAGCGTGATTCCTCAAAGCTCGCACAACGGCATCCTCGACCTGAGGCTGCTTGTCAAGCGGATTGTACCGAACGGGAAGAGTCGCCTTGAACGGAAAGCCGTCAATGAAAGCTTTCATGTTCACAAAGACTCTTTGGTCCACACGGCACAAGTCCAACTTGCACGTTGCAATGACGGGAACATTCGACATTTCTTACTCCTTTCAAGGGTTTAGGGAAAAAGCGCCTTGAAAGGCTCTCTGTTCTGCAAGTATCCACAGAATGTAAACTTGGACCTACGCTCTGACGAGCCGTAGTTTGATGGACCATTGCCCGTAGAACCCGTGGGAGATTAGCCCACATCGTACGGATGGTATACGCTTTATCCCTAATCAGGGGATAAGCAGCGTAGGCCTAAGTTTACATTCTGCAAGTATCCCTTTCATTTGCGCCCTTGTGGCTTTGTGTAGCTTACTTCTTCGGTTCGTCCTTCTTGGGCTGGAACTGAATGCCGGACTTGACGAAAGCCGCATTCAATTCGTCCGCGACTTTCTCCAGCTTGTTGAGCTTGGCCAACTCGCCGGTGTAGATCGCTTCGATGATGTACTTCACGACGAGGATGCTGGTATTGTTCGCGTGACTGTACGCGTCACTCCGTTTCGTGATAACCGGAGCCTTCTGGTCGTCGTCACGCGGATTGGCGAAGTAGGCAGCCACATCCTCTTCGCTCTTCGGTTCGGCCTTCTCCGGAAGCGGAACACGAGTTCCGATTTCCAGCTTCTGGAGCATGTTCCGATCAACGGCCTTGCCGAGTTCCTGGCCACGGAGTTGTTCTTCCGTCGAGGCTTCCGCGGTCTGAATCAGAGAAGCGATTCCGAGAGCCGGAAAACGAGCGTCGAGTGTAGCGAGGTAATAGGCCTTCTGACCCGTACCACGCTTGGCTTTCTCAGCGCCGCCGGAAATCACCCTGATACAGTCGATTTCCTTGAACGCCTTGCCGGACTCTTTGCACGTATCCCGAAGAGCCGTTGCGGCACGGACCAACGAGGGCCAGTGGGTGTCAATTAGCTTGGCACCCGCCATTTTCCCCGTATTCTCCATGATGCAGACAGAAGCTCGTTCGTACTCGTTCTCGAACTCCTTGACGATCACTGGCACAACGTAATCGCCCTTGAGTCCTTCCTTGAGTCTGAGCGCCAACGCTCCCAGGAGCGCATTGCCGCGCTGGAATGCGAAAACACCGTCGTATTCCGGTTCGATCAACTTGCCCTTGCGGACCCACGCTTCCTCGAATGCGCGAAGCATTTCCGAAGGCGTCAACACTACGGTCTTACCGTCAACCGTGAAGGTTGTGTCCACTTGGGAGCCCTTGAGAGCCGCCCACTTCTCTGCCAGACGTTCCATCGCCGTTGCGAGCCTTGCAGCCGTCAACTTGCAGACCACGACAGGAGCCGTTTCCCACCAGCCAAGCCGAAGCATGGACGAATGGTCATTGCGTTCCTGCTCATTGTCGTTTCCGCTCTTGTCACGACCGTAGTTCAGATCGGACAACCAAGCGATTTGGAACACCTGAACCAACAACGTTGTGAGTTTCGACATGTATCCTTACTCCTTGCATTCAAGG